>OFMH01000978.1_pt1 | contig 17240 bp, 17 predicted proteins | sample 1541761 | NCBI WGS metagenome assembly OFMH01 (sample SAMN04209249, study PRJEB22552) | human gut metagenome | biome: gut; material: feces | host: Homo sapiens | place: USA: Oklahoma
ATGTGGACACGCCTGTAAGAATAAGGATAGCATAAGCTATCAAACTTCTTTAAAAATTACTTTAATGAGTAATCACGAAGCTCCTTCAAAACCTTTAGGTTTAGTGGGAATAGTTCACTGAACAACCACATAACTTTTATCTTATAAATAGATAAAGTATATAGTGATTGTTATAATAATTTTTTACTCCTGATTATCTTCTTCAGAAATTTGATCTTCTAAATCTTCTTTTTCTTCTATTGAAGTTTCATCTATATCATCAGCTTCATCACATGACGCTTCTTTATTAGATTCCATAAAGTAATTATATCCATCTTTTTCTTCTTCACTCATATATTCACTTTCAACAATTCTAATAGTATTGTGATCTAAAATTTCAAATATCATTGCAGGTACACTTTTATTTTCTAAGCTTATGCAAGGCTCTTCTTCTTTTTCAGGTCTTTCTTCTACCTGTGGCTTTGAAGAAGGAGTTGGATTTTCTACCTTTTGAGTAGAATTTTCAACAGGTTTAGCTAAATTATCTACTGATTTGTTCTCCTCAGCTGGTTTTTTTATTTCTTCGCTCTTAGGAAAAACTCTTTTAATACTCTCCATTGGCGGTGGTTTTATTTTAGTTTTATCTAAGAAAAATGGTTCAAGATAATATTTTATTTTTACCCCTTTTAGTGGTGGATAACCACTAAAGAAAAGAAGGTTTCTATTTTCCGGAAGAGTTCTAATCTCTTCAGGTGTCATTAAATTTCTTGCTTGTTTATTTCTACTGATATTTAAACTCTCAAGTGAAAATTGTTTTCTACTTGATGAAGATACTTCTATTGTTTGATTACCCATTTTTTCAGATATAAGTTTTGGTGTTTTATCATCATTAGGGTTAGGTGCATAGAAAACTGAAGCATTACAGTTATCAAGAACTGAATTTTTCTCTCCATAACTCTTGTCTAATTGATTTAAAGATTGACCTATTAGTACTGCTTTCATTTTATATCCAGCTATATATGCAAGAGCTTTTTCTAAAAGTTCTATTTTCCCAAATGCTGGAAACTCATCTAGCATTAAAAGAAGTCTATTTTTTCTTCCCGGTTCTTCTAAATCTCTTGTTAATCTTCCTATAACCTGAGTTATAAGCATACGCATAATTGGAGCAAGAGGAGCTATCGCTTCAGGCTCTATTACTACATAAAGATTTACAGGTTTTTTATAGAACATTAAATCTTCTATTTTAAAATCTACTCTTGTAGTATTATTTCTAACAATAGGGTCTTTAAATAATGTAAGTTTAGCAAGAGCTGATGAAATTACTGAAGCTCTTTCTTTATCTGCTTTATTCATTATTTCAGCAACTGTCTGTGCTATTTTTGGGTGTCTGTATGGATTTGTTGTATCACTATACCCATATATATCCTTGAATAAAGTAGGCTTATTAGTATGAGAATAACTTGGATTTAATATTTCTATTAATTTTTTATCCAATGGCATTGTTGGGTCTGTTAAATAGTCAACAACATCTCCTAATCCTGCTTGTGGATTTTTATATAATACTTCCAATATCATTCCAACTAGAAATGTAGAAGCTGATAAATCCCAGTGATCTCTTTGTTTCCCTTCTCCCGGTTCAGTTAATATGTCTGCAATGATTTGAGTATCTCTAAATTCAAATCTTGTTCTTAGTCTTATTTCAGATAAAGGATTGTATGAAATACTCTTTTCTTGATATGGAGCAAATCTTAATATAACTTGATCTAGTTTTTTTCTATATCCTGATGTTAAATCATAGTTTTCTCCTTTAAGGTCAAAAGTAAGAGTACTTCCTCTCCAGTTAAGAAGCGAAGGAATGATTATCCCTACCCCTTTACCTGAACGTGTAGGTGCTATTACTGATACATGGGTTTTCTCATTATCTATTACTGTATTTCCTTTCTCATCTCTCCCAAGAATTACTCCATCAGGATATGGTTCTTTACCTTTATGTAAAAATCCACTCTTAAATAATTCTTTAGTTGTAATCCATCTTGCTGTTCCATGAGAAGTTAATTTTTCTTTTTTAAAATACACTCCTACAGATAAGAATAAGCTTAAAAATAGAAGAGTATTAAAGAAAGAATTTACAAAAGTTTTAGTAGCACTTATTATTCTAAAATCTCTTATAGAATTTAAATTTATAATCCAAAATACTCCTGCAAACGGAAAATAAATCGGATAACCTTTTATAGTAAACATAGGTTTAAAATACGAATTATATCCTAATGCTCTAGCATACATTTGTGTTCCAATCCAAAATGCTATAAGGAATGAAAAGAATAAAATTATTAATGCTATTATCAAAGCTTTTATTTTTTTATCTAGCTTGTCATAAGCTTTAAAAATATTTACAAAAAATTCTTTTATTAAGTTAAATCTATACTTAATATTTGTTCCATACTTCCACTTTATACAAAGTAAAAGTAGAAAAATTATTAAAAATAAAAGAACATTATTATACCAAGAATACCAAGTAATATTTTTAAGTATATTCATTCCTTTACCTCACTATTTTATCTTTCATATGGTGTTAAAACTAAATCTGAATGAAGCATAATGTTAAATCTATACCCCGGTCTGATTGTTATTGTTGGTTGTAAAGAAAGAAGTTTATCAGCAAGTCTATTACCTATCATAATAACTTGTTCCCCTGCTCCACGACCAGCTTCTGCTTTCCAGTTATTACTGTCATCATCATCGTCATCATCTGATACAATTGCTGTTCCAGCTCCTAAGATTGAAGATAAAACTACTGCTTTAAATAATTCTAAATTATGATTGTTTACTTTATCTTTAAATCCTGCATATCCACTTAAATCTACTCCAGCCATATTGTCTAAAAGAACTGTTTTTCCATTTGGGAATATTAATCTTTGCCACACTACTAACGCTCTTGTTTGTCCAAAAGTTACTCCACTATCATATGTTCCAATTAGTGTTGTTCCTTTAGGAACTAATAAGTGATTTCCTGTTACTGTGTCATACACATCTTCTCTTACTTGTGCTTTCATATTTCCCGGTAAATCTGAATTTATTCCTGATATTAAAACTCCCGGAATATATGTTCCAGCTTTAACTTCATAAGGAGATACTGCATATAATTCTCTTCCTGAATTATAAATTTTTTGATTTTCTTCTCCTCTTAAAAATTGTTTTTTATCTGCTTGTCTATTTATATCAGGTTCAGCAAATGGATTTGTTTGTGATGGTATATATGGAGTTGTTTCTTGTGAAGAATTTGATGAAGTTGAAGGAATTTTTTTATTAGTACTAGGGAAAGAAATTTCACTTTTTCTTGCATTTAATTCATCATTGTAAACAGTTGCATAGTATTCCTGAATTAAAGGATTTATTTTTCTCCCAAAATCTTTTTCTATATTTATAGGAGTATGTTGAACTCCATAATTATTTGTATTTTCAAAATTAAATTCTTCCTTATTTTCTACTTTTGGTTTTGGTTTATAGGTACTTGGAAAATTCATTTCATCTGAAGTTTGAGCTTTTTCTTCACTCAAATTAACATCATTATTTTCCAATTTTACAGGCTCTACTTTTTTAGTTTCTGTTCCTGCAAATATTCCATATACTAATAGTGAACTTAAAACTATAACAATTGCTCCTACTACTTTTATTCTTATACTTGCTGGTGTTTTTGGTTTCTCTGTTTTATTTATTTCGCCAGTATTTTGAGGATCAGAACTTGCTTCGTCTGAAGTAGTTTCACTATTACTTTTATTATTTTCTTCTTCAAATTTTGTTTCTACATTTTTAGAAATATCTTCTTTTTCTCTACTATCTTCTGAGGAGTTAGAAGTCATATCTTGACTTTTATCTTTATCCATTTCTTCCATATTTCTTCCTCCTTCTCTTATCTATATTGTGCCTTATTTTTTATGTAGACTTTTTGTTTTCCAACACTTAAAACTCCTTTATCAAAAGTTCTATCTACAATTATATAATTTCCTTTTACTCTATAATTTACCATTAATAATTTGTTACCTTCTTTCATATGGAATACAGGTAATTCTTGTAATTCTCCTTTTAAAACCATTATAGTTTTCTTTCCATCATCATATATTTGTGTAGGAGAAAAGGCATATTTTTTAGTCGAAACTGAGTATTTATAGTTTAATTTTTCAGGATTTACTAAACTCATTGATTCTTCATTTTGACTTTTAAATACTCTTTCTCTTATAATATCTGATGGATAATTAAATTTTACAATTGGGTTATACCATTCTCTACATGAAACTAATTCTATATTATAAAATCTTCTATTAGTTGTTACTGTTAAATTAGTTTTTAAAAGATTTCCCGGTTGAAAATATTGAGGTTTAACTTGAATAATTTCAACTGGTCCTTTACTACTTCCAGTTTGTGTAGATTTTACATTCCAACGAGATGTATCTCCTCCATCAAGTCCTAAAACTTGTTCGCCCGGTTGAAGGAAAATTGTTGTTAAATTATTTGCTCTACAGTAAACTCTATAACTATCATTTTCATGATAATTAAATATAGTAGCTACATTTTTTTTAGCGTCTTTTACTCCACTTTTAATTTCAGCTTCTGCTGAAATTGATATAAAATCATAAGCTTCTTTTTCGTCAAAAGCCATTTCATTAGAATAAGCTAAATTTGAAAATATACTTAATGCTGATATTACTAAAAATACTTTTCTTACTTTATTCATATTAGATAAACTCCTTTTATTTTTTATTAAATTTCTCTTGTCATTGTATAATCATCTATCATAATTCCAAGTGGATTGAAGTGAGCTTTTTCCAAAGAAGTAGGTTGATTTATTTTTAAAATAAATGTTCCTAACATTTTTACTTTTCCAATAGCATTTCCTGAAGAATCAAAACTTTCTTCTATCCATCTTGCTTGATATGAATTATCTGTTCCAGCTATTTTATTAATAGATGATATTGTAACTTGTCTTGTTATTCCTTCTTTTATTTTTTCTGTTAAATTATCAACTTTGATAAATTGATGATATTTTTCTTTAGCAGTTTGATTTAAGAAATACATATTATTTTTATAAAAAACTCCGTTAGTTACATTATCAAGAGTTATAGTTCTTGAGTTATAAATAAGCTGTCTTATAAAATAATCTTTTGATAATTCTGTTGGATTATATGCAATTTGGTAAGCTGGATTTATACCTTTAGCATTTCCAGTTTCATCTACTTCAATTACATACGGAATTAATGTTGATCTTTGAGCTAAATAGAAAGAATAACATACTGAAACAGATAACATTACAGATGTTATAAAAAAAGCCATCTTCCATGTATGAATGACTTTTGCTTGATTAACAGTATTGTTAATATATTCCATTTTTGCCTTTTCATATTCAATTACTCTTTTGTCTTTTGAGTTTTTGTCAGGAACAATTTTAGTTCCTGACACCCTCTTATTTTTTTTTGAAAAAACATTTTTAAAATCTTCTTTTAAGTTCATATTGTTTCTCCTCGGGGTTAATATTTTTGGCTTACATGAAAATTAAACCTGTAGAGAAATTTCCAAATAAACCTGTTAAAACTGTTCCTGCTCCTGCTATAATTGCTAATGCACAAACTATCTTGATTCCTTTTCCTAAGAATGAACCTCCATCAGTAAATGCCCAACCAAAAGCTGATACAACTATTACTACTAAAGAAATTGCTTTTGCCATTGGTCCTGAAATTGATTCTTGAATTATAGATGTTGGTTCTTCCCATACTAATCCGTCTTTTCCAGTAGCAAAAACTGAGTTTTGTAGCATAGCAAAAGCTAATAACATTAATGTATAACTTTTAGCTTTTCCTCCTTTCATTAGAGATGTTATTTTGTTCATTTTTTTCATTACATGAACCTCCTTTTTTTTATTATTAAGAGTATAAAAACTCTTTTTTGAAAAATTCTTTTGGAGGGTAAAAAAAAACGCCATTGCAAAATAGAAACTCCTTAAAAGTTCCTAAAATGCAAAGGCGTTGGTTCTTCCATTTACCCTTGTTTTTATGAATTTTGATACTTATGAGAAATTATTTATGGATTATCTTTATGGAAAATATCCAGCTTAAATAATTCCTTAATTTAAAAAACCACCAAACTTTTTGTGGGCATAGCGACAAGAACTAAGTATAGAATACCCGCTCGTATATGTCAAATATATAATATCAAATTTTGTTAAAAAAAGCAACAAAATTTTAATTAAAAACGATCTTTAATTCATTAAATAGATCAAAAAAATAGTTGCAAAAAAAAGAGCAAAAAGGTATAATTTATCAAAGGGCTTCCGAAGGAAGCCCAAAAAATCCTGACAAGGTACGCTTACAAGTTAATTTTTCCGAAAGGAAAAAATTAACTTACTCGTGGCAACCGTTCCCGTTGCATACCCTTTCACTTCGTTGACCTGCGGTGTGCTACGCACGGAATAAATTTTTTCAAAATTTCTAAGAAAGGAGGTGTTAAAAAATGGCAATATACAGACTGAATACTAGCAACGGAAGAGTAGGATCTGCTTCTCCTCATGCAAATTACATTATGGGAGAAGGAGAATACAAGTACAAACAAAATGAGATTATTTATCAAGCTCATCATATGCCTAATGATTTAACACCTCATGAATTTTGGAAGTTGGCTGATGATAACGAGCCAGTCAATGGGAGAACTTATCGAGAGTTCAAATTAACTTTACCACATGAATTTACAAAGGAAGAAAACATAGAACTGTTAAATGAATTTATAAAAAAAGAATTAGGTAACGATTACTATTATTCAGTTGTGATACATGATAAAGAAAGTTCTGAAAAAGGTATTAATAATGTTCATGCTCATCTTATGTTTTCAGAAAGAAAAATTGATGGAATTGAAAGAAAACCTGAAAAATTTTTCAGAAAATTTTGCCATACAAATCCAGCAAAAGGTGGAGCTAAAAAAGAACCTTCTTGGACAAAAAGAGAAAAACTTTTGGAAATAAGAAAAGATTGGGAAGACATTTTAAATCAAAGGCTAGAGGAAAAAGGAATAGAAAAAGTTAGTTGTAAAAGTCTTAAAGAGCAAAAAAAAGAAGCGATAGAAGCTGGAGATTATGATAAAGCTGAATATTGTGATAGACAGCCAGTTCATGTTCCGGGATATATTCTAAAAAAAGATGTAGAAAAAATGGAACTTGATGAATTAGAACAATTAAATGCTTATCATATTAATAAGGAAATATATAGAGAAGCTAAAGAAATTTATAAAAATTCTTTAAAATCTAAGGAACAAAAAGAAGTATTTAGTGAACTAGATAATAGAATAGATTCTTTAAATAAAGAAATCCATAGTAATAAATATACATTCGATAACTTCAGTATAGCTGAAGCTAATTTTAATATGCTTTCAAGAGAAATTTATAAGACAGAATTTCTTCTTCAAAAAGATAATTTAGAACGTGAAGTTATTAGACAAATAGCTCCTGAATATGATTTTCTCTTATTAGAAAGAGATAATTTAATAGATAGATACGAATCTCAAAAAGCTAAAAATATTGAAGTTGATTCTGACACTTTTTATAAAAAACTAGCTGAAATTGATGATAAATTATCATCACTTCCAGCTCCTAACAGTTTAGAAGTTTTTGAAACTTCTAAAGAAAAAATTAGAGAAGAATTAGAAAAAAAATTAGAAAATTATAAATTAAATCAACTTAAATTTAAAAAGGATTTAGATGATATTAAAGCTAATATTGGTAGTGTTGTATTTAACCATCAACTTTTAGCTAAAGAGTTCAGAAGTAACTTTGAAAGAACTGTTGAATGTAAATATGAATTAAGAGATTTAGACAGAAAATTAAATCGTTATAATAATAATTTAAATAGAGAGAAATTACATAATAGTGCTTTGAATATATATTCAAAAGGAGAGTTTAATAAAATTAACAATTTGATTACAGCTCTTCAGAATCAAATTGGAATATTAGAACCAAAAGTTTTTTATAAAACTGGAGCAACAGAAGAAATTAGAGAAAAAAATAAAAAGGATTTAGAAATTTTAAATCAAAAATTAGCAAAAGCCCAAGAACAAATGAAAGCTTTTGAAAATAAATATGGAAATAAAAATGCACAGATAAAAATAGCACATATTGAAGCCAATATGGAAAAAAAATATAGGGATTTAATAACCAAAGCATTGTTGGATAAACAATTGTTGACCATTGAGTTAGAGTTAGTACATAAGCGTCTTGTTAATGCTCCACTAAACAATAAAGAAGTTAGAAATATAATAGATAAATATTCATTGAATCATAATATTTTTGCTTCAAAAATTGAAAAGAATACTGCTATTATTAATAAGTTAAATAATAATTTAAAAGATAAAAACTTATCTAATTTGACTTTAAATAAACTAAGTGGTGGTATATATTATAAGATTATAAAAGAATATTCTAATTTATCGGATAAATTCAAATCTATTGATAAAGATTTAGCAAATATTAAATTTTATGAAATAGAAAAAAGAATATCTTTGAATAAAGATAAAAAAATTATAAAAGATAAATTAGAAGGACTAGAAAAAGAATATAATCAAATAAAATCTATGACAAATAGTAAAGAATTTAACGAAACTTTTAAAAACTTAAAAAATAGTTTTGAAAAAATTGTAGCTGATAAAAAGTCTGAAATTAGAGATTTAAAATCTTCTGCTTTTGAAAATAAAGAGAAAGACTATATTGCTTCTAGTGTAGAGAAAGAAATTAGTTATGTTTCAAGTTATTTTGAAAAACTGGAATACACTAAAGAACAACATATGATTTCATACTCAAATAATAATGAAGAAATTCCTCAAGGTGGCGGAGGAGGAAATTTACTTCAAGTTGATGAAGATAGATGGAAGAAAAAGAAAAAGGGTCAAAATATGTTTGAGAAAGGATTTTCATTATAATTTTATGATATAATTATAGATCAAATTCACTTTTTGGAGGTGGAAAATGAAAAATAAATTAATTCCTATTGCTGTAGAAAACTTTAAAGAAATTATAAAACTTGGAATAGTTTTTAATAAAAAAAGAGTAGAGTTTAAAATTTAAAAAATATTTTAGAAGAGCTGAATCAGCTCTTCTCTTAAAAAAAGGAGAGAATGGAAAAAATAGCATTATTATAAAATATGGAGCATTTTTATGTTAAAAACTTATGATAAAATAGAAGAAGAAAAAAATAAAGAGATTAAAAAAAATAACTGGGAAGTGGCTATAGGATTAAATAAAGTAGATGGACTTGTTCCATCAGTTTATTTAAAAGAATTAGTTGAAAAATCAATTAATGGCGAAAAGACTTATAGAGAAATTGAAAAAGAACTTCATAGATATTATGAGAATAGAAATTTAACAAAAGAAGAAATTAATACAAAAGAATGTGATATAGTATCTACTAGAATAACAGAACTTTTAGAAGATGGAAGTTTTACTTTTAGTCCTATTTATCTAAAGAGTATTCATAAATATCTTTTTGATGGAGTTTTTGAAGGAGATATAAAAAATTATGCTGGAATATTTAGAGATTATAATATAAGTAAAAAAGAAGATATTTTAAATGGAAAAACTGTAATTTACGGAAACTATAAAGATTTAATGGAGTATTTGAGATATGACTTTGGAGAAGAAGAAAATGTAGATTATACAAAACTTTCTCCAGAAGGACAAGTTAAAAGGATCTCCAAATTTACTTCTGCTATATGGCAAGTACACCCTTTTGTCGAAGGAAATACAAGAACAACTGCCCTATTTTTAATTAAATACTTAAAAAAATTAGGTTTTAAGTTAAATGAAGATATTTTTATAGAAAATTCTCTATATTTTAGAAATACTCTTGTTATATCTAATTTTTCTGATATAACTCTTGGAATATCTCCTGACTTTAAATATTTACATTCATTTTTTTCAAAATTATTAATAAATAAAACACAAGAATTAATTAATTTAGAAGAATTTAAAGAAAAAATAAACAAAAAAATTAATGATTGGGAAAATGAAATTAATAATAAAGATAAACAATGGGAAAGGTAGAAATTAACTTAAAGCTATTTTAAAGAAAGCTGATTTCTAGCTTTTTCTTAAAAAAGGAGAAAAGGAATTATGGGAAAGAAGATTAAAAGAAATATATATTTTGATTTTGTTCAGTATTCAGGACCTCTTAACAACCAAAAAAGAAAAACTATTAGTTCTATTAATATGTCAAAATATTTTAGAAGAACTGTCTTTAGAAAGAAAAGAAAGAGTAGATACCATAACTTACTAAATTATGGTTATTCTGAATATATTGGAGATTTAATTTCTCTTAAATGTTATTTAAAAAAAGAAAAAAGACTATTAAGTAAAAAAGTTATTTTTGAAGAAGAATGGCTAAATAGTTTTATTAAAAATAAAGTTGATGAAGCTTTATATCTTATGGAAAGTTTAACTAAAATCGAAAATTTAGATAAGAAGGATTTCCATTATAGTAATTTTTTAGAGGAGCTTAAAGAGGAAATAGAAGCCTGTTCTTGTATTTCTCAAGAACAAAAAAAATACCTAAAAGAAAAGTATAATATTTCTGATTAATTGGAGGGAAAAATGTTTTTTATAACAGGAGATACTCATCGAGATTTTAAAAGAATTAAATATTTTTGTCAAAAATACAATACAACAAAAGAAGATATAATCATTATTCTTGGAGATGTTGGAATAAATTTTTATGGAGGAATAAAAGATTGGTCTGTAAAGCATTCACTTAGCAAACTTCCAATAACTTTGTTTTGTGTGCATGGTAATCATGAACAACGTCCTTTTGCTATCAATACATACCAAGAAGTAAAAAAATTTGGAGCAAAGGTTTATGTGGAGAAAGAATTTGATAACTTAATCTTTGCTAAAGACGGAGAGATTTATAATTTCAATGGACTTCAAACTATTGTTATAGGTGGAGCATATAGTGTAGATAAGTTTTATAGACTTGCAAATGATTTTCCTTGGTTTAGTAATGAACAACCATCAGAAAAAATTAAAAAATATGTAGAGGAGCAATTAGAAAAGAAAGATTGGAAAATAGATTTAGTACTAAGCCATACTTGCCCTTTTGATTATAGACCCATAGAAGCTTTTCTTGCTGGAGGGAATCAAAATATAATAGATAACTCTACAGAAAAATGGTTACAGACAATTGAAAACAAATTAGAGTATTCAACTTGGTATTGTGGACATTTTCATATTAATAAAAAATATGATAAATTTAGATTTTTGTTCGAGGATATAATAGAATTAAAGTAGAGAAAAGGATAAAAGCTATGGCAAACATTTCAAAACTTAATGAAGATATTAATAAATTAAAAGAAAAAATAAGAAAGAAAAACAGAAAAGAAAGACTTAAAGAAGTAAACATTAATAGGACTAAAAGAAAAAAGAGAGCTGTTCATCTTTTTATTCTTGGGAATATTTTTAAGACTGCTGGAGTTGATACTCTTACTGAAGAAACTTTAATAGGATATTGTCTAAATTATAATAAAGTTAATCCTTTAAAATTTTATAATTTTGAAATTATCGGAAAACAGATTCTTGCTGAAAAAGAAATTAAAAGAAAACAATTAGAAGAAATATATAAAACTAATTTTAGAGAAAAGAAAAAAGAACCAAATGGAAACTATAAAAAAGAATACTCTCGTATGATAAAATTAGGGGCTATCTTTGAAATGACTAAGTTAGACAAAATTAATATGGAAATACTTTACGGATTTATAATGGATTTGAAAAATAAAAATCAATATGAGTTAAATAACTATTACTTAGATGGAAAAATTTATAATATGAAGAAAGCCAATCAGAAAAAAGAAAAGTTAAAAAACTCTTTAAGGTTAGAATCTATTCGTAATTAATAAAATACCTCTAATTCAATGTTTTGTTAGTATTTTTTATTTACTTTTTAGTTTAAATATGGTATAATATATTATATAATAAGTGTATTGTTTTTATTTTTTTAAATAAATTTTATAATTAAATAGTTATAGATAATTTTGTGAAGGAGGTTGCCTTATGAAAAAATTATTGTTTACTCTAAGTATGGTTATCTATCTTGCGTTGTTCAGTTTAGTTTCTTACATATTGACAACAACTTGTTTAGAATATAATACTTCCAATTCTATATGGTTTATGGCTATATATTATTTTATTTTTGGAATATATATTATTGGATTTATTCATAGTGGTGTTAAAGCAATTAAGAAAAAGCCTAAATTTGATAGAATTTATATAACAGGTGAAGATCTTTTAAAAGGATTAGGTATAGCAATATATCTTGGAGCTTTTGCTTTTGCTTCTTATATATTAATAAGAATGAGAATGAATAATTTACCAGTTTTCAAATGGGTTATAGCTTATATAGTAGTATTTGTTCTTCCATGTTTAAGCTTTATAGATAGTGAAATGATAAAGGTTCGTTCTAAGATTTACCATTCTAGTTTTGGTTCATCTCAAGAATACTGGGATCATTTAAGTAGAATGGCTGAATATATTAGAATTAATGAAAAACGAGAAAGAGAAATGAGAAGTAATAAGCGTTTTACTTTTGATGATGATAAAAAAGAAACTGAAGCTGAAAGACTTCAAAGAGAATATGATGAGTGGGGATCATATTATGCTAATCAAAAGCAACTCGAGGATCTTGGAAATTGTCATAGATGGAAATAAATAATATTTAGGAGGGATAGATGAAAAAATTTATTAAAATTTTATTTGCTGTTGTGTTAGGAATTTTGTGTGTAGCTTGTGGTGGCTCTAAAACTCAATATGATTTAGAGGGAAAATATTCTTTAAAGAAAATTGAATATAATGAAGATGGAACTGAAATATTAAAATTAAATGCAAATGTTGAAATTACTAAAAAAGGCGATTTATACACTATTGTTGGAAAACAAACAGAACTTGAAAAAGACTATGAAAAAAATATTTTCACAAAAAAAATAACTTATGGTGCTTGGGAAGAAAAGCTTAATGACAATTTCACTTTTACAGGTAAATTAATTGATGAAAATATTGGAGTGCCTGATGATGAACCTCATTTAAAAGCTAGTAAACTTTATGTGTATAATTTAAAAGATGAAAATAATAATACCATAACTATAATGGTTTATAAAGATTCAAAAGTTAAAGAAGCTATTAAAAATCTAAAAGCTCAATATAATTCTTTAAAATACTCTATATATGATGGAAAAGATATTAATGATGTTATTAATTTAAATTCTAATAACAAAACTTTAATAAAATACAATCTTACTGCAATTAAAGAAAACTAATATAAAAAGTCCTTAAATGGACTTTTTTTATTTAAAAAAAGTTTTATTTTATCTAAATTTATGATATAATAAAGACAATAATTCAATATTTCTTCGTAGGAAAAGAGAAGAACTCAAATGCCTACAACTATTTAGTAAGGTTAAATACTTAACCTCTATTTAGTTGTGGGCTTTTTTTATTACCAAAGAAGGAGGTGGAGAAATGGAAAAACTAAAAAAAGGAAAGTTATTTTTTTACGAACAAACTAGTTTAATTGGAATTTTCTTATTAATGATCTTTATAGGAAAAATTTTAAATTTTAAAATTTTAAATTTAATAATAATTCCCGGTATTATATCTTTATTCTCATATTTTTTATTAAAAACTAAATTAATAGATATAGAAAAAGAAAAGCTTAGTACAAAAAATGAAGAAAATATAAAAGAAATCTATATTAGAAGTTCTGAAAAGGCTAAAAAATTAATTTATAAATATTTTATACTCATCTACTTATACTATATTGAATTTAATTTGTTAGGCTTTCCAAATATTTTCTTATTAACTTTTTTTATAATTGTTTTTAGTTTTATTCTTACATATCTAAAGGCAAAAAAGAATAAATATGATATTTATAAGAATAAATTTATATATGCTTTTTTTATAATTTTATTTTTTATTCCTATAATTAATAAAATTATATGTTATCTTCGCAATATTAAAGGAGTTTAGAATATGGCAAATGATTTAAGTTTAGATGTAGTTAACCAAGTTTTTGAAATGTTTCAAAATAATGCTAATACCTTAATTGAAAGATTACAACCAACTTGTTTAAAAGTTATGTTTTCTTTAATGGTAATAGATTTAATAATAGACTTACTCTTCGATCAAGGAGATGAAAATATTTTCTTGATTTTAATACGAAAAGTTATGCTTTATGGATTATTTATAACTGTTGTTCAACAGTACAAAGTTATAGTTAATGACTATGTTTTAAAAGGATTTATTCAATTAGGTAATTATCTTTCTTTAGGAAAATTAGGTACATCTTTTGAATTTGCTCCTACACAGGTTATTTCTGATTTTTTAATTTGGGTTACTCCTCTTTGGAGTGCTGGTGGAATATTTATGGCAGTTCTTGATAAATTAGGAATAGAAAGTATTCCTACAGGATTATGTCTTCTTTCCTTATGGGCAATAGGACTTTACGCTTTTATAACTTGTACAGTAACAATGGCGTTTGTTAGATTTTTTATTATTTCAAGTTGTGCTTTATTAATAGTTCCTTTTGCTGTTTTTAAAGAAACTGCTAGTATAGGAAGAGGTATTTTACAGGTATTATTAAAACAAGGGGCTAAAATTATGCTTATGGTTATGATACTTAATTTTATGGCTACTAGTACTGAATTTAAAGGAGATATTAGTTTTACTTCTTTAACTGGAGTTATTATTGGTGCTTTAGTTTGGTATACTATTATTCATGAAGTTCCTTCTCTTGTAGATGAAATGTTCGGTGGACATTTAGGTGGAGCTTTTGGACGTGGTGGAGGAATTATGGGAGTTGCCCAAAAGCAAACTATACAATCTGTTAATAATATTGGAAGTGGAGTTGGTCAAAGTCTTGGACAAAATTTAAAACTTGCAGGTCATAATATAAGTAGTAAAATTAGAGAAATTGGTAGAAAAAAATAAAAAATTTAAATATAGGGAGGTTTTTATGAAAAAAACTAAAATTTTTATCTTAGGTCTTATGACATTAATCTCAACATCAGCTTTTGCTTTATTTGGAGGAGGAGGTGGAGGTTCTACTGCTGTTCTTTTAAAAATACTTGCTGTTGAAACAGCTAGTAAATCAGAACATATTAAAAATACATTAGAAGCTATTGAACAAACAAAAAAACTTGCTACTCAAGTAGAATATGATATTAGAAATGCTATGCAATTAGGGAAAGATATAGCTAGTGGAAATGAGTATGCTATCCAAGATTTAATACATAAAACTTTAAACTATCAAGAAACTGCTCAATCTATTATGTATGAGCAAGATAAAATGTTAGCTCAAATGGAAAGCATTTTTAAAACTGCTGATTCTTTAAAAGGAATGGATATTACTCAATTAAATTCTCAATTAAAAAAAGTGAAAGATCAATCTCAATATGCCGTTTATGACGCTATGACAAATGCTGGATTTTCAGCTACATTAAATCAAGATAAACAAAATATAACTAGACTTGTTAATTCAGCTAACTCAGCTCAAGGACAATTACAAGTCCTTCAAGCTATCAGTAACCTTTTAGGAGAACAAAATGCTATTCTTCTAAAAATGGGAACTTTAATGGAAACTCAAACTAAATCAGTAGCTATGGCTCAAGGTGCAGAAAATACAACAGATTCAGCTAATGATGAAAAAATGGATAAAGCTAAAGATAAAGATGATAAAAACAATGAAGATAATTTAGAGAAATTTAAAAAAGCAGGAGTTAAAAAATTTAAAATTGGAGGATAAAATGGAAGAACTAGAGAAAAATAAACAAGAAAAAGAACTTACAAGAGAAGAAGAAAGAGAAGACACATTTTTAAAAATTAATAAATATAATGAAGATAAATGGAAAAATGAAACATATGAAGCAAAAGTTCCACAAGATATTGGGGAATTTATTGTTGAAATCCTTTTAAGATTAGGTAAAGCTGAACAAGAAAGAATGAATTTTTTAGATAGATATTCCAAATATCAAAAAGATCTTGAAGTTATTAAAGAACAAGAAGCTATTACTAAATCTATAATTGGACAACTTAGTAAAAATGGTGTTGCTCAAGTTAAAATAAGTTATTCAGATAAGAAAAATAATGATATTGATAAGACTTACGATTTTTCTTATGATGAAAAAACTAAGCTTATTTCTTTAACTGTTACTACTTCAGTAAAAGAACAGGATAAAGAAAAACCAAAAGAAAAAATTGAAAAATTTGACTTTCCTTTCAAAAAATATTATTTAGAAAAAGAAGAAAATAATAATTCTTCTGAAAAAAATACTCAAGAAGTTCCTAAACAAGAAGCTTCAAAAGAAGAAAAAACTGAAACTCAAAATATTAAGCCTGAAGAGAAAAAAGAAGAAAAAGAAAGTCCTACTAATATATGGGCAGAAAAAGTTGGAAATGATAAAGAATCTTCTTTAGATAAAAATAGCCCTTGGAATAAAGAAAATGCTACATCAGGAATTGACAAAGATAATCCTTGGCTTGAAAAATTTTCAAATGATAAAGAATCTTCTTTAGACATAGGATTAGGAATAGAATTAGAATAATTATATAAGAGGGTTAAAAGCCCTCTTATTTTTTATTTTTTTCTAAATTTTCCCTCTCAAAATCGTTTTTAAGGCACTTCTTTTAATTCAGATGAGTAAAACTTCATTAAAAAAAATAAAGGCTCTTAAAATTGATTTTAGAAAATAATATTTACAATGCGTTTATTTTAATATAGTTATAACAAATACTTTTATTCTTTTAGAAAAAATAATAATCATTAGGTATTTTTTGACAATTAAACGCTCTTATGATATAATCATTTCATAGATTTTGAGGTTAAATTAAAATAAAAATCAATTTTTTGCAGGTTACCAAGCAGATTTTATTATCTTGTAAAATTTAAGTTGACTAAAACGACCCAAAAGGTTGAGTTCTTTTGCGAAAGATTTTATTACCTTGTAGAATTTAAGTAAACTAAAACAAAAAAAGAGTGAATTTAATCACTCTCACTATTTTATTACCTTGTAGAATTTAAGTAAACTAAAACCTCAAATTCTTTATTACCTAAAAGAGAAGAACTTCATCTTCTCTTTTTATCTTTTCTCAAAAAATACTGTTTTTTGAGAGGGTTTTATGATATATATATTGATATATAATTTTATATTTTTTCGTAGGAAAAGAGAAGAACTCAAATGCCTACAACTATTTA
>OFMH01000982.1_pt1 | contig 17174 bp, 13 predicted proteins | sample 1541761 | NCBI WGS metagenome assembly OFMH01 (sample SAMN04209249, study PRJEB22552) | human gut metagenome | biome: gut; material: feces | host: Homo sapiens | place: USA: Oklahoma
CTGCGCCCGCCGCGCCGGCCGAGCCCGCGAGCGCCGCGCAGCCGGAAGCTCCGGCCGCCGGGCAGCCTGTGCAGGCAGAGCCCGTGTATGCAGCAGAAACCGTGTCCGCCGCCCCCGTGGAGGCGCAGCCCGTGGAAGCTGACGATGCCGCGGCCGACAGTGCAGCAGATGACGCCACGCAGCTCTATCACTTTCTGCACAACAGCTGAGTGAACAGCAATCAACCAGGGCGGGACGGCCGGTGCCGTACCGCCCTGCACAATTTTAACGGAAAACCACTCTGAGAGGAGAACGATTTTTACCATGTCCAAGAACGATTTCAACGCCACGATCAACCTGCCGAAAACAGACTTCCCCATGCGCGCCGGCCTCGCCAAGCGTGAGCCCGATATGCTCCGCCGCTGGAACGACATGGATCTGTATAACGAAATGCTCAAAAAGAACGACGGCAAGCCGCGCTTCAGCCTGCACGACGGCCCTCCGTTCTCCAACGGCAACATCCACATGGGCCACGCGCTCAACAAGGCGCTCAAGGACTTCATCGTCCGCTCCTATGCCATGCGCGGCTACTACACGCCCTACATCCCCGGCTGGGACAACCACGGCATGCCCATCGAGAGCGCCATCATCAAGGAGCAGAAGCTCAACCACAAGGCCATGAGCATCGCCGACTTCCGCAGCGCCTGCCATGATTATGCGCAGAAATACATCGACCGCCAGATGGACGGCTTCAAGCGCATGGGCGTCGTCGCCGACTGGGAGCACCCCTACAAGACCATGAACAAGGGCTTTGAGGCCGAAGAGGTGCGCGTGTTCGGCAAGATGTACCGCAACGGCCACATCTACAAGGGGCTCAAGCCGGTGTACTGGTGCGCCCACGACGAGACCGCCCTCGCCGAGGCGGAGATCGAGTATCAGGACGATCCGTGCACGACCGTGTACGTGAAGTTCCCGATGCACGACGACCTCGGCAAGCTGCCGAACGTCGAGCACAGCAAGCTCTTTTTCGTCATCTGGACGACCACGATCTGGACCCTGCCCGGCAACCTCGCCATCGCGCTCAACCCGCGCGAGCTGTACAACCTCGTCCAGGCGCCCAACGGTGAGGTGTACGTCATGGCCGACGCGCTGACCGAGAAGGTCATGCACATCGGCGGCTTTGACAGCTACGAGGTGCTCGAGCAGCACCCGGGCGAATTCTTTGAGAACATGCTCGCCGACCATCCCTTCCTGCCCAAGACCTCGCGTCTGGTGCTGGCAGACTACGTCACCATGGACTCCGGCACCGGCTGCGTGCACACCGCGCCCGGCTTCGGCGCCGACGACTACCTGACCTGCAAGCGCTACGGCATGGACATGGTCGTGCCCGTGGACGATCAGGGCCGCCACACCGACTACGCCGGCAAGTACGCCGGCATGTCCACGGAGGAATCGAACCCCGTCATCCTCGCAGACATGAAGGCGGCCGGCTCGCTCTTCGCATCCGAGGACATCGTGCACAGCTACCCGCACTGCTGGCGCTGCAAGAGCCCGATCATCTTCCGCGCCACGCCGCAGTGGTTCTGCTCCGTGGACTCCTTTAAGGAGGACGCGGTCGCCGCGTGCGAGAACGTGCGCTGGCTCCCGAGCTGGGGCAAGGAGCGCATGGCCGCCATGATCCGCGAGCGCGCCGACTGGTGCATCTCCCGTCAGCGCCGCTGGGGTCTGCCGATCCCGGTGTTCTACTGCGACGACTGCCACAAGCCCGTCTGCACCGAGGAGAGCATCGAGGCCGTCGCGCAGCTGTTTGAGCGCGAGGGCAGCAACGCCTGGTTCGACCGCCCGGCGGCCGACATCCTGCCCGATGGCTTCACCTGCCCGCACTGCGGCGGCAAGCACTTCACGCAGGAGACCGACACGCTCGACGGCTGGTTCGACTCCGGCTCTACCCACGTCGCCGCCATGCAGCGCGACCAGGGCTTCTGGCCGGCGGATATGTATATCGAGGGCGGCGACCAGTACCGCGGCTGGTTCCAGTCGTCCCTGCTCGTGGCCGTCGGCGCGCTCGGCAAGGGCGCTCCGTACCGCGAGTGCCTGACCCACGGCTGGACGGTCGACGGCGAGGGCCGCGCCATGCACAAATCCCTCGGCAACGGCATGGACCCGGCCGAGATCATCAACGAGTTCGGCGCCGATATGCTGCGCCTCTGGGCGGGCAGCGCCGACTACCATGCCGATATGCGCTGCTCCAAGGAGATCTTCAAGCAGCTGACGCAAAACTACCTCAAGTTCCGCAACACCGCGCGCTACTGCCTCGGCAACCTCGACGGCTTTGACGCCGCGCACCTCGTCGCGCCGGAGGATATGCTCCCGCTCGACCGCTGGGCGATCACGAAGCTCAACGACCTCATCCGCCGCGTGGCCAAGGCTTACGACAACTACGAGTTCCACGTGATCTCGCACGCGATCAACGACTTCTGCGTCGTGGAGCTCTCGAGCTTCTACCTCGACATCATCAAGGACCGCCTCTACTGCGACGAGCGCAACGGACTCGAGCGCCGCAGCGCGCAGACGGCGCTGTTCCTCATCCTCGACAGCATGACGAAGATGTTCGCGCCGATCCTCGCCTTCACCTGCGACGAGATCTGGCAGGCCATGCCGCACCGCGCCGAGGACGACGCGCGCAACGTGCTGCTCAACGTCATGAACCAGCCGTTCGACGCCTACGCGCTCAGCGAGAGCGAGCTTGCCAAGTGGGATCAGCTCATCCGCGTGCGCACGGACGTCAACGGTGTACTCGAGGCCGCCCGCGCCGAAAAGCGCATCGGCAAGCCGCTCGAGGCAGCCGTGACGCTGCGCGCCGACGATGACGCCGCCAAGGCCGCGCTCGACGACGTGCAGAGCATGAACCTGCCGGAGTTGCTGATCGTATCGCAGGCGCTCATCGGCGGCGACGTGCCGGCCGACGCCGTCACCGGCACCGGCACGAACTTCCCCGGTCTGCACATCTCCGTGCACAACGCGCCCGGCACCAAATGCCCGCGCTGCTGGATGCACTCCGAGCAGGCCGACCCCGAGACCGGTCTGTGCCCGCGCTGCGCCGCGGTCGTGGCCGCGCAGCAGGCGGAGTAATCACCCGATCCCAAAATCCTGATCCGAAAGCGAGGAACCGCTATGTGGTATGCCATCGTAGCCATCCTGATCCTCATCGCTGACCAAGGGCTCAAATACTGGGTCACCGTCAACATCGCGCTCGACACCGGGCACGTCACGCTCATTCCGGGCGTGCTGGAGCTGACGAACATCCACAACAACGGCGCTGCGTTCAGCATGCTCGAGCACGCGCCGCACTGGATCTTCATCCTCTTCACGCTCGTGTTCGCCGCCATCGCGGTGTTCTGCCTGCGGCGCAACGTCGTGCACGGCAAGGTCGGCCGCTGGTCGGTCGTGCTGGTGCTCGCCGGTGCGGTCGGCAACTGCATCGACCGCATCCTCAGCGGCTACGTCGTGGATATGTTCAATTTCCTCTTCGTGCGCTTCGCCGTGTTCAATCTGGCGGACGTGTTCATCGTCGTGGCCGGCATCACGCTGTGCCTGCACGTGATCTTCTACCGCGGGGACGACGGGGCAGATGCCGCCGCGCCGAAAGCCGCGCGTAAGCAGCGCACCGGTGCAGCGCATGACGCGCCCAAGGCGCGCAGGCTGCACCTGCCCGCAAAGCGCAGGCCCTCCGCCGCGCCCGAAGCGAACGCGAAGCCCGCGCCGAGCGCCGCACCCGCTGCCGCCGCGCAGGAAGCCGCTCCGGCGAAGGACGATCTCTTCGCCGCGTGGGACCGCGCGCCCGTCGCCGCGCAGCCGGTGACACCTGCCGCGCCTGAGGCGGCAGCCCCGGCTCCCAAACCGGCAGCGCCCGTGCAGCCCAAACCGGCGGCGCCCGTGCAGCCCAAACCGGCGACACAGCCCGCACCCGAGGCGGCGGATCCGCTGCTGGCCTATCTCAACAGCACACCTGCTGCGCCCGCCGAGCCGGAAACGCCCAAGCCGGACGATGCCACGGACGGCAGTGCCGACGGCGCAGCGTACTCACTCGACGACATTTTGGCGGAGTTTTCGGATTTCTAATGGAACAACGAACGATTCAAACACAGGAGAGCGCCGAGCGGATCGACGCTCTCCTCGCGCGCTCTTTGCCCGGGCTCACGCGCAGCGCCGCCCAGCGGCTGCTCGCGCAGGGCGCGGTGACGAAAGACGGCGCGCCCGTGAAGAAAAACTACAGAACCGTCCCCGGCGACACGTTTGTCGTGACGCTGCCGGATGCCGCGCCCTCGGAGCTCGTGGCGCAGGATCTGCCGCTGGACGTGGTGTACGAGGATGCGGATCTCATCGTCGTCAACAAGCCGCGCGGCATGGTCGTGCACCCTGCACCCGGCCACGAGGACGGCACGCTCGTCAACGCCCTGCTCGCCCACTGCGGGGAGAGTCTCTCCGGCGTCGGCGGCGAGCGGCGGCCGGGCATCGTGCACCGCATCGACAAGGACACGTCGGGGCTGCTCGTCGCGGCGAAGAACGACTTTGCGCACCTGGCGCTCTCGGCGCAGCTGGCCGATCACACGATGGCGCGCACATATGAGGCCGTCGTCTGCGGCAATCTGCGCGACGATGCCGGCACGGTGGACGCGCCCATCGGCCGCCACCCGACCGATCGCAAGCGCATGGCCGTGACGCAAAAAAACGCCCGCCGCGCCGTCACGCACTGGTCGGTCATCGCACGCTACAACGGCTACACGCACATCCGCTGCGAGCTTGAGACCGGCCGCACGCACCAGATCCGCGTGCACATGGCGCACATCGGTCATCCCCTGCTCGGCGATCTCGTCTACGGGCATAAGCGCCCGGAAAAGGGGCTGAGCGGACAGTGCCTGCACGCGCGTGCGCTGCGCTTCGTGCATCCGCGCACGGGCGAGCTCGTGACGTTCACCTGCCCGCTGCCGGAATATTTTCAGGACGTGCTGGCGCGCCTCGGCACACCCATCGGCTGATCGGAAAGGAGCATTTTCATGCGCAGAGCAGATCGCGAGATCACAGATTTTGACGAGCTCATCACCGTCATGCGCGGGTGCGACGTGTGCCGCCTCGCATTGCACGACGAGCCGTATCCCTACATCCTGCCGCTGAACTTCGGCCTTGAGGTCAACGGCGGGACCGTCCGGCTGTACTTTCACGGTGCGGATACCGGCACGAAGTATGACCTCATCGCCAGAAACCCGAACGCATCGTTCGAGATGGACCGCGGCCACGGCCTCATCCTCGACGACGAGCACGGCAACTGCACCATGACGTATGAGAGCGTCATCGGTCAGGGGCGCATCACCGTCGTGCCGGACAGCGGAAAGGAGCACGCGCTGCGTGTGCTCATGGCGCAGTACCGCGCGCCGGACTTCCCGTTTTCCACGGCGGTCATCCCGCGCACGACCGTGCTGTGCCTGACCGTGGAGCACATGACCGGCAAGCGCCGGGTGAAAAAGCACGGCTGAGCACACTTCCCCAAATACGAGACCAGCCGCCGCAGGCATTTCCTGCGGCGGCTGGTCTTTTGTCATACTGCCGAAAATCAGCGGATGAAATTGGTGAATGTGCGCACTTCCGTCTCCGGGCGCGCAACGCCCGCCGCGTCACCGGCGGCGATGCACTGCACCAGCCAGAGCAGGTTGCGCGCGAGCTGGCGCATGGTCTGCAGCCCTTCCGCATCCTGCGCGGCGTCCTCCGGACACGCACCGTGCACCATCGGCCAGTACTGCGAGGAGACAACCGGCATGTTCGAGATCATCGGGTACTTGACCAACTGATCGAGCGCCGCCGTCGTGCCCGCGCGGCGCGCCGAGACAACGCACGCGCAGGGCTTGTTTGCCCAGCCGTCGGAGGCATAAAACAGCCGGTCGCAAAAAGCCGACATCGCGCCGGAGATCCCGGCATAGTGCACCGGGGACGCGAGCACGAGCGCATCGGCCGTCTCCATCGCGTCGATGGCATCGTTCACCAGGCCGCCGCGCACGCAGCGCCCGGTCGCACGGCAGCCGCCGCAGGCCACGCAGCCGCCCATCTGCTCGGCACCGACGGTCAGGATCTGCACCTCGGCACCGGCTGCGCGCAGCACCCGCTCCATTTCGTGCAGGGCGGTGTATGTGCAGCCGCGCGGATGCGGGCTGCCGTTGATCATGAGAATTTTCATCGTATCACCCCACGCGCAGGATAGCACAAATCGCCGCGCAGCGCAAGGCGGCGGGCCGGCCAAAAGCCGTGACGCCCGGAACTTTTCGTACATTCTGGGCATCGGGTGTCTGTTTGTTTGAAAACGCTGTATTATGCTTCGCTGAACGGGGTGTACTTCGCGTTGGGATGATAGTGCCCCCGCTCCAGCTCGGAGACGATGCGGTCATAGTTCTTGCTGTTGAGCTTGTAGAAGCACATGATGACGAAGATCACAACGGCGAAACCCAACAGCAGGTACAGGTACACATCCTTGATGGTATTGAGCGCGGAGGCGACCTGCGTGGTCGCAGCGCCGTCGTAACCGGAGGCACCGAGGATGAGCGTCGTAACGCCGCTGCCGATGAATACGCCGAGCTTGTTCTTCTCGGGGGCAGTCTCAGTCTTGACGCTCTCCTTGATGGTGAACGCGCAGATGAAGTTCACAGCGATGCCGATGGTCGTCGCCGGCTTCAATCATTTTCTTGCCTTCCGCGCGGACTTCCTCGGTGATCTTCATCGGGCGGATCTCGTCCTCGGTCCAGCCACGGTACTTCCGCACTTCGTACAGAGCGTCGCCGCCGAGGTTGTTGTAGATGTAGTCGGTGAAGGCCTTGTCCCAGTCAACGTGCAGGTCGAAGACATACACATATAGTCATCGACGAGCTTGCCCCAGAGCTTGTTGGCGGTCTTCTTGTCCCCTGCCTTGTAGGCATCGCGGATGCGGGTCGTGATGGGAACGATCATTTCCTGTGCGAGGATGAAGGTGATGAGCATGCAGCCGGCTAGGACGAGCATGAATGCGCCGGCGTTGATGCGCTGGCCACTGCGCCGTAGACCATGAGCATGACCGTGCCGCCCATGCTGCTGAACAGCAGGCAGACGCCCATGTTCTGCTGGGCCATGTTGGGGCCGACGATCTCGACCGTGAGCGCCACGCGGGGCCGCCGGAGATGTTGGTGAAGCCGATCATGATAAAGTATAGCACGGACAGACCGGAGGCTTTCAGACTGCCGCCGGTGGTGAACATGACGATCGTGAAGATCGCCGCGCCGTAGGTGTGCACGCGGTCAACGAGCTTCTTGTGCGAACGTCGTCGGGCTTTGGAACGGGTTTTTCATGATGACGCCGTTGTCATACTGTAAGGCCGTCTGGTTCGCGCTGGCGAAGATGAGGCCGATGGCGCCTGACTGTCCGTCTATAAACAGATAACCGAACGCCCTCCGGACGGATTTCCGTCCGGAGAGCATTTTTGCGGCACAAAGAACGGCCGCCCCAAAGGCCATCGGCTTTCGGGGCGGTTTTTTCCATTTTTGGGACATACGCTCGCGCACATGCACATCAGCAGAGGCCGGGGAACAGCGCGCACATCACGATGACGGCAATCGTGCCGCAGGTCGTAGCGATGACCGTTGTGATAAACATGGGCGGATAAATCTCCTTGAGCTTCATACGGCACATCGGCAGCAGCATCAGGATGGCGCCGGAGTACGGCATGGAATCGAGCGTCGTCGCGGCAAAGCAGGCGATACGGTGGATCGCATTGACATTGAGCCCGAGGTCGAGCAGCTTCGGTGCGATGAGCGGCAGAGAGATCAGCTGGCCGGTGGAGGAACCGCCGGTGAGCATGCACATAACGGCGACGACCACGGCGCAGATCAGCATCGGGGACATGTTGATGCCGGTGATGGCATTGAGCATAGTCGTGAACGCTTCCGTGTTGGTCACGACGCCGGCAAAGCCGCAGATGGCCGCGACCGTCAGCGACATGTGGATGGAGTCCGCCGCACCGGTGCTGATGAGCTCACGCAGGTTCTTCGCCTTGAGCTGCTTCCAGAACAGCAGGATGGACAAAACGGTGCTGCCGATCACGCAGATGTTGATGTTGATCTTCAGAATGTTGAAGGAAACAAAGAGCGCGACCAGCGGAATGAGCGCGATCCAGAAATTCGGCCGCGGCGTGTTCTTGTCATAGTGCGGATCGAGCGGGTGGAGCTCAAAATGCTCGCCCTTGGCCCGCGCCTTGTTGATGTAGATATTCATCAGGACGATGATGACGACGACTTCGACCGCCGCGCCGACAAGGCCGGGAACGAGCGCCACATCCGCCGCCGTGCCGAGGGCGGTCATGGCGGCGACGTTGGTCACCTGCGGGCTGCCGGGCATGGTCAGCGTAAACGTATAGGACGCCGCGGCGAGCACGCCGAGGATAAAGCGCTTGGGAATGTCGCAATATTCAAAGATCGTGAGTGCGACCGGGTACATGAGCACGATAAACACGCTGGCATTGATGCCGCCCATGCAGAGAATGATGCCGATGGCAACAATGACCGCGACCGCGATCACATTTTTCTTTGTGTTGCTGGCACCGGGCCGCAGGAGCTTGCTCATGATCGTGTCGGCGATGGAGAAGGCCGCGCCGCTCTCCGAATAGATCTTTGACTGAATGCTGCCGAACAGCAGCAGGAAGAAGAAGCTTTTGATCGGGACGAACATGCCGTTGACATAGGAGCCGAGCAGCGTGTCCATGAACGGGAGCACGTTAAACGCGATCACGACCGCCGCGCCCACGATCGAAGCGATATATACGGACCAGTCCTTGTAGCAAAGATAGATCACGACAAGGAAGCCGAGAATACAACCAACTACGCCCATAGGATGCTACCTTTCTTATTGATGTCGGTATCTCCGCCCGCCGTGCGGCATGACCGATGGTATGAGGAAGGGAAAACCGGCCATGCCGCAAAAATGAGAGGGGGAGAGCGGAGCACACAGCGCGGATCAGACCTGCGCGGCCTTTTCCTGCGCGGCTTTTTCTTCTGCGGCAACCTCTGCCAGCGTGCGTCTCTTGGGCATGGGGATGGTGGTATAGACGACGACGGCAATGATGCAGGCGATGATGGCATAGATCATGGAGGCAGTGTAGCTGCCGGTGGCCTTGACGAGCGCCGAGCTGATCTTCGGGCTGATGAAGGTGCAGATGATCATGTAGCCGAGCATGCAGATGCCGAAGATGCCGCCGGCATACTTGGAGCCGTAGGTCTCCTGAACGGCAACCGGGTGGCAGCAGTTCGTCGCGCCGAAGCCGACTGCCAGCAGGACATAGGCGATGTAGAACATGGCCAGGCTGTGGGCAAACATCAGGCAGAGCGAAGAGGCGACGGAGCAGATGCCGCAGATCATATAGACCTTGCGGTAGCCGAGCTTGTCGATGAGCGCGCCCATGCCGAGACGGCCGATAACATTGCAGATCGAGTAGATCGACACGCCGATGGTGGCAGCGCTGAGCGAGTAGCCCGCGTCCGAAATGAGGACGGAGAAGCGGGGGTAGCAGATGATGTACATGGTCGGGAACAGACCGTAGCCGAGGAACAGGTGCCAGTAGCCGCGGGTCCGGAACGCCTGGCCGGGCGTCAGGCTCTCGAGCTGCGTGGCCGCGAGTTTGGGATCGTCCGCCTTGGCTTTCCAGCCGGCCGGGGCATAGCCCACCGGGGCGGTCTTGAGGCCGATGGCCGCGCAGATGCCGATGACGATGATCGCACCGCCGACGATGTAGAGCGTGACGATGATGCCGATGCTGCTGATGAGCTTGACGATCAGGGGCGCGAGGAAGGTAGCGGAGCCGCCGTTAAAGGCCATGCACAGGCCGGAAGCGAGGCCGCGCTTGTCGGGGTACCAGCCGGTCGCGCAGTAAGTGCTGCCGGTGTACGTGAAGCCGACGCCGAGACCCTGCAGGACGCTGAAGGTGATGTACAGCATCCAGGGGGAGCCGGAGGGGACCATGCCGGACAGCAGGAACGCGAGGCCCAGCAGGATGCAGCCGAGGAAGAGCGTTTTCTTGGCGCCGATCTTGCCGAGCAGCCAGCCGCTGATGATGTGGCCGGGCGTCTGCATGAAGGCCATGTAGGTGGCGACGCCGGCAATGGCCTCCGTCGTCCAGCCGAAGTGTTTCGCCATCGGGGAGACGAAAACGGCCGCGGAGTTGACGATGCCGCACATGGCGAGCACGATCAGGGCGCGCACCAGAATACCTGTGCGATTCGGTGTTTTGATTGCGTTGTCCATATCTTTCTCCTTATATCTTCATATTGTTCTGAGCGGATGTGTCAGTTGCAGGTCCAGCCGCCGTCGACCGCGACGATCTGGCCGGTCGTGTATGTGCAGCAGGGCGCAGCGAAGTAAACGCACAGGCCGTCCATCTCGCCGAGGATGCCGTGGCGCTCTTTCGGGCAGCGGTCCTTGTGCAGCTGCACAAATGCGTCGGAGTCGATAAACTTCTCGGTCAGCTCGGTCGGGAAGTAGCCCGGCGCGATGCAGTTGACGGTGATGTTGTACTTGCCCCAGTCGTTGGCCAAGGCCTTGGTCATCATGTGCACGCCGCCCTTGGAGGCGCAGTACGGTGCGGTCCAGACGTTCTTTCTGGAGACGAAACCGTGGATAGAGGAGACGTTGACGATGCGGCCGTAATTGTTGGGGATCATGGACAGTCTCGCGACGTCGCGGCAGAGATAGAACAGACCGGTCAGGTCGGTATCGACCACGTGGGCCCACTGCTCATCGGTCATGGTCGCCGGGTCACCGGAGCCGCCGGTACCGCCGGAGTTGACCAGGATATCGATCTTGCCAAAGTGCGCGATCACATCCTCCACACACTTGGTAACGGACTTGGAGTCGCACAGGTCGAGGTAGTGGGGGTAAACCTCCACGCCGTACTCCTCGGCGATCTCCTTCGCGTTCTTTTCAAGGCTGTCGGTACGGCGCGCCACAAGGGCAACGTTGGCGCCGGCATTGGCCATGGCCTTTGCAAACTGCAGACCGAGACCGGAGCTGCCGCCGGCAACCAGTGCAACCTGACCGGAAAGATCAAAAATGTTGTTTTTCATGATATCGTCTCCTTTTCTTGAAATCATTCCGAATCGTTCCTATTTCTGTGTCAGAATTCCCACTCGAGGGCAAACGCATCGCGGTTGGCCTCCAGCATGGTGCCGCCGCGGACGGCGTCGCCGGCATAGACTACGCGGTCAAAATTCCGGTCGAATTCCGCGCGCGCGGCCAGATCCGGCCGGCTGCCCATCGCCAGAACGACGGCCTCGGCCTTCCAGTCGGTGCACCGGTCGGAGTGCGTATCCCGCAGGCGGATGCTGCCGTCGTCCACTGCGGCGAGGGCCTGACCGGTGCGGAACGTCACACCGGCCTCCCGCAGCATCGGCAGGAGCTTGAACTTTGTGATGTAGTACACGGACGCGCCGATCTCATCGGCCATTTCCACGATCGTGACCTTGTTGTTCGCGCACAGGAAGTGGGCCACTTCGAGCCCGACGTGCCCGCCGCCGATGACGGCGACCTCCCTGCCCTCGATCACGCGTCTGCCGAGCAGAATGTCCTCGATGCCGAACACGTTTTCGCGGTCAATGCCGGGAATGTCCGGCACGATCTGCTGCCCGCCCATGGTGACGAAGATACCGTAAGGATCGAGCCGCCGGAGCTCCGCCATGGTCGGCGCGTGATTCAGCTCCACCTGCACGCCGAGCGCGGCGAGCTGGTTTTTCTGCGTCTCGATGTACTCGGCCACAAGCCCTTTGCACGGCGCTTTCGAGGCGAGCACGGCGCTGCCGCCGAGATAGGCGCGCCGCTCAAACAGGATCGGGCGGAAGCCGCGCTCGGCCAGAACGATGGCCGCCTGCATACCGGCAGGCCCGCCGCCGATCACCGGTACGCACCGGCCCGCGCCGTCGCGCCGCAGCGCTGCAGCGTTGTAGTCCCGCTCACGGCCGAGCCGTGGGTTGATGGCGCAGCGGATGCCGCGGTGGTTGACGACCTCCTTGTTGCAGCTCATGCAGCCGATGCACTTGCGCAGGAGCGCTTCCCGACCGCTGCACGCCTTGTTGACCCAGTCCGGATCGGCGAGCTGTGCCCGGGACACACCGGCAAAATCGCACACGCCCTCGCGCAGCAGCGCCTCGGCGGTCGCGGGATGCTTGATGACGTTGACCGCGATGACCGGGATCTGCACCGCCGCTTTGACGGCCAGCGCATTTTCCTTCTTCCAGCCCTCAGGGAAGTAGCAGGGCTCGATGAAAGCGGCCGGGTTTTCGTAGCCGCCGCTGCTGACGTTGATGCACGACACACCGTAGCCCTCGAGCAGCTTTGCGATCTCCACCGCATCCGCCTTCTGCAGGCCCTCGGGGATGTAATCGCAGCCGTTGATGCGCACGCTGATCGGGAAGTCTCTGCCGCAGGCGCGGTGGATGCCCTCGATGATCTCGCGGACAATGCGCATCCGGTTTTCGAGGCTGCCGCCGTATTCATCGGTGCGCACATTGCTGTGCGGGCTGAGAAACTGGTGCAGCAGATAACCGTGCGCGCAGTGGAGCTCCACGCCGTCGGCATTGGCCTGCTGGGCATACACGGCGCCGGTGACAAATTTATCGACCATGCCGTGGATCTCCTCGCGCGTCATTTCGTGCGACACGCGGCCTGTGGCCGGGTTGACGATCCCGCTCGCGGAGATGACCTGACGGCCGCCATTGAACTGCGGCTTGCCCTCGCGCCCCGGGTGGAAGAGCTGGAAGAACACCTTGCAGTCGTATCGGTGCAATGTGTCGGTCAGCAGCGCGAGGCGCTTGATGAACCGCGGCGCATGGATCTGCAGCTGGTGGGTCTCGGCGATGCCGTTTTCCCCGTCGACCGCGCAAAACTCGGTGATCAGCAACCCGCAGCCGCCGGCCGCCCGGGCCTTGTAGCAGGCGATGATCTCGTCGGACGCCTCGCCGTTTTCTGCGGCGAGACCGTTGCCCATGGCCGTCATCACGACGCGGTTCTTGATCCGCAGGCCGCCGATGTAACCGGGCGTAAACAGGTTTTCGTAGTTCATGGTTCCGTCCTTGTCGTCATGGGATCTTTCAAAGTACCGCTGAGCAAATGCGGCTTTTTTCTACCTTGATTCGCATGATACCCGAAAGATAAAAGTATCACAATGTCACGGACGCTTAAAAAGAATGCGGAATTTGTTCACGGCTGACAAAAAAGTAACATGCCCGCCGGAACGCTGCGCGAGACGCAGAGCGCCTCGCGCGTGGGACTGGAATCAGATGTAAAAGCACTTTTCGTAGGCGGCCTTCGTCGCATCGGCCATGGTGCCGGCCTTGGTCGCGTCACCGACGACAACAACCTTGTCAAAGGCCGCAGCCAGCTTGTCCTCGTAGGCCTTGTCCGGCCGGTTGCCGAGCGCCATGATGACGATGTCGGCATCGACGCTGACGGTCTCGCCGCCGGGGAGCTGCTTGAGCTCGACGGTCCCCTCGCCGACGCCGGCGAGCGCGTGCTGCGTCAGGATCTCGACGCCGTTTTCCTGCAGCAGCGACAGGAGCTTGTACTTCGCCGTGCGATAGATGGACGTGCCGACTTCCTTCTGCATCTCGACGACCGTGACCTGGTTGTCGGCGCACAGATAGTGCGCGACCTCGAGGCCGACGTGTCCGCCGCCGATGACGGCGATCTTCTTACCGGCAAACCGCACCTTGCCAAGCAGGACATCTTCAATATAATAAACGTTGTCGCGATCAGCGCCGGGGACCGGGGGAACGATCTGGTTGCCGCCGCAGGCGACCACGACGCAGTACGGTTCGAGCGTCTGAATACGCGCGACCGTGCCCGGCGTGTTGAGGTGCACCTCGATGCCGTATTCCTGCATCTCGGCGATCTGCGTGTCCACGAATTCCTGCGCCATGTGCTTGCACGGCGCCTTGGAGGCGAGGATGGCGCTGCCGCCGAGCGTGCCGCTCGCTTCAAAGATCACGGGCTCGAAGCCGCGCTTTTTCATCAGCAGGGCCGCCTGCATGCCGGCCGGGCCGCCGCCGACGATGGCGACCTTGCGGCCGTTGCCGTTTTTGATGAGCTTGTCATCGCCGAACGTGACCTCGTGGCCGGCGATGGGGTTGAGCGCACAGTGCAGCGTGCGGCCCGCGACGACGGACTTGTTGCAGTTCATGCAGCCGAGGCACTTGCGGATGAGATCCTCGCGCCCGGCCATGGCCTTCTGCACGAGATAGGGGTCGGCGATGTGCATGCGGGACATGCCGACGAAGTCGCTCACGCCCTCCTGCAGGAGCTGCTCGGCGAACTGCGGATGCTTGACGGTGTTGACCGCGATGACCGGAACGCTGACCTGGCTCTTGATGGCCTTGACAAAGCCGCTTCTCCAGCCCTCGGGGCTGTAGCAGGGCTCGATCATGGTCGCCGCGCTCGCGTACACGCCGCAGCTGACGTTGAAATAATCGACATACGGCTCCAGATACTTGGCGATCTCGACGCAGGCATCCTGGTCGTTGCCGCCCTCGACGAAGTCATTGCCGTTGATGCGCGCGCCGACAACGAAGCCGGGCTCGACCACCTCGCGGATGCCCTTCAGGATGCGCACGATAAAGCGGCAGCGGTTTTCCATGGAGCCGCCGTATTCGTCGGTGCGCTTATTCGTGTAGGGGCTCAAAAACTGCTGCAGCAGGTAGCCGTGCGCGCCGTGGATCTCCACGCCGTCGGCGCCGGCGGCCTGCGCATTGAGCGCGGCCTGAATGAAGAGGCCGACCAGCCGGTCGATGTCCTCAATGGTCATCTCGCGCGGCAGGATCGTGGCGCGGCCGACCACACTGTTGAGCTCTACGCTCGGCGCCATGGCCTGACGGCCGCCGTTGATCGCCGGGGGGGCTTCACGTCCGCCGTGGTGCAGCTGGACGAAGATCTTGGCGCCGTGACGGTGCACGGCATCACAGATGCGCTCAAAACTCGCGATCTGGCGCTCATCCCAGATGCCGAGCTGGATGCGGTTGCAGTGACCGCTGTCCGGATCGACCGATGTAAACTCCGGAATGATGAGACCGCAGCCGCCCTTGGCGCGCTCCTCGTAAAACCGAACCTGCTCCGGCGTGGAGCAGCCGTTCCAGTCGCCGAGCATCGTGCCCATAGCCGTCATGACAACGCGGTTGCGCAGCTCGAGCCGGCCGATGGTTCCCTTTTCAAATAATTTTTCGTAATGCATAAGCAGCAAACCTCAACTTTCAATTTTCTGCGTTTCTGCCGTCCGGTGCTCACCCGTGCGGCAAGAGAGATAGAAAAAACGCATTTGGCTCATATCAACTTTGCTGCCCTCATTGTATCTGCGCCGTGCGACTGTGCCTATGTCATGCGTGAAAAAAATGGCAAGCAAAACCATGCACGATGCACAATGTGCGCACGCGCAGACCCGCCGAGTTCCGCGCCCGGAAAATGCCGCTGTCAAAAGTGACAAGAACGCCGCGAATTTTGTTCACAATGCACTTGCCGAATGGGGGTGTTCCATGTATAATGTTCTTGTTAATTTGTTGGCATTTGCTGTGAAAAGGAGGCGCCGTATGCTGTTTTCAGAACTTGCCAAGCGGGTGGCAGAAAAATATCCGGAGGTCAAAACAGCCTTTCCTATGGTCTGCGAACTGAGCAACGTGGAGCTGTATGACCCGAACGGAGCGATCCCGCCGGTCGACACGCTCTGCATTTACACCGCCCGGCAGATCAGCGAAGACATGACGCTGCCGCTCTGCTGTGTGTGCGCGGGCACGCCCGATCAGACGGCGCACGACAAGATCGCCTACAGTGACAGCAACTACATCATCATCCCGCAGGTCTCGGCCGTGGATGTGGTGTATTACATCATGTCGCTCTTCGGTGACTCCTTCAAACAGCAGAAGCTGTACTCCAACCTGATCTATATGCTGCTCAACGACGCGGATCTGACGTCGGTGTTCTGCGAATTTTCCAAGGGCACCGGCTCGCAGATGCTGGCCATCGACATTTCCGGCAAGGTGCTGGCCTATTCCAAGCCGTTCAGGGTCAATCACCCGCACTGGATCCACAGCATCGAGGTCGGCTATCTGGATAACTACCTGATCGAGTACATTCTCTCGTACCGGGTCAAGCACAAGATGGATATGTCGCCCAACACGTTTGTGCTCTTTTGCAACCGGCTGCAGATGTACATCAAGGTCATCCGCGTCATTGCGGACAATGAGATCATCGGCTACGTGTTCATGGGCAATTACACCGGGGAGTTCCCGTGGTTCAGCGACAAGCTGATGCACCTGCTGGCCAAAAACCTGCACTCCACCCTGCTCGGCAGCCGCAGCTACAGCACCTACCGCTTCAATATGCACCAGAGCGTGCTCAGCGACATCATCGAGGGCGCCAGCGAGGACGAAACGATTCAGCGCATCAACGCTGCCAAGCTGACCTTCCCGCCGAATATGCGCGCGGTCGTGCTTAAGCCGAGCTATTTCAGGGGCAACGAATACCTCTACGACGTGCTCACGCCGCGCGTCGCGGAGATCCTGCCGGCCTCGCCGCGCGTGTATAAGAAAAATGCGATTGTCACATTCGTCGGCGTGGACAATGCGGGCGCGCTCCCGGAGGAGACGCGCACGGCCATCGAGACCCTCGCGGCCGACGGGCAGATCCTCGTCGGCGTGAGCAATCTGTTCCACAAACCGTCGAAACTCTACGTTTACTATCAGCAGGCGCTGCAGGCCATGTCCTTTTCGCGGCGGCTGTCGAACACCGGCGGCGTGTTCTTCTTCTCAGACTATGCGTTTTACATCATGCTCGACCGCATGGAGGATACGCCGCTGCTCGAGCAGTGCCGCCATCCGGTGCTCGCCAGTCTGGAAGCCTACGACGCGGACAAGAACACCGAGCTGTACGAAACGCTGAAGATCTATACCAAAACCGGCTTCAGCAAAAACCGCACGGCAGAGCTCATGTTCATGCACCGCAACACGGTCAATTACCGCATCCAGCAGATCGAGAATCTGTTCTCCGTAGACTTTTCGGACCCGTCACTGCTGTTCAAGCTGCAGTATTCCTTTTGCATCGACGCGGACAAGAACACCGAGCTGTACGAAACGCTGAAGATCTATACCAAAACC
>OFMH01000991.1_pt1 | contig 17018 bp, 18 predicted proteins | sample 1541761 | NCBI WGS metagenome assembly OFMH01 (sample SAMN04209249, study PRJEB22552) | human gut metagenome | biome: gut; material: feces | host: Homo sapiens | place: USA: Oklahoma
ATCCACAGTGCTATTTCTTATCTGTAATTCTTTGCTCATAAAAGTGTTCCTTTCTATATTCTCATGAATGTTACTCTTACATCTTATGGAATCCATATGTTTTAGTCCTATTCAGCTCAACCATTATCTCCAAATGTAATTTCCATCAATTCACTGGCTATCTCTTTACTCATGACCCTCATAATACTGTCATCAACCTTATCCTTGGCCAAAAGATTAATATTTCCATACCACACAACTTCCTGATCAATAACAGCAAATCGTTCACATGATTCTTCTACTGTTTTAATATAAAAACCTGCTTGACGCATGTCTTCATGTAACTGCATCCAATATGCTGCATCTCCAAATCTATAGGAATCAGGTGCCCATGTTACTATTGTAATCTGAACTCCTGACATCTGTTTTTCCTTTAGAAGATTAATCAGCTCATAGACTTTAGGTCCACTGATTACAGGACTTGAAATGATTATATTGTTATTCGCACCAAGTAAATCTTTATGATAATATGTACTATAATTGTCCCAATCGTATATTGCATTAACTGTCTGTTTGCCAATTTGTAAACCACAAGCAAGCTCATATCCAATCTGCTTGTATGCTTTTAAACGCTTAGCATACATATTATCAAACATTGGTATATGATTATCTACATAATCATATATTATTACATTTTCTTTACCAGCATAATCACGATTCAATCGACCGGCATACTGTTCAACAACTCCTCGAAATGATACAGGTGTTGCCATAAAAAGTGTATCCAGTCTTGGAAAATCAAAACCCTCTCCTACAAGTGAACCTGTAGCTATTAATATCAGAGACTCCGCCTTATCAACCTGATGCATCTGTTGCAAAATCTTCTTATGTTCTTTCTTTGAGTTGTTGCCTGTCATTAAAAATACATGGTCTGCATAATCTTTCAATCGCTCGTACAGTTTCTCTGAATGATCCTTGTATCGGGATAAAACAACTGGAGTGCGGCCTGCTGACACACAATTCTTAATATCCTCAATAATCTGTTCATCCCTTATATCATTATGATGAATAATATCATATGCTTCATTTGGATGCATCTTACCATTAATCACTCCTCTTGGAGGTACAGTTCGGGTAAAACGCGGATATACAAGATGTTGTATCCCCTGCTCCATAGCCTTTTCCTTTGCTGTGTAACTATATCTTATAGGTCCTATCAGCATATAATTGATTTTTTCCAGTCCATCTCCTCTTTTCGGAGTTGCTGTCACACCATATACATACCTTGCTTTTACTTCTTTTAGCACATTTGCTATTGTTTCAGAGGCACAATGATGACACTCATCAATTAGTACAAGTCCATAATGGTTCAACAACTTATGGTACTCACCCTTTTTGCACAATGAGCCTGCCATTGCAATATCTATGATTCCAGTCATTGAATCATGTGCTCCCTGTAATGTTCCAATCAGACTTTTTCTAGTTCTTAATCTTCCAGTTTTCGTTTTGTACTGTGGTAGTTCTTCATCTATAATTAAAAATTTGTTTAGAGCATCTTTCCATTGTTCTATAAGTGCAGATGATTCAAGCAGAATCAGAGTATTCACTTTCTTTTCTGCAATTACTGCACTGCATACAACTGTTTTTCCAAACGCTGTTGCAGCATGAAGTATTCCATTATCATGCTTAGTCAGTTCCTTTAACGCCTTGTTCTGTTCATGTCGTAGTTCTCCATTGAATTCTACATTAATATTTCTTCCCTGCTGCCTCTTGTCATCAATAGTATATTCAATTCCTGCCTTATCAATATTTGCTATTAATTCATCCTGTAATCCTCTCGGAATCTGTATGTATCCACCAAGATGGTCTTTTCCAAGATAAATCCACCTCGAAGTATCATAATTAGATGTTCCAATCGCACGATTTTTATAAAATACTGGGTTACTAAAGGCTGCCATTCTGCGAATCTTATTCTGCATCGCAGGCTTAAGATTCGTGCTGTCGACATATATACCATTTGATAATGTGATATCCATTTTCCCATCAACATCTGATTTTGCAAAATTTTTCATTCTATCCCATGGCTTTTCCCTATTTTCTTCATCACTGGATGCTTCAAAGTCATCTGCTGTAAATATCCATTCCCTTATCTTATTCTCCAGAAATTCTTCTGAAAGCTTAGGTTTACTTAATAAAGCATTCCATTGGTCAAGATAAGCATTCCAGTTACTATCTACAAATGCACTATTGCCATCTTTCAACGCCCTTCCCTGTAATGGCAATGCAATCAGGTTTCCTATTGCCACATTTTCTAAGGAATCCTGTGCTGGCAACATTCTATCATAATAATTGAATGACTTTAAATTCACCTGCTCTGCACCTTTATCTAAAAGTGCAAAGCCAAATTTACGAACCAATGCCGCCGATATTGGCTTGTCAAAGAATATCCATATATGTGCACCTTTTCCTGAACGAGAACGTTCTACCAAAGGTTCTATCCCATTTAATGTGCAGATATCTCTCATAGCTTCGACTTCTTCAATCCATGTATCATCTGTATTTGCAAAGTCCTTTTTTTCTGCATTCTTCTCATGATTATCAAAGTCAAACACCAGAAATCTACATGTTCCATCACTAAATAATGGATACACACCAATTACATCTTTTGCAGCATAAGAGTTTCCCCTCAAATGCATCAATATGGTTGATAAGTCTAATCTTGTATATGAACAGTATTTGCACTCCTTACAATCTATATGTGTATTTAATTTCCTATGGCAATTATCTGACCAGAAATTATCACACTGCGGATAATATGCCGCCTCTCCGTTTTTATTTACATTTCTTTTCGCATATACATCTGTTCTTCCCCAAAAGAATGAGAAAAAGAGCTTTGCCATCCTGTCTGTAATCTCTTTGGGGTGCACAATCCTTTTACCCTGTTCTGGATCAAAATCCTCTTTCGTATCCGTTTTCCTTATACTTGCCAGTTCATTTTGATATGACAGTCCCGCTTTATCCAATATGTTCTTTAATACCTGATTCTCCAATTGCAGATTGTTCAACTGCTTCTGCAATCTAGTCACATTCTCTATTGGATCACGCATTTGTCATACCTCCCTTTCCGTCATTATCTATTCATCTCAAGTATTCTTTTCACTTCCCGCCTCAATTCTCCACTGAAGTCTGATAAATCATCATATATAATTACTTTCAGTCTAATAAGACGAACAATATCCCATATTACCTCTGATTTTTTCAGTTCCATGATAACACCCGGATGACGCTTATCTTCTTTTATCCGTTTTTCAAGTTCCCAGAATTTCTCTGATGCAGGCTTTTTATCATCATTCAGAAAATTTGCATACTCTTTAACAAGACCTTCCATATATTTTTCCTGCCAACCTGATAATCTTTCTCGAAATAGCTTCCAATCTTTTTTACTTATGTCCATGATTTTGAACCTCCTCAGTCTCATGTTAGTCTCAACAAACAATTTCAAAAATGAGACTGACTTGAGACTACTACTTTATAATTCACCTGTAAATCCGGGTTTTATCACATTTTGCTATATCATAGAGTCTCACTTAGTCTCAAATCTCGTGAGACTTCGTTGAGACTAACTTTGAAATATTCGTTTTTCAGAAGGCTCTTTAAGCGTCTCTCTTTAGAAAGCTTTTTCTTAGAATATTCTGATTTTAGCCACTTGATTTTTCTCAAAATTTCTATGACATTCCCCATCTTCATTATAAGAGTTACTTAAACCAAATTTGTGCCTTTAACCAATTCAGTTTTTACATTCTCATGACTTCAACACATAGAGCTTTTACATTCATCAATACTCTATACCTCATTTTTATTCTATGAATACATACTTTCCCTTTCCTTTACCATTCACCGCTTTAACAACTTTCATGTCTCTAAGTTTTGTCATGACTGCTCTTGCTGTGGATGGTGAGCAATCAAGAATTTCTTTTATTTCTTTTGTTCCAAAAATCTGATTTTTCTCTATTTCATCATACACCTTAAGAATATTTGCCTTCGAAGGTTCATTATATTTTTTCTTCTCAATCGCCGGCTTTTGGTAATCAATCAACGACTTATTGACTGCAACAGCCAATTTTTTTAATGAATCAGCGGTTTTCTCAACAATAGTCTTTCCAACTTTTGAATTATAAATAACCGCCTGCAACATAAAAGCATTTGTATGATAAATAATAATCACCTCTATCATACTCTGTAATCTGATCCGTCATCGGACGATCTGCCATTTCTGCAACTTCTTCTTTACACAGAGAATTAATAACTAACTAAAACTTCCCACACCGGTACGGTGTGTTGAACCTTGAAAATTCAATATTTCAACCAATAAAAAAGGGCATAAACCTAATCCATTTGGTATAATGGAATTGACTAGAAACCATCTTTACAAATGAGATTTATGCCATGTCCAGTATACCACAAAATCATTTCAATGAGAACGACTTAAGTAATTGTGTTCAGAGATTTTTTCCAAATATCATGTTGGTAAGCTTCTTGCCAGATATAATGGAATGAAAGAAAAAGGTATTTCGCCTGTTTCTCTGCTTCGTTACAAACTCAGCAACATTTTTGTCGGAAGAAGTATGTACATGCAGCAACGGACTGGCTCTTTTAATGAAGATTTTTCAAAGAACACTTTCTACCGTTTCCCTAATTCTGCCAAAACAAACTGGCTTCGTTTTACTTCTCTTCTTGCAGCAGATATCGTCAATCATGATATTCGTGACCTGACAGATCACGCAAGGAAAAATGTCTTTATCATTGATGACAGTCTTTTCAACCGCACCAGCTGTAAGAAAACAGAACTGGGATCAAAAGTTTTTGACCACACTGATATGAATTTCAAACAGGGCTTTCGGATGCTTACTTTAAGCTGGAGTGATGGAAATACACTAATCCCTGTAAACAGCTGTCTGTTAGCATTTGCAAAGGATACAAATATCATCGGCCCGGTAAAGGACTTTGATCACCGAACTCTTGCAGGAAAAAGACGTAAGCTTGCCCAGACAAAAGCACCAGAGGCAATGATATCTTTACTGGATACTGCCCTTCGTGCAGGACTGAATGCAGACTATGTCCTGTTTGATTCCTGGTTTTCCAATCCGGCACAAATCACAGCCATTCATTCAAAAGGTATGGATGTGATTGCCATGATCAAGAAAAGCAGCCGGATCAAATATTCATACTGTGATGAACAGCTGAATATCAAAGAGATTTACTGTCGGAATAAAAAGCGTCGTGGCAGATCAAAATATCTGCTTTCTGTTGATGTCATGGCATGAAAGGAAAATCCAATTCCAGCAAAAATCGTATGCGTAAGAAATAAAGCGAATCGCAAAGACTGGCTTGCTTTTATCTGTACAGATACTACTCTTTCTGAGGAAGAGATCATCCGCATTTATGGAAAACGCCGGCAGATTGAAGTTTTCTTCAAAGCCTGCAATCTATGCTTAACCTGATTGAGGAATGCCATAGTTTATCCTATGATGCACTGACAGCCCATGTAGCGATCGTGTTTACCCGATATATGTTGCTTGCAACAGAACAACGTCAAAATGAAGATCAACGAACTCTTTGTGAATTGTTCTTCTTCCTTGTTGATGAAATGGCAGACATTACTTTCAGCCGATCACTTGGCATCCTTATGGATGCTCTAATTGCAAGCCTTCAGGAAATCTTAAAACTCAGCGATTAACAACTGGCGACTTTTACCGCTGATTTTGAAGCAAGACTACCGGAATATTTGCGGAAAGCACTCCATCCCGAGGCTGTAGCGACATAAATCACTATTTTGTTAGCTGAAATATTGAATTTTCAAGGTGCGAATCCCATTTTAGGTATAGGAAGTTTTAGTAATTTACTTTTGTCCTTAGTTTTTATGATTCTTGCGTTTCGCACAAACTTACACCTTATAATTCCCCTACTCTTTTAGTGTACCTTAGTTTTCTGCGTTATTCTCATTAATGTGCTTGAGATTCTCTCCTAATCGAATAATCATATCTATAGTAAGTATGCTTTTTAATGCGTGCTCTCTTGTTCCAAAGTTTAATTGTATTCCATGACAAATTTTATTTCTACATGGATGACTACTTTGATTCATACTGTCCTCAGAAGTTAAAATGATGTTATATATGTATTCTATTGATTTAATCCAATACATAAGTCCTTCTTCAGCATCCGATATAAACCACAATAATTGTGTCCTTTCACTATCCTTCTTAATTCTTGTCGGAACATTCTTTTGTGGATTAAAACTCTGATATGCTATTTTCACATCTTCAAAATCAAACTCTTTCCCATATGCTCTTTGCATATTATATATGTCTGTGATAATTCCATTAAGCTGGCAAGCTAAAATTGACACGCAGCCATAATATAATTCACTATTATATAAACTAATAGCCTCTTGCAATATAGGAATCCTTTTCCTATCCATTACAGTGGAATTATTCCAATCCATAAGCAGTCCATCTATAAATTCAGCAGTACAAAATTTGTAAACAATAGTACTTATTTCGTCTTTATTTTCTTCTGATATACTTGTATATGGAGCTAATTCTTGCATAAGCTCTTTGCTAACCCAAAAATATAGTGGCCATTGTAAACTTTCCAACTTATTCAAATAATGGTAATTTTCCAGACCTTCTTTTGCCTCTTCTGAAAGCTGTGGTAATTTAATATTACTTAGTTGCTCAGCTAATCTACCAAATGCTTTAACCGCTTCACTTTGAGAAATTGCCACGACCATATTTCCCAATGCAGCTGCCACTCTTTGCGCATTTTCTATTGTTTTTTTTAATTCAGAATTCTCCATATATTTAGGAATCCTATTTAATGCAACCCTAATCTCACGCAGTTTCTCTTCATAATCATTATTATCCAATTTTAACCTCACTCCTTTACTTAATAATGCTAATAAATAATTTCCCTTATTGAATTTTCAACTGGCACAACTTCTTCTTTTCTGAATAACACCAGATTTTTACCAGAAATCGTATTGTCTCTCGTGCAAGGATAAATAATTCATGTCACACCTTTGTTTTCCAAATATTCTGATAAAATGTGAAAAGATTTATATGCCTTTTCCTTTTTATCTTCACTGCTTTCATCAACTTTTTTATATATACAATTACAAACCATTTTTAAGTATTGCTTTGCATAGGATTCCTGAATAATGCTCTCATCTATCGGATTTTTCTTTTGTTTTTTCTTAATGTCTCGTTTGAGTTTTCGCTTGTTCCCTGCATATTTTTCTATCAAATTTGGGTTCGACATCATTTCGTCTATCATCTTTTGAGTCATCTCTTGTTAATAATCTGAAACAATACCTTTTATAGTCAATATGTTGGTCTTTTGCAAGCATTTCTAAATTCCCGAATTAATTTTTCAAACTCATTATCTTTCATTTTAACATACATCATTCCCATATATTCCCTTTGAAATAACAATACTCTACGAACAGAAATTCTACATGAACAAATTATCGCAACTCTATGTCTAATTTTAGTTTTTTTATCTTTCTCTTCCTTAAAAGTCATACTTAAAAATAGTAATTCGTATTTTGAATATAGTTCCAAAGCATATTCCAATGGAATTATCAATATTAAATAAGCAATCGGTATAATAAAACTTACCAATGTATTTATTATATTTAATTGCTTGTATTCATTTATCCCAATCTTTATTGTCTCATAAAAAATCCAAAATCCAGTGATTGCCAATACACTATCCAATAATTTATGAACACTCTTATATTCTTCTTTTCTTTCCGCAATTACATTCATAACAGTAATTATTGTAATAACTGGAATAATCGCAAGTTCTATCCATATACTAAATGTAAATGTGCTCATAAAAAATTCTAAAATCATGGTAAATTTCAAATTATCTTTAAGGATTTTTTTAATGTATGTTTCATCTACTTCACTCGAAACCGCATTCATACAATATATTAATCCAGAAAAGAAACATATAATAATATCTTTGATATATATATTCTCCCAAATAGGCAAATAACAGAATACTATTGTAATCGTTAGAACATATAGCAATATTATTTTCCATAATATCATTAACTTCTTGTCAAAAAACATTACTATGACATTCCACAAACTTTTTCTTTTTTCCCTATGGCATAATACATATAGCACGAAAATACATCCCCATATTAATGTTGCCCATTCTCTTGTTGACAAGATTGACATACCGCTATTCTCATTCTGTATATTCTAGCTCATTACTCCGCCCGCAAATAGAGCCAAACTAGAGCCATTTGATAAAACAAATGCCGGGAACCCACATAAATACAGGTTTTCGGCATTTCTGTCCGTTATTCAAACTCGCAAATAAAATTTTATCATTATACACTTTTGTATAGGTATTATGGTTCTATCTGGTTTGATATGTGTTCCACTGTCCAAAGTCCACGGTCTGTACTGAACGATGTTATCAATTTGTTATCATGAATGTGTTATCAAATTTTATTTATACGCTGAATAAATTTAGTCACTTCTTCATACATTACTTTGCTTCCAATCACTTTTCCCAAATCCAAATAACTTTTTGCATCAACCTCATTACGAATCATGGTTTCTGAAATTACCCCTATAAACAGTAATCTATTTCCTATAGCAATACCATCTTTAGTTGGATACGACCCATGATTATAGATAAATACTGGACTGCCACTCGATCCTGGAAAAACTCCTGCATCAATCAAAAAAACATTTTCTCCATTAAACTGGTTCCATATAGGAGTGGCTGTAATTCCCTGCCTAATTATCGGCAATTTATTTACATTGTCATATAGCCCACTTGGATATCCTATAAATGTAATATCTTCTATTGCTGCAAAATATTTAATTTGTTCTTCTTTAGGTACCATATTTTGATCAACTGTTCTATAAAAGATTTGTATATTCTTTTCTTTAAGATTATTTAATGTACCCGCTAGAGGAATAGCAATCAAATCTAGGTTTCCAAGTTTATTTCCATTAATTATACTTTCGTTAAACTGAACTCTAACGCTTTTTTCAGAGGGTAATCCATTTTCTGCAATATGCAATTCTACAAAGCCTGCAACTGCTTTTTCTAAAACATGATAATTAGTGATAAGTAACGGTATTGATGTGTCATTTTGCTCCATAACTGAAAATATGAATCCTGTTCCTGACGAAAAACTTCCATTTTCATTCTTTGCATATATGGGAACAGTAGTATATAGTAACTGTGTCGAAATATCGTTAATGTTCATTTTTCGTTTCCTCCATGTCTTCTGGATCAATAATATAATCTTCTATCTTTTCTGCCAACTGAACAATATCCTTATTACTATTTTTTCTGCAAAAGAAATATGCAACACCAAATATCCCTCCAAAAACTGGACATATTGAATAAAATAAAATGCTCAAAAAGCTCACTTCATATGGTATCTGAGAAATCAATGCACTAAAAAAGGCTCCGAGAAATAAAGTACATAGTCCAAGCCACAACTCTGCATATGTAAATTTATTCTTTTTTGCACAAGCACATTCGGATCTAATTTTTCTTATCGCAGATACGTTTATCGCAATCTTCTTTTCTTCAGGGGGCAAAACAACATTATGTTTTTGTTCATATTGCAATGTATGATTGCTCTTTTCATCAATAACATTGCTAGCCTCCTCAATTACCACATTATTACAGGATTGAAAAATTTCTTCAGTAAGATCCATTTACCACAAACCTTTCTATTTTATACTTTTTCTATATGTTCTTTTAATTTACGTTTTAAATCTTTGGAAATAGGATATTTTTTTACTTTCTGCAATATCTCTTCCTTTGTTTCGCCTTTTCGATATAACTCTTTTACAACAGCAGAAAAAATAGCATCCACTCCATATTGAGCTATACCTTCTGAAACAAGACCAATTATACCTAATGTAGCTATTCCCCCTAGTATTCCTCCCGGACCTAAAGCCGCCAATGCTGTTGTAATTGCTGCTCCGCCAGCAAGTCCAGTTGCACCAATCGCTGTTACCAATACTAAACCCGGTACTCCTAAAGCTGCAATTTTTGATACTAATTTATCCATCTACATTTCCTTCCATTTGGCTTATATTGAACCTAGCATATTCTTAAAGGTAATTATTTTGATTATCTGTCTACAAATTAACTCAACTAAGCCTCTCCTGCTAGTCTTATAGACAAGCTGTCAAAATATCTTTATCACATTCATCAATGATATATTGAGGCACAGTATCATATTCGCATGGATTTAACTGGAATAGATAATCATTTTCAATATGAAACGCTTCATTTACAAATTTTTTAATCACACTATTCGCACTATTTTCATTAAACATGATACGATATATTTGCAACTTTTCATAATTACTTTCACTATTTTGATATAGTTCTTTTAATACCTCCATATCTTGCGTTTTTTGGTATTCCGTATCATAATTAAAATCTGAAATATAGTTTGTTCTTATTTCATTTGTCGCATCTTGTATTTCTTCCAGTGTCATCAATCGGGCCGGTGTTCCATTTGAAAAATGATACTCTGGCTTTTCTCTTTTATGGAAAATATTGGACAACAATTGCCATGCTAAACTATCAGAATTTTCTATCTCCAATAGCCTTCTCAAGTATACTAATTTATTAAGCGAATCCATACCAGAAGCTATATTTGTATAAGCAATCTCTCCAAAAGATTTTATATCTGCTTTTGTAATTTCTTTTTCTTGCAGTACACCTTGGTTTGTTGTTAAAAATGCAGCTATTGGGGTTGGACTAAAATTATACGGCATATTATAGATTGCATCAATTACAGTATTAAATTCGTGTGTCAGCAACAATACCGTTCGATTTTTCAAACTATGTTTTCCCATAAAAAGCATATTAATAATAGCGAATTTTTTATTCCCATCAAACGAAGAAATTGGATCATCCAAAACAACCAAATCCGGATCTTCTTTTAAAACACTATACATAAATAATACTAATGCAAATGCATTTCTTTCTCCATAGCTTAAATGTTCATTTACTGTTTGAATATTCTCAGTTCCCTCAATGTGTTTTAGTACTAAATGATAATCTGTCGCATTTTCTTCCTCTATTGCAACTTGATATTTATATCCTGCATAGTATAAAAATTCGTTTATTTCCGAACTATACATTTCAATAGTCTTTTTTATAAGTTTCTTCTGCTGTGCAATTTCGCCCTGCAATTTTCCAGCTTTTTCCAAGACTTCATCTAAGGTTTTATTAATCAGTTCTACCTTTTCATTCGACAATTCCGAATTCAAATGTGAATAATATGATAAATCTATTTTAAACTTTTTCAACTCATCCGCTATTTTTTCAGCATTTTTTAACGAATGAAATCCCATTTTTTTCAAACCATACAACTGTTGCATAAAACTATCTACTTGAGCTTTTATTTCTAACAAATAACTTTTTTGAGCAGTTGTAATTCCTGACACATTTTTTGTTATTTCTTCAATCTTTAATGCTGTTTCACTTGTAAAATATGGCATCAGTTCTTTAAAAACTTCCAGCATTTTAGTCAACTGTTCTACAGCTTTTGCATCATACTCTTCGCTTACTTTCAAAATTGTTTCTTTAGTTTCTTTTATAGATCCAGAACAATATGGACACTGTTCTGCCATATCTAAATAATGTTTTCCTTCTAATTGCCATTTAATCCACTTGACATTATCATTATTCTTTAAATATGGCTCATATGCTTCCAAACCGGCAGGAATATTATCAATTTTATTACCTTTTCCTATTCCTTTTCCTATAGCTCCTGCTGCAGAATATCCACTCTTTGCTTTTCCAAATCCATCGATAAATTGTTGAAAAATCTTTATCAGTTCCTCCAATTCCGGATGATTTTGAAAAGTAATATTGATACTCTCTAACAGTTTTTCTATTTCTTTTATATGTTTATCATAATCAGGAGATTTCACAAATATTTCAAAGCTATTCTTAATCAATTCATTTTGTTGATACACATAATCTTCAATATACTTCTCATTAAAAACAGCAATCTTTTTAAATTGATCATATCCTGTTAATTCTGGTGAATTTTCCTCATTACCGTAATATTTAAATGGTAATAATGAATCCTTTTTTTCCTGATTATTTGTCACAAAAGCCTCTATTGCTTTTGATATTGTTGATTTTCCAGTTCCATTAATTGCATATTTTATATTAAGTCTACCCTCTGTAATATCAAATTCCCCATTTTCAATATTATTGCAATTTCTAATCGTTAATCGCATCATCTATCCTCCTTTGATTTTGTTTTCAATCTCCCGAATTAAACTCTACTAATTTCTCCCAATCTATGCTTCCATCTTCCCGACAAAAACTATTGGCGAACTCTCTAACCAGTCTATTGGCTGCCCGGTTATAACTCTCCTTGTAATCAGCAACATATTTTTCTGGCATAGTGCCCATGTATTCAATAATCTTTATGTAAAAATCTTCGTCCCCTGTTAATTCTGCCCAAAAACGTTTTCCTGCCAATTCCTGATACATTTTTGGCTTTCCTCTTCCAGATTCCTTCTTTTTCCCATAACAATATCCGATATACGCTTCGTACCTTGCTTTTGCTTGCTGTGCCAATTTAGAAGCAGCTGTAAAATTCTGCTCCTGCCTTTTTTTACTATCGGCATTGAATACAGACGGCCCACTTTTAACAGCTATCGCAGAGATTGTATTTGTCTCATTATCCTGAATCATAATATCAATACCTTCTGCTAGAGCCTTATTTCCGCCACTTGCAGCAATAGCAATCGGCTCAAAAAAGCAATTGCCAAAAATGGTTTCTTCACTAGAACTTACAAAGGCTGTAAGTACTGAATCCACAATTTCAGTTGCACTCTGCATGGCTTTTGCACGATATAAATACGGATTTTTGCGTTTCATTACCTTTTGAATATTTAATCCATCAATCTTTTCAATTAACGTTCCGTAAAATGTTTCCAATGCAGATGCGATTGCCTGAACCACCGCCTGTTCATCATATGAATTATTTAACGGCATATAAACTTCCTCCCAATTCTATTGCATTTCTAATCTTATTATGTACATTTGTGCCTCTAAAACGTTTTGTTTGAACAACAGCAGTATTATTAGCTACAGAAAGTACAGTTTTCCCAATGGCCTCAGCTAATCCTACCGGAACTGCATTCCCAATTTGGCGGTATTTTGCAGCTGTTGTTCCAGTAAATACCCAGTCATCTGGAAATTGCTGAATCCTTGCATATTCTTTTACACTTAACGGTCTATTCTGTGTCGGATGACACATCATAGTCGCCTTCTGAACCGGAGAAGTAACTACTGTTGGCGAAGGCTGATCATACGATAATCTTCTATAAAATCCGACTTTTCCTCCCCCTGATTTATATGCGCCCCCCATTGCAATTGGAATAATATCCTCTGGCAAATCTCTCCAGTTTCCACCTTCCGGAACCATTGTCAAGAATTTCAATCTTTCTTCACTTAATGTTGCACATTCTCCATGATCAAATTCCAAATCTTTTATCACGCTTCTAACAGTTTGCCATTGATATTTCTTATCCTGGTGCATCTGAAAATGTGTTGGGATTGGTAAAAATACATCTTCATCATCACGGCTTCCAATCAATACAAATCTCTCTCTAAACTGCGGAACACCATAATTTACAGCATCAAGCACACCATATACTGTTTTATATCCTAATTTGTCAAATTCAGATAAAATTACATCAAGCACTGTACCCAATTTTTGTTCAGGGTCACTTTCGTCTCTTTCAGATAAAGGTACATGTTTTAATGGTGATGACATAATCCCTTTTACATTTTCCATTACAAAAAATCGAGGACGTATGTAATCTATCATACGGATAAAATCCATAAATAAACTTCCTCTTGGATCATTTATCCCTAATCTTTTTCCTGCAGTTGAAAAAGGCTGGCATGGCGGTCCCCCACAGATCAAAAATGGTTCTCCCACTGCTAAGCCAGTCATATCTAACAGTTGTTGTGGCTGTATTTTTCTAATATCTCCACCCAAAACCTTATGTCCATTAGCTTTCATAGTTTTCACGCATGCTGCATCAAAATCTTGTCCAATCACTACATTTAAACCTGCTTTTCCAAGTCCAATATCTAATCCCATTGCCCCGGAAAACAGAGAAATAACATCTCTATTAGCAACATATCTACTATAATCATTCTGTTTTATATTTTTATGCATTAGACTTTCTCTCCGTTTTTTAATACGAACTGTCTTTCAAAAGAACTGTTTACCGCATCTGCTATATCTTCTAGCTCAGCTATGGTAAAACTCTCTCTTTTCATTTTCCCATTAAAATTCTGTGGTGTTGTCCCTATTCGTCGTGCAAGCTCAGCTACACTGATATCCAACCTCACACACAACACCTTAATTTGTTCAGAAATCGTCATTTCGGGTACCTCGTCATTTAATCAACTCTTACTTTACAAGTATAAATCATAGCCTTTATACCGTCAATCAAATAATTCATGTCCAACAGCCAATGGTACTTGTATCTTTTCCTTTAACTTGTTAGAATAATTAATATTCCCAAAGGTGGTGACCCGTTTATGTCTCGTGATTCTGAAACTGTCTCTAAAAATATGCGTAGCATTCATAGCAAAGACACATCCATAGAACTTCAACTCAGAAAAGCTCTATGGCACAAAGGATACCGATATCGAAAAAATTATAAAGCCTTGCCCGGCTCTCCTGATATTGTTCTGACCAAATACAAAATTGCTATTTTTTGCGACAGTGAATTTTTTCATGGAAAGGACTGGGAAATCTTAAAACTCCGTCTTGAAAAAGGTAAAAATCCAGATTACTGGATTAAAAAAATTGAACGTAATCGTTCCCGTGATTTTGAAACTGATAAAAAGCTCTTGTTTCTGGGTTATACAGTTATACATTTCTGGGGTCAAGATATCAAAAAATATACCGACGAATGTATTCAAGCTATTGAAGAAGCTATATGGGACAGCACCTTTTCAGATTCTTCTTTCGATTCCTCTGACGAATAGTATAAAATTTATGGCTGCATCTTTTTTGATACAGCCATAATGGTTTTAAACATATATTATCTCTTTCAGTACAATTTCTTCTGCACTAACTTTGATATTATTCATCAATCTAACCCACCTCATCTGATCCTGCCTCTTTAAGTTTTCGTTTACACCCTGTTTTCCCACCATCTGCTTTACCAAGGTTTCCACCTGCTCTCTGGTCTCCTGATCGACTCGGTTCAGATGTGCTGTTAGTTCCCCCGTCATCAATAAATACTGATATCGTGCCGGTCTATGCATTTTCAGAAACTGTTTTCGCAACATTCCGTATTTACCATATGTCGGTTCTTCCTCATTCATTGCCAAATCCGGCAGATAATAATCTCCATGCAATGTGTAGCTTAATCCATTGCTTTCATCATAAATGTGCTTTTTCATCGTCTTATCTCTCCATTCCTCTATTTTTTGTTTTATTTTTCTTACGCTGTTGATTCTCCATTTCACTTTTACGGGCACCCCAAGCCAATCTTTCGTGAATACTTCCTTTGGGCATTTGCTCCATTTGCCGTTTTTCTTCTAATGCTTTCTGCTCCTGTATATCTTGCTGTACCGCATCCTCTACAACATTTTCCCCAAGTACACGCACTACCCGGTCATATCTGTCGGAAACGCCCTGCAATTGTTGCTTTTCCTCAGATAACTGCTGTTTTTCTTCACATAATGTATCTAGCTCTCTCTGCACTCGGTTATATGCCTGCTTTGTTTCCTGATATTTGTGTTTCCATTTTTCTACTTCTTTGGTAAGTTCTTTGACCTGGGCAGCCATTGCAGCAATTTTATTTTTCATCTGGGTAAACAGTGGTTTTATCTTTTTATCCCGGTAAGTTGTTGCACGTTCTAATGTCCCAGCTTCCGGTAGAATTGCTTTCACTGTCCCATATTCCTTTATTTCTTTACTGACATTATCCATAACAGGCTGCAACCGTTCTCTGCGTTCTTCCAGGCTGCACAGATCTTTCTCAGCTTTTTCCGCACGCTTCTCAGCTTCCTCTTTATCTTTAACTGCCTGCTCCTTATCATCTTTTAAAAGTTGGATATCCGCTCTTGCTTCCGTAATCTGTGCAGTCAGTCCTTCATTCTCAGCAGTGAGATATTCTTTCTCTTGTTCCAGTGCCTGTACTTCCTTTTTACGTTCTTTCTTCTTAAAATTATAAACATCCAGATGCTCCTCATGTGTCCCTTTCTGCTCCCATTCAATTCCATGCTGCCGGGCAATCTCTGCAAGCAATTCTTTTTCATGGTTGATCCACTGATTCAACTCTGTATCGTGTTTGTTCCCGCCTTGAAATCCCAGGCTTTTTAATGCCTGCTTCAGAGAAACCCTGGTATCCATTCCTTTCCCTTTCCAGCCAGTTACATAAGGAACAAAATCAATATGCAGATGCGGTGTAGCTTCATCCTGGTGCAGATAACAGCTAAATACATGAAGTGTTGGATTTCGTTGCTGAAAATTCTTTACATACTCATCCAGTACTTTTACCGCCAGGTCTCCTTCTGTCGTTCCCACAGCCATATCTTCTCGATTTCCAATCTGGAAAATCACTTCATGGAACAGCTTTTCCTGCTTTCCCTGACGAATTTTTTCATAGTAATTTGTAATCTGCCGGTCCTTTCTTTTTCCCACATTGTACCGTTCCACAGAATCATCAAACAACTCTTTATATACTTCTTTCAGATTTTCATTCTGGTAACAGATATTCAGGTGTACTCTGTCTGGGTCTACATTTTCAGCTACAAAATCCCGTCTGTTATGAGCCAGCGATCCAGCTCCAATCATGCCGCTAATCGTTCTTCTCATCATTATGCTCCTCACCTCTCCTTCTAAAAAGCGTGCCAGATATGGCACATAATTTGTATTTCCGCCAATTATGGCGATTATAAGAAATCTTCGCCGGATACGGCGG
>OFMH01001003.1_pt1 | contig 16833 bp, 16 predicted proteins | sample 1541761 | NCBI WGS metagenome assembly OFMH01 (sample SAMN04209249, study PRJEB22552) | human gut metagenome | biome: gut; material: feces | host: Homo sapiens | place: USA: Oklahoma
CAGCCGCAGCACGCCGTTTGTGGACTTGGTGAGCAGCCATACCAGCGGTGCAAACAGCTTTGCAATGACTGTGATAGGACCAGCCATGGTGAGGGAAAAGCGTTCCGCATTTTTCATGGCGATGCGTTTCGGGATCATCTCGCCGAACACAATGGAAAAATAGGAGATGATGAGCGTTACCAGAATGACGGAAATGGTGTTCAGAACAGATTCACTGATGCCGATGCCTGTTTTTTGCAGCAGCCAGGTCAGCTTTTCGGCGAAACTGTCTGATGCGAATGCAGCGCCCAGAAATCCGGAAAGGGTAATAGCAACCTGGATGGTGGCGAGAAATCCGGAGGAGTTCCGCACCATTTTCAGCAGCCATCCGGCACGCTTGTTTCCGCTTTCCACTTCCTTTTCCAATTTGGTTTCGTTTACCGAGATCACCGCTATTTCTGTGCCGGCGAATATGGCGTTCAGTGCAATCAAAGCGATTTGCAGTAAAATTAGACCGATCATAATTTATGGATTCTCCAACCTTTCATTTTAGGACAAAATTATTATAAGTATATACGTATGCAAAAAGACACAGCTAACACCGCATCCGGCGAAAACCATGCCTTTTCCGGGCAGCACTGACACACAGCCATTTCTGGAAACGGCGCAGTTCTGCCATATGGATTCTCATACCATAATATATGTATGCACTTGTCATAATGTCCGTGTCGCTGTCGGCGGCGTCCATGTGCTGTACTCCTTTGGTTCGTTTGCCGTATTTCCACGGCAGGTTTTGAAATTAAGAGATATCATAGCATTTTTTCACATCATTGTCAATGGCTTTTTGAAAGTTTGTGAAATATTCACAAGGCGAGATGCCGCTTTGCGTAAAAATATCAGCTTGTCTCTATGCAATATTCCGAAAATATTCAATTTATTGCAAAAGGCTATTGCATTGTAATGTGAAATGTGCTATAATTGTATTATGCGGTTGAAATAAAACTATGCAACTTGCTGTACTGCCGACAATTTGGCAGATGAAATAGAAAAAATGAAGATAGGAGCGAAATCACCATGACAATCAAGAACATTGCACTCGCCGGCCATGCCGGAACCGGAAAAACCACATTGATGGAGGCTCTGCTCTACCAGGGCGGCTGTACCGAACGAATGGGGAGCGTTACCGCAGGGACTACAGTTTCTGACTATACACCGGAGGAAATCAAACGGCATTCCTCGGTCTGCACTGCCACGGGCAGCATTCAGCTGGACGGACTGAAAGTGAACCTGCTGGATACGCCGGGAATGTTCGACTTTGCCGGCGGCATGATCCAGGGTATTTCCGCAGCGGACTGCGTGATGATTACCGTTTCCGGAAAATCGGGTGTTCGTGTCGGCACGAAGAAAGCGTATCGTGCCGCAGCCGGAAAGCCGAGAATGTTCGTGGTCACAAAACTGGACGATGAAAACGCCAACTTCTATAATGTACTGACCGATCTGAAATCCACGTTTGGTCCGTCGGTCTGCCCGGTCGTTGTCCCTGTCATCGTGGACCGCAAGGTGGATTCCTACATCAATCTGATCGAGATGAAAGCATACCGCTATGATGCAGACGGCAAGGCGCAGGAAATCCCCATGCCGACATCGGAAGTATCTGAAAAGCTCAGCTACCGTGTAGACGGTCTGATCCAGGCGTTCTCGGAGGCAATTGCCGAAACCGATGAGACCTTGTTTGAAAAGTTCTTCTCCGGCGAAGAGTTTACCCAGAAAGAACGGGTAGACGGCATTCATAAGGGAATGCGTGACGGCACGATCACACCGGTTGCCTGCGCTTCGGCGCAGATGATGGAGGGCATTGACCTGCTTTGCAAGGAGATGGAACTTCTTGTTCCGGCGGCAGACCCGGCGGACAAAAAGCAGCCAGCGGCCTTGGCAGCTGCCAGGTACGCCCCCGGACCGTGCGGGTCAGTTTTTGTGCAGGAACTGCGGGCAGCAGCCCGCGCCCCGCTACGGTATGGCAGGGCAGCAGCCGAACCCCCAGCCCCGGTGGAGGCGGCGTCCCCCGGTCAAAATAGTCTGCCAGCCACTCCGATAAGGCCGCAGGCAGCTGACCGCATACCGACTCATACCGCAGCAGCACCACCGTCCGCCCGGATAAGGGGTCCATGACCTGAAACCCTGTGTCGTACAGCGCCTGCACCGGAAGCACAGCCCCCTCCAGTTCCAGATCCGCTGCGAACAAGGCAGGCTTTGCCCGGCCCAGGCAGTACAGTGCCCCCCGCAGCGCCAGATAGACCCCTGCACACAAAACCAGCAGCAGCCCCGGTGATACCGGCAGATACAGCTGCATATTGTGACTCTCTGCCCCCCATGGCAGCAGCAGCACCCCCGTCAGCAGCAGATTGCACAGCCAAAACCACCCCAGCAGCCGCACAAAGGGCCGAAGCCCCGGCCACCCATAGGCCAGCGCTACCGCAGCCGCACCTGTTCCGCCCTGGTAGAGCAGCGCTGCCAGCGGCGGCCACCGGGGCATCAGCATCGCCAGAGAAGCCAGCGCCCCCCATGCAGCCCCCGCCAGCAGCCGCACAGGGGTGCAGCTGCGCCCGCAGACAAGGCCGCTGCACAGCAAAAACAGCGCAGCGGCAACAAAGTTCACGAGCAGAAGCTCATCCAGGTACAGGACAGTTTTCATGCCAGCCCCCCATTGCCCCGGAAACCACCGGGGAAGAAAAGTTTTTTCACCCTTACAGCCTACTCTTCCCCGCCGCTGAAAGCTGTCAAAGCAGAAAAACCCCATTTTTTTGCCCCGCAAGGGGGATATGCCCCCCTTTTTTTGCAAAAAAGTATTGCCAAAACGCCTTTTATACGCTATAATATCATTGGCCGTGGTTACGGCAGTTTTGCACCAAGAATTCCCGGCGCAGCCCCCACACTGGTGCACAACGAAATGCTTTTGAAAAATATATGCCTCTTTAGCTCAGTCGGTTAGAGCACCTGACTGTTAATCAGGGTGTCGCCTGTTCGAGTCAGGCAAGAGGCGCCATTATCAAAACGGCGGGCTACATTTTTAGCCTCGCCGTTTTTTCATTGCGCAATCGCCAAGCTTTTTCACAGTTTTTTCAAATTTTTTTGTATAAGTTAAAAAACTCCTCTTGAAGAAGCTGTCGCATTGTGGTATACTGCACCTAAGCTTCAAGCTTTTGCCCATTTGCGGGCAGCCTGCAAGCCATTCTACTTCGATCAAAGGTTAGGCGCTCCCTTCTTTTGATAAGCAGCTGGCCTCTGCTTTGCTCCGTACCATTACAGGGCGGGGCAAAGCAGAGGACTATGCGGCTGTTTGGGCAGCAACTGATTTTGATATTTTTTCTTCGTCAAGCCGCTGGCGGCGTGGCCCCGCAGCTGTACAGAATACACCTTTGGCATGGTTTTCCGCTTGAGATGCTCTGTGGGCTGTGGTACAATACCGCTGGAGTTTGAATATAACTTGGAAAGAGGCTCCCGGCTCCCTTGGTTCGGGCAGGGCCTCCTGTAAAGGAACCAACATCTATGCGCTACACCTACGTCCGGCAGCATGACACAACAGACTGTGCAGCCGCCTGTCTCGCAATGGTGTGCCTCCATTACAAAAAAGAGATCACCATCACCCGCCTGCGGGATATGATGGGGACCGACCTAAAAGGCACAAACTTGATCGGCCTGCAAAAGGCAGCCAACGAGCTAGGCTTTACAACCGCAGCTGTTCGCGTAGACCGAGAGAACTTTCTCAGTGATTTCTCACTCCCCTGCATTGCGCAGGTCATCAACGACCGGGGTATGGGTCACTTCGTGGTGGTGTTTAAAAAGACCACCATCAAGGACGACGATACCCGCCGCAAGCATATCCTTACGGAGAACGAGAAAAAACAGGATGATCCCAAGTATAAGTCCCGGGATTATGTCGTCATCGGCGACCCCGCTACCGAGCTGAAAAAGATCACCCTGGACGAGTTCTATAAGAACTTCACCGGCGTTTTGCTGCTGCTGAACCCCACCACGGAGTTCAAGGGCGGCAAGGTAGCCAAAGGCGGCATGGTCAAGCGGTATTTAGACCTGCTCCTGCCGCAGAAAAAGCTGTTCGGCTTCGCGATCCTCGGATCGGTGCTGCTGACCATTTTGGGCATAGCGTCCTCCATGTTCAATAAGATATTGATGGACGAAGTGCTGCCCTACGGGCTGAAAAGCCTGCTGATCACCTTGATATTAGTGTTCAGCATGGTAAACATCACAAGCACGCTGATCAGCTATGTACGGCAATGGATCCTGATCCATCTGTCCATTAAGATCGACATTCCCCTGATGCTGGGTTACTTCGGGCACGTTTATAAACTGCCCATGAAGTTCTTCGCCACCCGGAAAACGGGCGAGATCACCACCCGTTATTCCGACGCCAACACCATCAAGTCCGTCTTTACCAGCATTGCGCTGAGCCTTGTGATGGATATCGTGATGGCAGTGGCCACCGGCATCGTTCTGTTCCGGATGAATGCCACCCTCTTCTCCATCTCTTTGTTTATGACCCTGGTCAGCATCCTGTTGGTGCTGGTTTACCTGCGGCCCTACAAAAAGCTGAATGAAGAGACCATGCAGCAGTCCGCTGTCCTCAACAGCCAGATGATCGAGAGCCTGCGCGGCATCGAGACCATCAAATGCAACGCCAACGAGGATACCGAGCTGGAAAATCTGGAGCGGGAATATATCAAGAGCCTGAAGATCAGCCTGCGGGGCAGCCGTTTAAGCACCTCCCAGTCTTTGATCTCCTCGCTGATCGGCACCGGATTCCAGATGCTGACTACCTTTGTGGGTATCTCTCAGGTACTGGATGGTCAGATGACCTTGGGTGCTTTTATGGCGTTCTCCACCTTGTCCAGCTACTTCACCTCTCCGGTGAGCGAGCTGGTAGGGATGCAGACCTCCTTGCAGGAGGCTTCTATCTCGATGAAGCGTCTGACCGAGATCCTGGACTACGAGTCCGAGGACGAGGGCGACGAGAACCGCACCGAGATGGAGAAGATCGACGGCGACATCGAATTCAAGGATGTCACCTTCCGCTATGGCAACCGTGCTCCTGCGCTGGACCACGTTTCCTTCACGATCCCCAAGGGGAAGAAGGTCGCGCTGGTAGGCAGCAGCGGCAGCGGCAAATCCACCATCACCAAGCTCCTGCTCAAGTATTATGAGCCGGAGGACGGCGAGATCACTGTGGACGGCGTGAGTCTGAAGGAGTATACCAACGACTCGGTCCGGCGTGCAGTGTCCTATGTCCCCCAGAACGTGGAGCTGTTCAGCAAAACCATCTTTGATAACATCCGTGTGTCCCGCATGAGCGCTACTTTGGAGGAAGTAAAGGCAGCTGCCAAAAAGGCCGATGCCCATGACTTTATCCGCCGGCTGCCCTTGCAGTACCACACCTACCTGGAGGAAGCCGGCAACGGCCTGTCCGGTGGTGAGAAGCAGCGCATTGCGCTGGCACGGGCTTTCTTGAAGGATTCTAACCTGTACATCCTGGATGAATCCACAAGTAACCTGGACTTTGCCACAGAAAATGTCATTTTTGACATGATCTACAACCAACTTGCAGATCGTTCTATGTTAATTGTGGCTCACCGCTTGTCTACCATCCGAGATTGTGATATTATATTAGTGATGGATAAGGGCAAGATCGTGGAGCGCGGTACGCATGACGAGCTGCTGGCAAAGGGCGGCCGTTATTCTGAGCTGTGGAATATGCAGCAAGGCATCTTCCGCCACAAGGAGCACGAGGCCCCAGTCGATGTCCAGCCTGTTGTTGAAGAGGATGAGGACGACGGCGAGTCGATCACCTATTAAGATGCAACCAGGTGCAAGCCTGGTTACATAAAAGACGAACAAACAGCCGCTTATCTGTTTGGGAGTTGATTTTATACAATCATTCATTTGAAGGGAGTAATTCATTATGATGATGCCTGCAAACTACTCTGCTATCGCAGAGAACGAGATGACCTACGTCGTCGGTGGCGCTAGCGTCCTGGAGGGCCTGCAGAAGCTGGGCCAGAACACCTGGACCATTATCGGCAATAGCTTTGTTAAGACTCTGGTCGATAACACTCTGGGCATTATGTTCGGTGGCAACTATCAGTTCGGCGGTGTGTTTAAGTCCCTGGGCGCTGTTGTGTCTGGTGGCTACGACATGACCACCCAGAAGCCCAACTACAATCTCCTGAACAGCGCTCTCCAGGTCGTGGGCCTGGGTGCTGCTGCTCACCAGCTGGCTACCACCGATGTGAAGAACTACACTGCCGATCAGAAGTTCATTCAGATCAAGATTAACTAATTCATATCAATTCATTCAATCCACTATGGTCTAAGCCCGGTATCCCGGGTTTTAGATAAATAATTTTTCGATGAAACATATCGAAGGGAGTAATTTATTATGATGATGCCTGCAAACTACTCTGCTATCGCAGAGACCGAGATGACCTACGTTGTTGGTGGTGACAGCCTGTTCCCCGTCTTCAACCCCCTGTCCACCCTGTTCACCAACGTTGTGAACATCATCGGCAACACCTTTGTGCAGCCCCTGGTTGACGCTACCATCGGCAAGGCTTTCGGCGGCCACTACGAGTTCGGCTCCATCCTGGGCGGCATGGGCGAGACCATCAAGGGTGCTTACAACAACAACCTGGGTACCGACAAGGATCACCCCACCTACTTCAATGGCGTGCTGAACGCTGGTGCTAAGATCGTTGGCGGCATGGCTGCTGTTGCTCAGCTGATGAACAACGACGTCAAGGTCTACACCAAGGAGAACGTTGTTAAGTTCAACTAATCTCAGATTTACATCTGAAACAAGATGAAGCATAGTTCTCTCCCCCCTTAGGGGGAGGGATGACAATGCCTCGTTGTGGTGTGCCAGGAGGCGTATGCCTTCTGGCACACCTTCTTTTTTGTGAAAATTTTTTGGATATCCTGTTATGTGAGTAATAGGTGATCGTAAGTGGAGATGACCCTCTCCGTCAGCGCCTAACGGCGCTGCCACCTCTCCCGAAGGGCGAGGCCCTGGCGAAGGCGGAAAGTTTGCTAGTTTTAGGCTAACGACTTTATGCCGCTAGCCTAAAAGCCTAGGGCTTGCCCTCTTTGCCAAGGGCTCCCCCTTCGGGGGAGCTGGCGAACAAAGTGAGCCTGAGAGGGTTCGTCCCTGTAAGTAACCCTCTCCGTCACGGCTAACGCCGTGCCACCTCTCCCGAAGGGCGAGGCCCTGGCGAAGACGGAAGGTGTCGCCCTCACCAGCTGACCGGTATAAAGCAGAAACTTCACGCCCTTGCCAAAGGCTCCCCCTTCGGGGGAGCTGGCGAACGAAGTGAGCCTGAGAGGGTTCGTCCCTGTAAGAAACCCTCTCCGTCATCGCCTCCGGCGATGCCACCTCCCCCGAGAGGGGGAGGCTCTGGCGAAGGCGGAAGGTCCTATCCTCACCAGCTGACTGGTATAAAGCAGAAACTTCACGCCCTTGCCAAGGGCTCCCCCCGAGTGGAAAGACTTCCCCCGGCCGGGGGAAGATGTCGCCGACAGGCGACAAAAAGGGGAACAGCTGGCGCGAAGCGACTGAGAGGGTTCGTCCCCAATATGAGAGGAAGGTGTCCTCTTATGAAATCGGATATTGTTCCCAAAAAGCTCTCCATGCTGCCTCGTGCACGGGAGCTGCGGCGTAACATGACCCCCCAGGAGCACAAATTGTGGTTTGGCTTTCTTCGAGATTACCCAGTAAAGTTCTACAAACAGCGCATCATCGAGTGCTTTATTGTAGACTTCTACTGCTCCAAGGCACAACTGGTGATCGAAGTAGACGGCGGGCAGCACTACACCGAACAAGGCGAGCAATACGATGCCGAGCGGACCAACATTCTGCGCAAATACCGTTTACAGGTGCTGCGATTCCCCAACAACGCTGTGGACAAGAACTTTGAGGGTGTATGTCAAGTGATCCATCAAACTGTCCAAGAGCGCCTTGGGGTGAATCCAGATGATCTGTGGGAGGAAGAATAGATACACGGACCCTCTCCGTCATCGCCTTACGGCGATGCCACCTCCCCCGAGAGGGGGAGGCTTTGGCAGAGGCGGAAAGTTTGCTGGTTTTAGGCTAACGACTTTATGCCGCTAGCCTAAAAGCCTAGGGCTTGCCCTCTTTGCCAAGGGCTCCCCCTTCGGGGGAGCTGGCGAACAAAGTGAGCCTGAGAGGGTTCGTCCCTGTAAGTAACCCTCTCCGTCACGGCTAACGCCGTGCCACCTCTCCCGAAGGGCGAGGCCCTGGCGAAGACGGAAGGTGTCGCCCTCACCAGCTGACCGGTATAAAGCAGAAACTTCACGCCCTTGCCAAAGGCTCCCCCTTCGGGGGAGCTGGCGAACGAAGTGAGCCTGAGAGGGTTCGTCCCTGTAAGAAACCCTCTCCGTCATCGCCTCCGGCGATGCCACCTCCCCCGAGAGGGGGAGGCTCTGGCGAAGGCGGAAGGTCCTGTCCTCACCAGCTGACCGGTATAATGCAGAAACTTCACGCCCTTGCCAAAGGCTCTCCCCTCGGGAGAGCTGGCGAACAAAGTGAGCCTGAGAGGGTTCGTACTCCCCTCTCCCCTTACGATTGCCTATTACCCACCCCGTAAAAACGGGGGGCAAAATTTTAAGAAATACAGGTGATTGATTATGAACGCGATCCAAATCAGCGACAACAAGACCCTCAAGCTTACCAACGTGCTGTCCCGCACCTTTACTGCCGAGGAGATGGGCAACGCCATGCTGATCCTGACTCAGATGGACAACTTCATCAAGAGCCACGGCGCACAGCCCATTGGCCCGCTGATCCAGCATGTTGAGGTGAGCGGCGGCGCAAACCCCACGGCTACTTTCCGCTTTTTGCGGCAGGCTTCGGACTTTATCCCCCGCATGGACCCGGAGTACCACATGGACGCCGTGCTGCGTGTGCGCAACTGCCTGTACGCTCACTACACCGGCCCCATGGCCAAGAGCCAGCTGGCCAGCCAGAAGCTGTCCATCCACGCTTTTGAGAATGATATCGAGCTGCGGAACAGCGTCTACACCATCTATGTCAACCAGGATGAGGACGATGCCGTAGTGGATGTGTTTATGGAGACCTGCTGAACACTATGAATATGACCGTGCAAAACCTGTACGACCTGCAGGACCGCCGCATCATGATGGAAAAAAAGCTGCCTCCCTACGGCTATGCACTGCTGCTGGCTGTGGCCGGGCTGATGGCTTTTTTGGTGGTATGGTCCATCAAGACGCCCCGTGTCTATGTAAGCCAATCCACCGGCGTTGTACAGGCTAAAAACAAGACCTTTATCATGTCCAGCTACTCCGGTTCCATTACCGAGCTGAACATCTCTGAGGGCAGCTATGTCAACGAAGGTGACCTGGTGGCCCATATCAAGAGCACCGACCTGGATATGCAGCAGTCCAATCTGGAAAGCCAGCTGGAGATCTACCGTACCCAGCTGGCGCAGTACGAGAAGCTGCGCCGCTCCATCCAGGACAACACCAACTATTTCAGCGAGACCAGCGCCGAGGACCAGCCCTACTACTACCAGTACGAGGCCTATAAGCGCCAGGTCGAGCAAAAGACCTTTGATGCCTCCATCTACCAGTCTGCGGGCTACACCGATGCCCAGATCCAGAGCATGATGGAGCAGAGCCAGAGCGAGATCGAGAGCCTGTACTACACCACGATGCAGAGCGTGTCGCAAAGCATCACCAATGCACAGAGCACCATTGATAATCTGCAGGCTCAGATCAACGCCCTGAACACCGGCGCAAACGATTATTATATCTATGCGCCCACCTCCGGCATCATCCATATGGACACCCCCTATAAGGAGGGCATGGTGCTGAGCGCAGGCACCCCGCTGGCTACTGTGGCCAGCGCCAACGATGAGCTGGAAGTGGTGGCCTACGTCAGCCTGAACGACCGCCCCCTGCTGCACGTGGATGATCCCTGCAAGCTGGCCATTGCCGGCCTGTCGGAGTACTCCTACGGCACCATTACCGGCAAGGTGGTCTCCATTGACAGCGACGTGACCGCCAGCGCCAACGGCTCCTATTACAAGATGACCATTCAGCCAGACACCAGCTATGTGGTCAGCAAGAGCGGCGATAAGGTAGACCTGTCCAATGGTATGAGCGTTACTGCCCGCGTGGAGTACGACCAGGTGACCTATTTCGAGTACGCTATGGAGTCTCTGGGCGTCCTGTTCCGCTAAAACAAAATCAACGCACTGTATATGAGGTGGGAGCCGATAACAGCCCGGATCGCTCCGGGCAGGCTTCCACCTCATGCAGCGCTGGCGGGAGTCCCCGCTTTTGTGAAAAAACGGAGCAAAACTCTCGTCCCCCTGCGTAAGCCTGAACACCCCAAAGAGGTAATGCAAGTTATGATTTTACACGCAAAAAAGCTGACGCTGGGCGCAGTGCTGCTGGCTATGATGGTCACAGTGCTGGCGCTGCCGGCTTCCGCCCTGGATCTTTGGCCCTGGGACAATGTAGCGCCCCAGAGCATTGAGCTGGGACAATACGCCACCACGATGGCTGTGGGGGAAAAGCAGCAGCTCTCCCCCATCCTTCTGCCGGAAAACGCCTCCGGCAAGCTGAGCTATGAGTCCTCGAACCAGCAGATCGCTACGGTAAGCAAAAAGGGCGTTGTGGAGGCGCTTTCCCCGGGCAACGTGCGCATAGCCGTGACCACCGGCGAGATCGCCAACTACTACGAGATCGCCGTCCTGCCCGACCCCTCCACCCTGGTGGCAGAAATGGACCTGACCCTGTCCGCCAACCGCATCTCGGTAGGCGACACCATCCAGGTGCAGGTACAGGTGCTGCCCTCCAACGCTTCCAACCTGTCGGAGATCGTTCTCAGCAGCTCGGACGGCAATGTGGCCACCGTAAACAACTTTGGCAAGATCACGGGCATTGCCCCGGGCACGGCCACCATTACCGCCACCTGCGGGGCAGTCAGCGCCTCGGCCAAGGTGACGGTGGTTGCCAGCAGCTCCGGCAAGCCCACCAGCCAGCGGCTGACCGTCAACCCCTCCTATATCGTGCTGAAACCCGGCACCACCCAGACCCTGAGCGTCTCGGTCACACCTTCCAGCGCATCCCGCAACTTTACCTATAAGAGCAGTGACGCCTCTGTGGCTGCTGTCAGCGCCAAAGGTGTTGTCACCGCTGTGGGCACTGGTTCCACCTCCATCATCGTATCCAACGGCACCGCCACCGCCTCGGTGACTGTGATCGTAAACCAGAGCACCACCTCCTCCAGCGGCAGCAGCAGCGACAACTCTGCCACCCAGCCGGAGCAGCAGGTGCAGGATCCGGTGGTGCAGGCCATTCAGGATGCTGAAAAGCCGGAGCTGACCCTGCCCCAGAGCGAGGTGCGCACCCTGACCACCGAGATGCTGAACGCCCTGCACGACACGGGGCGCACCCTGTATCTGGATGCCGAGGGTTACACCCTGCGGGTGCGGGGCACACAGGTCAAAAACGCCACCAATGCGTTGAACACCGCCCTGTCTTTCAACCCTGTGTCCAACGGTGTTGAATTTATGCTGAACGAAGGCCAGGGTATGCCCGGCAAGGTGGATATCCTACTGAACGAGGATACTGCCAGTTATAAGCGGCTGTATCTCTACAACGAGAACACCCAGAAGTGGCAGTATCTGAACAGCTATGCGGACGGCGTTGTGGAGGTAGACACCTCCGGCCGCTACCTGCTGACCAACGAGACCCTGAACACCATTGGGGTCAACTGGTATTTCCTGGGGGCCGCTGGTTTGGTGCTGCTGGCCATTATCGTGGTCTATATCGTTGTGAAAAAGCGCTACTGGTTCTGGTGATCCACTAGACCGGTCATAAAAACAGCATGGCATCTGCTATGCTGTTTTTATTTTGCCGCTCAATAAAAGAAACGGACGGGCTGGAAGTGAAAATCCAGCCTGTCCGTTTTTGCTCGTAGGTTCAGCGGTGTCCCAGCATCCGGTGCAGCCGCGGCTGCCAGATCAGCCGATAGATCCGCAGCAGGTTCAGCAGCGCCTTATCATACAGCACAAAGGCCACATTGCCCAATACCAAGGTGGTAACAGCCAGCGCAGCTTCTGCCGCAGCCAGAGCTCCCTGCTCCATAGGCGGCGCCCCTGTGAGCAAGGCCAGCAGCAGGCCGTAAATGGCCAATACTGCCAGGTTGCACAAACACAGTTTTGCCAGCAGCTGTACGATTGCGGGGCGGATACGGTCAAACCGAGGCTTGACCAGCGGATAATACCCCAGCAGCGCAGCAAATGCCAGCGCCACCTCCCGATCCGGCACCAGCAGCAGACTCAGCAGACTGACCGCTGCATAAGCGGTCAGCGCCATACGGCTGCCGCACTCCTCCCGCACCGCAGCGATCAAAAAGCCTGCCACAGCCGGCGCAATGAACAGTAAGATCGGCAGGGCTGTGCCCAGCAGCATCACTGCAATGCACAGCGCAGATGCCATACCGCAGTAGGCAAGCATCCAGCTTTTGCCCGGGGTGCGTTTCATGGCAGTTCCCAACGTACCGCCGCCCCTTCCTGCTCCAGGGGATCCACCGAATGGCGAAGCCCCAGGATCATGATATTATCCAGCAAGGTGCGGTTGAGCTTTACGTCCAGCAAGCCATAGGCTCGCACCAGGTCATTGGCTGCTGCCAGCGCCTGGCGGCGGGCATTCTCCCGGGCCGCTTCCCGGCTGGACAGGCCATTGACGATGAACACATTGTAGCGGCCAATGCTGCGGTCCAGCTCAAAGCGCTCCGCTTTATCCATCAGGTAGAATGCACGCCCGATGCAGCTGCCGATATAGCGCATACTTTTGCGCTGTACGGGGTCATCCGTGGCCAGTGTGGAGTACAGCGCCCCATACACATTGCTCATTGGCTCCGCTGCCACACTGTAATTCTGATTGCACAGCTCCATTTGGACCGCTGCCTGGGCCTGTTCCTGCATAAAGATGCGCTCCAAGGCCGGGTTCTCCTGCACCGCTTTTTCGTACGCCCGCCGCAGCAGGAGCCGGTCCAGCCCACGGCGCAGCCGCTGTCCCAGCTCCAGCTCGGTCCATTTCCGGTCCTGGAAGCGATGCCACGCCATCATCACTTCCACCTGTGCTGCCAGGCGGATGCCCTGGGTCTGGCACATCACGGTTTTCCAGCACAGAGTACCGGGCAGCCGTGCCCGTTTGCAGGTGGCCGTGCGGCCTGCCAAACTATCGGCCAGCAATGCATACAAAACGCCATTGTGCCGCAGATACCGGCAGGAATACAGCCCATAGCTCAAATACATCTGACGGCGCACCCCCCGCAGATACCACAGGTAGGTGTTATAATCTCGAATTGTCAACTCGGGGAGAAACGGCTGCAGCCGTCCTTCCATAGCAGACACTTCCTTTCTTTCAGGGATGCAGCGTCCTGCCTGCTGCCGGCCGGACGCTGTAATAGTAGTATAATCCATTTTGTGCCCTGGTGCAACAGCCAAAGCCAAACTCAGGGGAAGTTTGTGCCCTTTTTTCTAATTCTGCACCCGCTCTGCACATAAAAAGAAGATCATACAGCCGTTATTTTCCTTGCTGCGTTCCGCCGCAAAATTACCTCTGTAATTTTAACAAAAACCGCCGCAGCCTTTTAGCGGGCTGCGGCGGTCGGTATCAGCGCTCTTCCGGGCGGCGGGGGGCAGTGCGGCGGCCATCAAAGCCCTTTTGGGGCATGGGCTTGGCCGGGCGCTTGGCACCCGGCGCCTCATAATACATATACAGCTGGCAGGGGATCATGCCATTGTACATCTTGCGGCGCTTTGCAGCACGCTTGCCGTAATGGGCCTCAAAATCCATATCAGCAGTGATCGCATACAGACCTGCACAGGGATGCTCCTGCATCTGGCGGCCCAGGGTGCGGGCCAGCTGTGCAGCGCCTTCAATGGTGCTCATCCGCTCACCATAGGGAGGGTTGGTCAGCACGATCGCCTCCGGGCGGGCAACAAAGTCCGCCACATCGGCCACCTCAAAACGGCAGCGTTTTTCCACACCGGCCAGTTTTGCGTTGGCATTGGCCAGCGCCACCGCAGCAGGGTCGATATCATAGCCCACTGCCTCAAAACCAGCGTCCAGCTTAGCCTCCGCCAATGCCTTCTGGCGCTGCTCTGCCCAGACCGAAGCAGGTACAAAGGCATAGCGCTCTGCGGCAAAGCGGCGCTTGAGGCCCGGCGCAATGTTCAGCGCCTTTTGAGCCGCTTCGATCAGCAGGGTGCCGCTGCCGCAGAAGGGGTCCTGCACAAAACTATCCCGGCGCACACGTCCCAGATCTGCGATGGTGGCGGCCAGTGTCTCGCGGATGGGGGCTTCCATGGCGTTGCGGCGATAGCCCCGCTTATACAGACCTTCGCCGGTGGTATCCAGCAGCAGCTCACAGCGGTTTTTGCGCAGCATAAAGCGGATGCGGTACTCGGTGCCGGTCTCCGGCAGGGAGTTGACCCGATGTCCCCGCATCAGCCGCTTGACCACCGCTTTTTTCAGGATGCTCTGGCAGGCGGGCACGCTGGACAGCTGGCTGTCCAGCGAAGAACCCGTGACCGGGAACGCAGCGTCCGCAGGCAGAAGCTCCTCCCAAGGGACATTGTATGCCCCGTCAAACAACTCGTCAAAGGTGGAAGCCGGGTAGCTTGCCAGCAGCAGCATCACCCTTTCCACCGTGCGCAGATTCAGGTTGGCTGCGGCGATCATCTCCGCACCGCCCCGGAACGCCAGCCGTCCGTCGCTGACCCGGATATCCTCTGCGCCCAGGCGGCGCAGCTCAAAGCTGGCGGTGGACTCACACCCAAAAAAACAGGGAGCGATCAATTCATACTTTGCGGGCATTTTGTATTCCTTTCTGTTCTTACAAACGCATAAAGCCAAAAAACAGAGCCTATCCCCTGGCCAGGCGGAGTATTCCCTCCCCTTGTACCGGGACAGGCCCTTGGTGTGCTGTGTACTGCCGTTCAGCGGCCGCCGCGGCGGCTGCGGGGTGCATAGCCGCCGCCCCGACGACGGCTGGTCTCGTGGTCCAGATCCGCCATCTTCTCCTCGCTTTGGCTCTTAAAACGGCTCATCATATCCTCAAAGCTCATGTTATCGGATCTTGCCGGTGCTTTGGGCTGCCAAACACGGGGCTTAGGTTCCGCTGCCCGTGCCCGGGGGCGTCCTGCATCCCGGGGAGCGCCAGCGCCGCCCTTGGGGCTGCGCTCAGGGCGGGCAGGCCGGGGCTGCAGCCGCTTCATGGACAATGCGATCTTTCCATCCGGCGCGGTCTGGATGACCTGCACCTTTACCTCGTCCCCTTCATGCAGCACCGCCGCAAGGTCCTGCACAAACTCATGGGACACCTCAGAGATGTGGACCATGCCCACACGCCCCTCCGGGAGGCTGACAAACGCACCAAAGGGGCGCACGCCGGTAACGCGGCCCTCAAAAATATTCCCTACCTCAATCGCCAAAACCAATACTCCTTGTCAATCTTTGGTCGTGGAAGGATCAGTTGCCGGACACATCCACAAAAATGCGCTCATTGGGCGCAGCGTAGTTGTAAGAGTCACGGGCGACCCACTCGGTCATCTCATCCGAGCTGCCGCCAAGGATGCGCTGCATCTCTTCATTGACCGCCTGCTGTTGGGCGATCTGCTCCTGAAGGGTCTGCAGTTCTGCACGTTTGGAGCTGATGGCCACCTGATTGGAAATATACGCCGCCAGCATGCTGAGCAAAAACAGCACGAACAGCAGCCGGAGCATCCCACGCCAAAGGGTGGTGCGCTTCCGGTTTTTGCGGGTAGATGTTGCCATGTTCCTACGGCCCTGCCTCTCACATTGATGGGGGCAGCGCAGAAGTGCCGGGGGGATGCCCCGCCGCATCGCATACTGCCACGTTTGAATTATACAACATCTTCGGCTGGTTTTGCAAGTTCTTTTTCTGTTTTTTCAAAACTCTTTTCACGTTCCGGCGTTCTTTGGCTCGTTCTGCCCGCTCCCTGCGCCTCTGGCGCCGCTTCTGTCTTTGGCCCGCTGCCCATCTTGCCGCCTGCACCAGCGGCCAGGCCAGGACAGCCCGCACCGCCGCCGCCAGAGGTCCCAGTATCCCCTGCACTGCCAGCACACCGACCACCGCTGCCGCCAGCATATACCAGCGCAGCTGTCCCCCAAAGCTTTGCCCTGCGGCATACCCCTGCACCAGGATCAGCACCACCCCCGTCAGGGCCACATCCGGCAGCAGAGCCTGTTTTTTCTTCAGCGGAGCCAGTACCCGCAGACCGCCCGCTGCCGCCCCCAGCAACAGACAGGCAGCCGCCTCCTGTGCTGCCTGCTGCGGGCTGACCAGTCCCATCAACCGCCCATCAGACGGCGCAGCAGGCCGCCCGGGGTGCGGGGTTCGGTATATTCAAGCGCATCCAACCGTCCTGCAAGCCGCACCTCACCTGCATCCAGGTCCAGTGAAACCACGCTCAGCCCGGAGCCTGCCAGGTGCAGGATCCCCTTTACCGTCTCGATGGCTGCCCCATCCTCATCACAGCGCAGCACTCTGCGCACCCCTGTCACTGTCAGACGGCTGCGGCTTTCCAGGATCAGATCCTGCGCCGGCCCAGAGGACACGGTCTGGCTTTGTTTTTCCATGCTGCATCTCCTTTTGCCCTGTGTCCGCTTTTTTGCGGTACAAACTGCTTGCTCCCATCCGGCTGCTTGCCGCAGCCGCCCATTCCACCAGCATTGTATGGGGCGCTGGAGACAAATATGCGCAAAAAT
>OFMH01001008.1_pt1 | contig 16776 bp, 12 predicted proteins | sample 1541761 | NCBI WGS metagenome assembly OFMH01 (sample SAMN04209249, study PRJEB22552) | human gut metagenome | biome: gut; material: feces | host: Homo sapiens | place: USA: Oklahoma
AAAATTCCGACGTGTTTGAGACGAAGTCGAGTTTCGGAATTTTAGTCAGATGAGTTTTACTCTCTCTTTATTCTTTGACATGGAATTTAGCTGATATTTAAAAGAAATAAAGATAACTAAAATTGACTAATAATCACTAAATACAAAGGTACTTTGTCAAAATCTAGCGATGTGTTAGATAATTGAGCTTAGTTAGATAAATTATAGTTTATTTTATATAATTAATTATCTTGAGAAAATAATAGTATTTTCATTAGATAACTCACTATTAAAAGAGTACCTATCCTCATTGAATTTTTTAATCTCTTCTATATTAGTAATCTGATTTTTAATCAAATAGTCTAACATCATCCCTCTTCCCTGTTTTGAAAAACTACTAACAGATGAATATTTTCCATTTTTAAACTCTTTAAAATCAACAGTTATCATTTTAAAATTAAGAGTTTTTTTATTAATCATCTTTGAATATTCATTAGAGGCTAAATTTAAAAGTATTTTCTCATTATCTTGTGATAGAAGATTGTTAATATAAGTAGTAACTTTCTCACTCCAAAAGGAGTAAAGAGAGCTTTCAGATATTTTCATAGTCATATCTAATCTATATTTTTTGATATTATCAAAGGAATTAAGAGCTCCATACATAGCTGATAATATAATAAGTGAATTGTTAAGATATTCTAACTCTTTAGAGTTGTAACTTTCTAATTCTAACTTTTTGAAAGCTACTCCATTATATAGATTTATAGCTTTTGTCTCTGAAAGTGAGTCATAATTTGCTATGTTATAGTAAGTTTCCTCTAAAAGCTCATCTTTTATTTTCATAATCTTTTCAATTTGATTTTTATCTAAAATTTTTAAGATGTTTAGAATTTCCTTACTTTCATCTTTAAATTTTGGTGAGAAAGAAAATGGAGAGTTTAACTCTCCAACTTTCATCTCTTTACTAGGAGAGAATATAATTTTCATTAGAAAAACTCTCCATTATCACAGTAATCTTCTCCACGTAGAGGGAAGAAAATTACACAACAATCTTTGTTTCCATTTATCTTTTTAATCATTCTAGTAAGAAACTCTCCAACCATAGCTTTAACTTCAGGTGTTCTTTCAAACCAAAATAGTTCAACAAAAGTATATCCATCAACAATTTTTCCATCAAAAATATACTCAGTATCAATGTGTTCAATAGTAAACCAGTTTCTATCACATTTGATAATCTCTGTTAAACCATCAATTATCTCCTTACTATTTTCAATAAGTGCTTTTTTATCCATACCTCTTACTTTTAAATGTGGCATAGTTTCCTCCTTTAAATATATTATAAATTTTCCTTTTCAGGAATTAAAGTAACATTGATATAGTTATTTAAATTTATAGCTTTTTTATTGTAATTTATTAGGTTTTCTTTAGTTAAAATATCTTTATACTCTTTAGGAGTAGGAACTTTATAATCTTTTCCAATTGTAGCTTTTTGATAAAGGTAATTTACCCAGAAGCTATTTTCTTTAAGTTCTGTATCATATGATAGTTCATAATTTTTAACAACACTATCAATTTTTGTTTGATCAATATCTTGTAAAAGTGAATTTATAGATTTAAGAACAGCTTTTGTAATCTCATCTACTCTATTTGTATCACAACTAAAGCTGATGCTTAAAAAGTCCTCTCCAAAGTTATTAGGAGAAAGGGAAGTTTTAGAATAGATAGAGTAAACTCCACCAATTTTCTCTCTAATATCTTCAATAAGAGCGATATTTAAAACTCTTGAAAATCCACTGTATAAAACTCTCTCTTTGTATCCATAGTTTGAATTGTATGGGAAGATAAGAGAAATAGTAGCTTTTTTGTCTACCCCTTTAACAACCTTTTCATTTACAATATTTTTAGGAATATTTAGGTTTAAAGATATAGGAGTTATGATTTTTTCTTCTGATGGAAGAGAGGCAAAATATTTTTTTAATATATTTGGCAATTCTTTATTATCAAAAGCTCCTACAATAATAAGCTCATATCCATTGAAATTATCAAATTTTTCCTTATACATTTTTAAAGCTTCATCTATTTTAATATTTTCTAAATCTTTAAAAGAGAAAGGTTTTCTTCTCTCATTGTTTCCACTGTAAATAGTAGCAACTCTATCTGCATAAACAGTTTTAGGAGAGTTTTCTCTATTTTTAATGCTTTCCTTTGCATTTAAAATAGCAGTATTAAAAACTTTACTATCTATTTTGGGTTCTCTAATAGCATAGTTTAAATACTCTAAGGCAGGGATAAGATTTTCTCTATCACTGATAATAGTGAAACCTTGCTCATAATCATTTATATATGATGAGATATTAAAATTTTTACCCTTCATAAATGTTTCTATCTCATTTGGCTTTAGTGTACTTGCTCCAGAATCTAAAACTAAATTAGTAGCAAATAGAGAGTTTAAATACTCGTTGTAATCATTAATTGAACTTCCCTCTCTTTTAAAAAGTTTAATATATATTCTATCCTTTTCAAAATCACTATTTTTAACACTTACTTTAATTCCATTTGAAAGAATGTATTCATCATTGCCTACTTTTTTTAGATCTCCAGCTTTTAAATTTAATGGTGGAAGAGTTGGAATATTATTTGAAAAAGTTAAAAGATTTTTCCTGTTTTTTCTATCGTTTTCAATAATCTCTTTTAAGATTTTCTCAGATATAATACTCTCTTTTGCAGGTGCTGATAGGAAATATACTCCCTCTTTATTATAGATATCTTTTATTTTTTTATTTAATATTTTAACATCTATATTTTTTAGTACTTTTTGGAATATTTCAAATTCAGCATCAACATCAACAAAACTTTCTCCATCTACAACATGATTTACAATAGCATCAATATAGGTGTCGTGTTGGATACTATCTTTGTTAGCAACAATAGCTTTATAATAGTTAAACATATTTTTCTTTTCAAGCTCTAACTCATTTTCAGATATTTCATTTGTAGCTGATGATTTTAAAACATTATTTATAAGGGCAACTCCCTCTTGAATTTTATCCTCTCTAAGAGCAACAGCAGTATTAAAAATATCAGTGTATTTATTGATATTGTAACTATAAACAGCTCCCTCAATAATAGGGCAGTTGCTTTCTTTAGTTAGATTTATAATTCTTGTATTTAAAATGTTAAATAGAAGTTGATTCTCTATTGAGTCTTGAAAATTTTCAGTTGTATTGATTATTTTTCTATCTAAAAATTTAGTAATTGTTAAAGTTGAATATCTAATTTCAGGATCTTTAAAAACTATATATGAGTTTTTAAGATCTTTAAGTTTGTAATCTTCCCCTTGTGTAAATTGAGTTTTCTCTTTAAAGTTAAAATATTTTTTTATTAGATCTTCAGCTTTTTTAGGTTCAATATCTCCTACAATAGCAATAGCCATATTTTTAGGAGTATACCATTTTTCATAAAACCCTCTAAGAATATTAGAAGTAGCTCCATTTATAGTTTCAGGAAGTCCAATAGGAAATCTGTCAAAGTATCTTGAACCAGAGAATATAGCTTTCTTTTGAGTATCTCCCAATCTTTGAGCTAGTCCTTGACGTAATCTCCACTCCTCTATGATAACCTTTTTTTCACTTTCAACTTGTTCAGGCTCAAGAGTTGCTTCAGTAGCCCACTCTCTTAAAACTTCAACACCTTCTTCAAAAGACTTCATATTATCAGTAGGGACATTTAACTTGTAAACAGTTCTATCAAAAGATGTATAAGCATTTAGATCTCCACCAAAACTAAGTCCAATAGATTCTAAATATTTTATCATCTCATTTTTCTCATATTTAGTAGTTCCGTTAAATGCCATGTGTTCCATAAAATGAGCTATTCCCTGCTCTTGTTCCTCTTCAAAAAGAGAGCCTGCCTTTACAATAAGATTTAACTCTGCTCTATTTTCAGGTTTCTTATTTCTATAAATATAATAGGTAATCCCATTAGGAAGTTTTCCTGTAAGTAAATTTTTACTATTTTCTATCTTCTCCCCTAAAGCTATAAGAGAGATAAAAAGTAATAGGAAAATAGATAAAATCAATCTTTTTTTCTGCATAATTTCCTCCTCTGTTTTTGATTTCTAAAGATATAATACCATAAAAAATAAAAAAATTATCTATTATTTTTCATTTTTTAGTAAAGTTCTTCTAAAAAAATGATATAATGAAAATGAATAAAATATTGAAAAGGAAAGTGAGAAGATGAGCTATAGAATAGTGTTGATTCATGGGTTTCATAGGAGCTATAAAGATATGGAGCCTTTAGAACAAAATTTAAAATCATTAGGGTATAAAGTGGAAAATCTAAATTTTCCTCTTACTTTTCCAGATATAAAATTTTCAAAGGAGATGCTAAAAAAATTCCTGCTTGATCTGAAATATGGTGGAATGATTGAAAAAGAGGAGATTGTTTTAATTGGATATGGATTAGGGGGAAAATTAATAGAGGAAACTTTAAAAGATGAGGAAGTTGATGGAATAGTAGATAAAATAATACTTATTGCAGCTCCTCTAAGGGACTCGGTAGTTCATAGAAGATTGAAAAGAGTTTTTCCACTACTTGATACAATATTTAAACCTTTAAGAGTTTTAGGAAAAGGAAAGAAATTTGAAGTTAAAAATCCTAAAATAGAGATAGGAGTAATAATTGGAACAGAAACAGAGGGGATTTTTAGTAGCTGGTTGGGAGAGTTCAATGATGGACTTTTAAATTCTAAAGAGTGTATGTTAGATAGTGCCAAAGATGCATTGTTAATTCCCCTTGTACATGAAGAGATTCATAAGAAAATGGGAACAGCAAAATATATTAATAACTTTATTTCTAAGGGAAGATTTAGAATAGATTAAGGAGAAAAGAATGAGAAAAGAGATTGCTAACTATATAGAACTGATTATTAGAATAGGAATAAATATACAAAAGGGGCAAATTTTAGTTGTAAGTGCTCCTGTGGAAACTTTTGAATTTACTAGAAGAGTTGTAGAAACAGCATATAAATTTGGTGCTAAAGAGGTAGTTGTAAACTGGGTAGATGAAGTTTGTGGAAAATATAGATATATCTATGGAGCTGATGAGATTTTTGATAACTACCCTAAATATCAAGCTGATATGATGAAAGATTATGCTGAGAAAGGAGCTGCTTTTTTAAGTATCTATGCTACTGATCCAGAAATTTTAAAAGATGTAGATCAAGAGAGAGTTGCAAGATCTCAAAAAGCTAGAAGTATAGCATTGAAAGGATACTATGATAAAGTGATGAATAATGAAAATCAATGGTGTGTAGTATCAATTCCTACTGATGCTTGGAGTAAAAAAATATATCCTGAACTTCAAGGAGAAGAGGCAAAAGAAAAGTTATGGAATCAGATACTTTCAATAGTAAGAGTAGATAGTGAAAATCCTGTTGAAGAGTGGAATAAACATCTGACAAATTTAAAAGATACTATGAATTATCTAAATAGTATGAAATTTAGAAAATTAAGATATAGAAATTCCTTAGGAACAGATTTAGAGATAGGATTACCAAAGGGACATATTTGGATAGCTGGTGGAGAAACTTCAAAAGATGGAGTATACTTTGTAGCAAATATGCCAACAGAGGAAGTATTTACTCTACCTAAGAAAGATGAAGTTAATGGTATTGTATATAGTAGTAAACCTTTCTGTTATAGTGGAAATCTAATTGAAAATTTCTATCTAAAATTTAAAGATGGAAAGGTTGTAGAAGCAGGAGCAGAAAAGGGTGAGGAAACTCTGATTAAACTTTTAGATTCTGATAGTGGAGCTAGATATTTAGGTGAGGTTGCCCTTGTGCCTTATGATTCACCAATTTCTAACTCAAATACTATTTTCTATAACACACTTTTTGATGAAAATGCCTCTTGTCACTTAGCTTTAGGACAAGCATATCCTGTTTGCTTAGAGGGTGGAAGTGAGATGAATGAGGAAGAGTTGAAGGAAAATGGTGTTAATATCTCTATGGTTCATGAAGATTTTATGGTAGGAACTAGTGATTTAGAGATTATAGGAGTAACAGAAGATGGTGAAGAGATTTTGATAATGAAAGATGGAAATTTTTGTAAATAATCTTTACTGATAGGTTGGAAAGTGATAAAATGTAATTCCTTGGCAGGGGAATGCAAAAAGAGAGTGACTGACATAAAAATTATGTTGGTCACTCTTTTTGTTTTTTTGAAGTAAGTTCGCTTTCGTGTAAAAAGACGCATTAAGTATTAATTAGATAATAAAGGGGAAGAGCATTGAAGAGGCAAAGTGTAAAAATACTAATGATAATTCTACAATTTATATTCTATTTTGGAGTAAATAACCTATTTAATGTACCAGATAGAATTGTATATAATACCTTTTTTATTTACCTAATTTTAAACCTTACTAAAAATATGTATTCCTTTAAAACAATATTAATTTGGGAAGAACTAAGGAAACAACTTAGAGTTCATACAGAATATTTAATAGTGATGTTAATAAATGATATAGCATTTTGGGGAGTTAAATATATCCCAGTTCACTTAATAATAGGAATAACATTTACCTTTTTTAACATTTTAATAATAAAAATCATCAGAAAACAATTTATAAGCATACTAGAAAAAAGACTATTGATAATAGGAGTTGGCAATACAGCAAGAGAGCTAACAAAGATAATAAGAGAGAATAATTTTACTATGTATAACTTACGAGGATATATTTCAGCAAATAACTTACTTGGAGTACATCAAGAAGTTTGTATAGATAAAGATAAAATTTTAGGCACTTATGAAGAGATAGAACAAGTAATATCAGATAAAAGAATAAATGAAGTAATAATAGCAATGCCATTGGCAGATAACAAGCAAATGTTAGAAATAATTAATAAACTAGATGGAAAAGTAAGAAATATTAAGTTTATACCTCAATTAAATGGAGTATATACATTTAACTCAAAAATAGAAGATTATGACGGGTTAATGTTAGTGTCTACTTATAATGGAATGAATAGACAGATAAATAGATTTTTAAAGAGAGGGTTTGATATATGTGCAGGAATTGCAGGTTGTTTAGTGCTAGGAATATTGTATCTAATCTATGCTCCAAAGATAAAAAAAGATGGTGGAAAAGCTATATTTTATCATACAAGAATAGGAAAAGATTTGAAACCATTTAAGATGTATAAATTTAGAAGCATGTATGTAGATGCAGAAGAGAGATTACAAGGTATGCTTGCTAAGGATGAAAAGATAAGAGAAGAGTTTTACAAGAACTTTAAACTTAAAGATGATCCTAGAATAACAGAAGTAGGAAAATTTTTAAGAGAATCATCATTAGATGAGTTTCCACAATTTATTAATGTATTAAAGGGAGATATGTCTTTTGTAGGACCAAGACCAATAGTACAAAAAGAAGTGGATATGTATTATGGAGAGGAAACAAGTAAGAAGATATTTATGGTAAAACCGGGGATAACAGGAATGTGGCAAGCAAATGGAAGATCAGATGTAGAGAACTACAATGAAAGAATAGCATTGGATCTATACTATATAAGAAACTGGTCATTATGGTTGGATATAATAATAACAATAAAAACAATAAAGAGTCTACTTGATAAAAGAGGAGCCTATTAAATAAGATGAATATAAAAATTTTAGTAGCAACACATAAAAAATATGAAATGCCAAGATATTCTTACTATCTTCCTTTACATGTAGGGAAAAAAGGAAAGAATAACTTAGGATATGTTGGTGATGATACTGGAGAGAATATTTCAGAAAAGAATCCATATTATTGTGAATTAACAGGAATTTATTGGGCTTGGAAAAATTTGAAAGCTGACTATATAGGACTTGTTCACTATAGAAGACAATTTAAGGGAAAAAATAAACAAGAAAATAGTTTGTTTGACACTATTTTATCTGATATTGAAATAAAAGAGTTGTTAAAAGAAATAGATATAATTTTATCTAAAAAAAGAAATTACTATATAGAAAATCTATATGATCACTATAAACATACGATGTATATTGAGCCATTAGATGTAACAGGGGAGATAATAAAAGAATTTTATCCAGAATATTATAAAGAATTTGAAAAACTTCATAAGAGAACATCAGCACATATGTTTAATATGTTTATTATGAAAAGAGAGTATTTTGATAAATATTGTGAATGGTTATTTGATATCCTAGAAAAATTGGAAAAGAGAGTAGATAGTTCAAAATATGATTCCTTTCATGCTAGATTTTATGGAAGAGTAAGTGAACTGTTATTAGATATTTGGCTAGAAACAAATAATTTTAAGTACAAAGAAGTGCCAGTAATGAGTATGGAAAAGGTAAATTGGATAAAAAAAGGTGGAAGCTTTTTATTAGCTAAATTTACTGGAAAAAAATATGGAAAGAGTTTTTAGGAGAGTAATATGCAAAAATATGATTATTTAATAGTTGGAGCAGGGCTTTATGGTTCAATATTTGCTTATGAAATGAATAAAAAAGGTAAAAAATGCTTAGTAATAGATAAAAGAGATCATATAGGTGGAAATATCTATTGTGAAAATATTGAGGGAATAAATGTTCATAAATATGGAGCACATATATTCCATACAAGTAATAAAGAGGTATGGGAGTATATAAATCAATTTTGTGAATTTAACAACTATATAAACTCTCCAATAGCTAACTACAAAGGTGAAATATATAATTTACCATTTAATATGAATACATTTAATAAGCTTTGGGGAGTGAGAACACCTGAAGAAGCAAAAATGAAGATAGAAGAACAAAAGAAAGAATTTGGAATAGTAGAACCTAAAAATTTTGAAGAACAGGCGATATCTTTAATAGGAAAAGATATTTATGAGAAATTGATAAAAGGTTATACAGAGAAACAATGGGGAAGAAAAGCAACAGAGCTTCCAGCCTTTATTATAAAAAGATTACCAGTAAGATTTATCTATGATAATAATTATTTTAATGATAGATATCAAGGAATACCTATTGGAGGATATACAAAAATAATAGAGAAAATGCTTGAGGGAGTAGAAGTAAAATTAGATACAAACTTCTTTGATAACAGAGAATATTTTGAAAGGATAGCAGAAAAAATAGTTTTTACAGGAATGATAGATGAGTTTTATGATTATAAATTTGGAAAATTAGAATATCGCTCATTAAGATTTGAAACAGAAGTATTAAATATAGAAAATTACCAAGGAAATGCAGTAGTAAATTATACAGAAAGAGAGATTCCATATACAAGAATAATAGAACATAAACATTTTGAGTTTGGAAAGCAAGAAAAAACAGTGATAACAAGAGAGTATCCAAGTGAATGGAAAGAGGAAGATGAACCTTATTATCCAGTAAATGATGAAAAAAATAATAAACTTTATGAAAAATATAGAGAATTAGCAGAAAAAGAAGTAAATATAATATTTGGAGGAAGATTAGGAGAATACAAATATTATGATATGGATAAAGTAATTGAAAGAGTATGGGGAAATATGAAAGTATTGAATATCAAAGATTGAATAATAATGAATATTATCTATATGAGAGAAGGAGTAAAAGAGATTTTATGATAATGATGATAAAAAAATATTGGTTTCTTTTTGAAGAGTTAGTTAAAAGAGATTTTAAACAAAAATATAAAAGAACAGTTCTTGGTATGGGATGGAGTATTCTTTCACCTTTATTACAATTACTTGTAATGACAGTAGTATTTTCTAATTTTTTTGCTGATAATATGGAACATTATACTATTTATCTTTTTTGTGGAAATCTTTTATTTGGTTATTTTACAGAATCTACAACAGGAGGAATGAGTTCTTTATTAGGTAATGCTCATATCTTTAGTAAAGTAAATGTGCCTAAAAGTTTGTTCTTAATAAGTAAGAATGTTTCTGTATTAATTAATTTTTTAATTAATTTATGTATTTTCTTTGTTTTTTGTATTTTAGATAGAATTACATTTGGAGTTTATTTTGTAATGTTAATTTATCCAATATTATGTCTTATAATTTTTAATATAGGAATTGGACTTATTCTTTCAGCTCTATTTGTATTTTTTAGAGATTTATTATATCTTTATAATATTTTTATAATGCTTTTAATGTATTTATCAGCAATTTTTTATACAGTTGATATTTTTGAGCCAGCAATTCAAAATATATTTTATTTTAACCCACTTTATTGTTATATTACATATTTTAGAATGATTGTTCTCAATGGAGTGATTCCACCTATGTGGTTACATGGACTTTGTTTATTATATGCTATATTAGCAGTAATAATTGGTGCAGCTATTTATAAAAAAAATAAACACAAATTTTTATATTATGTTTAGGAGGAAGTTATGTCAATTATTAAAGCAAATAATGTGTCAATTAGATATATTAAAGGAGATTTTAAAGATATAGGTTTAAAAGAGTTTGTAATGAAAAAAATTAAAGGCAATTATAATATTACAGAATTCTGGGCAGATAAAAACATTAGTTTTGAACTTAATAGAGGAGATATGTTAGGTATTATTGGAACAAATGGTGCAGGTAAATCAACATTATTAAAAGCCATTTCAGGCATTATGGAACCTACTAAGGGTACTATGGAAATAAATGGTAGTATTGCAGCTTTATTAGAGCTTGCAAGTGGTTTTGATGGGGAATTAAATGTAAAAGAAAATACATATCTTCGTGGTGCAATGCTTGGTTATACTCGTCAGTTTATGAATGAAACATATGAACAGATTATTGATTTTGCAGAGCTTCGTGATTTTCAAGAAACACCATTTAAATATTTATCTAGTGGAATGCAGTCAAGACTTGCTTTTTCAATAGCCTGTCTTGTAAATCCAGATATTATTATCCTTGATGAAGTTTTATCTGTTGGTGATGGTGCTTTTCAAAAAAAGAGTGGAGATAAGATGCAAGAAATACTAAGTAGTGGTGTTACAGGTATTTTAGTAAGCCATTCAATAAAGCAGGTAAGAGAAATGTGTAATAAAATTCTTTGGCTTGATCATGGTAATCAAATTGAATTTACAAGTGATGTAGAAAAAATTTGTAATGCATATGAAGAATTTCTCATTACAAAACAATTACCACAATCACAAAAAGAAATTGATGAATTAGCTTCTAATTTTCTTAATCGTTTACAAAATCAGAGAAAAGAACAGGAGAAGAATGAGGAAAATATTTTGAAACAAGTAATTAAAAATACTAATAAAGAAATTTTAAAAAAAGTTTTAAAAGAGTATGTAGAGAATGAAATGAAAAATAATGATAATTTAAAAGTATAAGGGAGTGGATAAATATAATGGTAAAAAAATCAGCTATAAATATTCAAACTTATAAAGAGACTTTATCTATTTTATCTCAATATGATATTATAACATTTGATGTATTTGATACTCTTATAACAAGATGCGTAATTAAACCAGTAGATGTTTTTTTTATTGTAGAAGCGAAAGCGAAAAATAATAATATTATTTCTAAAAACAATTCATTTTTTAATAATAGACAGGAAGCAGAAAAGATATCTTATATAGAATTTGGAGATTTTACAACTCTTTATACAATATATAATATATTAAAAAGAGATTTTAAATATACAGAAGAACAATGTAATTGGCTTAAAGAAGTAGAAATTCAAACAGAGCTTGCTATAGTAATTCCAAGAAAAGATATGTTTTCTCTAGTTCGAGAATTAAAAAAGCAAGGTAAGAGAATTCTATTATGTAGTGATATGTACTTAACTAGTGAAGAAATTAAAAAACTTCTCAAGAAGTGTGGATATGATAAAGATCTTGAATTATGGGTTTCTTGTGAAAAAGGAGCTTCAAAACATAATGGAAAACTATGGGATATACTTTTTAATTATCTTCCAAAAAATAAAAAAATTATTCATATTGGAGATAATGAATGGTCAGATAGTAAGAGTTTAAAACAGATTGAAAAAGAATCTTTTCTTATAAAAAAGGGATATGATTTGTTTTATAATTCTGTATTGTATGAATATCTTTCTAAATTTATAACAGATGAAATATCAACATCTCTTATAATTGGATATCTTATAAATATGGCTTGTTTTAATTCACCTTTTGAAGATCAATATATAAAAGAAGATAATAGTATAGAAGGAATATGGATGGGTTATGCTTTTGCATGTTTTATAGATTGGCTTGTACAACAGAAAGATTCTTCTCTTTTATTATTTGTTACTCGTGAGGGATATTTACTTAAGCCTATGTATGAAAAGTATTGTAATAAATTAGGTGTAGTTCCACAAGAAAACATATTGTTTTATGCTTCAAGAGCTGCAACTATGGCAGCTTCAATATCTTCTAAAATAGATATAGAAGATATTTTATCAATTTCTTATGAAGGGACTTTAAGGCATTTTTTAACAAAAAGATTAAATATTAAATTAGATTTAGATGAACAAATATTAAATAAAAAAATTATTCTTCCAGTGGATAGAAAAAAGATAATGAATATTATAAAACCTTATCTATTAAATATTATAGAGAATGGAAAAAAGCAAAAAGAAGCTTATTTAAAATATATAGATGAAGTAAGAAAAGATAAAAGTACTCCTATGACTGTAGTAGATATAGGATATAATGGAACAATACAGTATGGATTATCTAAAATTACAGGAGAAACTTTAGATGGGAGATATATGTTTTTAAATAATAAAGGAATACGAAATGAGATAAAAGATAGAGTTTTATCATTGCGAATAACAACTGATGGTAATGGACATCCAATAGTTGAAAATCTTTTATTTTTAGAAGCAGCATTACAAGTTCCTTTTGGACAACTACAAAAAATGGATATAAAAAAAGGTAAAACTATACCAATGTTTAATTCTGATAAAAATTTATCTCAATATAATCAGAAGGCGCAACAAAGCTATATAAATTTTATTGAATGGATTGCTCAATGGAAAGCAGAACTTAACGGGTTTCTGACTTTTAATTTTGAATTAGCAGAGACTATTTGGATACTATTATTAAAGTATAACTATCTTCCAAAGGAGTTACTAGATAGTTTTTGGTTAGCTGATGATTTTAGTGGACAGCCAATGTGGAAATATGATTATGAGAATCAAATTTGGGAAGGTAAAAATGTTAGTCAACCTATATACTTTGGTTTAACAAAATCTAATAATATTATTGATTTAAAATATAAGTTTAAAAATTTAATAAAAAAGTATATTCCTATTCAAGCTTATGAACCAGCAAGAAGAATATGGATAAAATATATCAAATAATAAGGTGGTAAGTATTAAAATGATAAAAGTGAATAATCCTTTAATTTCTATTATTGTTCCTGTTTATAATATGGAAAAATATCTTGGACGTTGTATAAATAGTTTAATAACACAAACTTATGAAAATTTAGAAATTATTCTTGTTAATGATTTTTCAACAGATAATTCAGAAAAAATTATAGAAAATTACATTAAACTTGATGATAGAATTAAATATATAAATCATGAAAAAAATAGAGGACTTTTTCAAGCAAGAATTACTGGAAGCAAATTAGCAAAAGGTAAATATCTAGCATTTGTTGATAGTGATGATTATATTTCGATTGATTGGTATAGAAAGTTACTTCGTCAAGCAAAAGATACATCATCAGATATGGTTATAGGTGAATGGTGTTTTGATACTGATGGGGTATCATTTGATTACTGTAATCTTGATCATTTTAGGGTTAAAGATTATTGTCTTAAAGGGTCAGAGATTATGGATGAATTTATGAAAGTTCATGGAAGAAATTTTAGTTGGACAGTGGTATGGAATAAACTTTATAGAAAAGATCTTTGGGATAAGTGTCTTCCTTTATTTGAAAAATTTTCAAAAGAGCATGGACATATGATTATGTGGGAGGATATTGCATTTTCTTCTGCATTATGGGCTAATGCTCAGAAAGTAACAAATGTTCATAACATTCTTTATTATAAAAAAAGAAAAGTTTCAACTATAATAAACAATAAAGATGAAAAATATAAAAATAAATATATTAATGATAGCTCTGCAGCAATAAAATTTTTTAAAAGTGTACTTGAAAATAAAAAAAATTATGAAAAGTATAAAAAAGATTTTAGGTGTTGGCAACTACAGGGAATGAGTATTGTTTATAAAGATTTAGTTATTAATTTAAACAAGAATACTTTTAAAAATAGGATTTTAGAGGCTTTTAATTGTAAAGAAGAAGAGTTTGAAGAGCCCTCATCATATTTTTATTCAATAATGACATCCTTACATCAATCATTTAATTATTTTGAAGAATTAAAAAAAGAAATAATATCAGTTAAAACGAAATATGTAAGTTTTGATGTTTTTGATACTCTTATTCAAAGACCATTTTTAAATCCTTCAGATATTTTTCAACTTCTTTCTGAAAAATATAATAAAACTACTTCTGCATATGTTAATTTTAAATTTATTAGGGAATCTGCAGAAAGGAGTGTTAGGGAGATATTAAATCTAAATAATCCTTCAAGGGAAGATATAACCCTTGATGAAATTTATCAATATATTAAAGAGAATTATGTGTTAAATAATGAGCTACTTGATGAGATAAAGCAATATGAGATTGATTTAGAACTTCATTTTTGTACTGCAAGAAAAACAGGTAAAGAGCTATTTGATTTAGCTTTAGAAGTTGGAAAAGAAATAATTATATGCTCAGATATGTATCTATCTAAGGATAGTATTGAAAAAATTCTTGTAAATAATGATATAGTTGGATATAAATATCTTTTTGTCTCTTCTGAATTGGAAATAACTAAAGCTAAGAAAAGTTTATATAAGTATGTAAAAGAAATACTTAGAGTAAAAGATTCTTCGCAATTTTTACATATAGGGGATAATTGGAATTCTGATGTAGAAAATTCAAAAGCTTGTGGTTGGAGAAGTGCACATTTAGCTAAGGCAACAGATTTAATGTTAAATTATAATCCGGGTATATATGGTGGGGAAGCTTTTAATAAGATTTATTGTGACTCTTTTCTAAAAGAAGATTATAAATCTTCTTTTAATGATTTTACTTCTGTTAGAAGTATTTTAGCTATGTCAGCTATTAAATTTTTTGATAATCCATATGTTTCAATAAATCCTTGGTCAGATTTTAATGCTAATCCAAAATTTATAGGTTATTCTACTCTTGGACCACATTTATTAGCTCTCTGCAAATGGGTTTATAATATTGCAAAACAAAAGAGAATAGGAACTATACATTTTGTAGCAAGAGATGGATTTTTAGTAAAAAAAGCATTTGATATTTTTAATTCTTCCGATATTAAATCTAATTACATTAGGCTTTCAAGAAAAGCATTAGTTTTAGCAGATGTAGAGAAAGTTGATGATATTTATTCTGTATTTAATAAAATGAATTTTTATCTTTCTCCTAGAGAAATGTGTAAATATTTAGCTCCAATTATTCCAAAAGAAAAAGATGTTGAAGAGATTTTTTTAAAGCATAATTTTAAATTTGATAAAAGATTGAAAAGTTATATTGAGTTTGAAAAAGAGATGAAAATTTTTATTGAAGAAATTATTGATATAAATCTTCTTCCAAAATATAAACAAAAACTTAAAGAGTATTTTGAAAAAATTATTAAACCAGGAGATTATATATTTGATATAGGGTATAGTGGCAGACCAGAGGCTTCACTTTCAAGTATTCTTGGCTTTCCTGTGGGAAGTATGTATATTCATACTAGTGGAGAAGTTGCAGGAATTAGATTAGATAAATATAATTGCCCTAGGGAAACATTCTATAATTTTAGACCAAGTATTACAGGCGTAATGAGAGAGCAAATTTTTAGTGAGTGTGCTCCATCTACAACAGGATATAAGCTTAACAAAGGAGAGATTGAGCCTGTTTTTGAAGAGTATAATCCTGATTATTGTAGTGAATTTATTACTAAAATAATTCAAGATAGTGCAATAGAGTTTATAAATGATTTTAAAAATGTTTTCAATGATTATGAGATTATGAATAATTTCCAAAATGGAGTTCTTTCAGCTCCTTTTGAATATTATCTTCATTATTCTAAAGAGATAGATCGTAGATTATTTTCAACTCTTCCATTTGAAGATGATCTTGGAGAGGGAAAAATAATTAAAGCACTTGAATTTTGGAATCAAGAAACTTATATTAAAAATTTAAATCTAGGTAATTCAGGAATGAATAACTCAACTTTTTTACCAGATTTATATGCAGATGGATATTTTGTTAAGTTTTATCATATGACAAATAGATTATTTCCTAAAGGAGGAAAATCAAGGGAAATTCTTAAAAAAATTGCAGGGCTTTTTTTGAAATAAGTATTTTAAATTAATTTTAACTAGAGGGTAAAAACTATGACAGAAAAAAATTTTCTATTGTTATATAAAAATAGGAAAAAATTAAAATTTATTGAAAAAGCAGAAGAAAAATTAGAAACTTTTTTAGATTCTATAGATTATGCACTATCCAAGGATAAAAAACTTATTTTTAGGGATTGGATTATAACTAGAAAAGTATCAAAATTTGCAGTAAAAAATAGATTAAAAAGAAAAAATATTAAATATAGAAATAAATAAAAAGAGAGATAAAAGATAATTTTTTTGTAAAAAAGGTTATCTTTTATTTTTTGTAAAAATATGTTATAGATATATTTGTATATAAATTAACTTTTATAAATAAAGGGGTTAAATAATTAATGAAAGGAATAATATTAGCAGGAGGAAGTGGAACAAGACTTCATCCATTGACAA
>OFMH01001009.1_pt1 | contig 16770 bp, 10 predicted proteins | sample 1541761 | NCBI WGS metagenome assembly OFMH01 (sample SAMN04209249, study PRJEB22552) | human gut metagenome | biome: gut; material: feces | host: Homo sapiens | place: USA: Oklahoma
CAAAAGCCAGCGGATTTTCGCGCTCCGCCTGTTCGAGTATATCGTTCGGCACGTCTTCATCTTCAAGGTGCTCCCATTTTTTACAGAAATCTTCGAGCACCGCTTTATCAGCGCGCATGAGAATGTCGAGCACAAGTCCTTTTGCGGTAAGGTACGCCGCGGGCACGTACCAATCGCGTCCCGCAAAGCGGAATTTGTGATTTAGCTCGAGCGCCTGCCCGGGGTGGCTGCCGTCCGGGCTTTTGCCGCCGAAGCTGCCGTTAAAGTAGACTTTCCACACGTCTTTCATGGTTATTCCTCCATTTCCTTTTTCGCCCAGTCGGCGTCCTTGAAAATCGCGCGACCTACGCCGATGAGGTCGGCGGCGCCTTCCTCAAGCAGTGCTTCGGCTTCGTTCGCCTTTGTCACGCCGCCCGTCAGAATGACCGGCACATGCACGGCTTCGCGAATCGCGGAGGAGGCGTCCGAAAAGAAACCGGGGCCCTTTCTGTTTTTCACCGTAAAGCCGTTGAAGCCGCCGGAAATATCGAGCAGGTCAACACCGGCTTTCCCAAACTTTTTGCAGGCATACACCGCGTCGTCAATGGTCGCGCCGCTCTCGGTGTAGTCGCTCGCGCCGAGACGCAGGGCAACGAGGTAATCTTCGCCCACGGCTTCGCGCACTGTGCGGATAACGTCCAAAAGCAGGTGAATGCGCCCGTCGAGGTCGCCGCCGTAAGCATCCGTGCGCTTGTTGCCGAGCGGGGAGTAGAACTGGTCAAGGAGATACCCGTGTGCCGCATGAATTTCTACGCCGTCAAACCCGGCTTCTTTTACGCGCAGCGCGGCTTCGGAAAACTTTTTTGCAACGGTGTGCATGTCGTCCGCGGTCATTTCGCGCACGGGCTTTTCGCTTTTGCGTGCATACTCCGACTGTGCCGTGACGCTCGCACTGATTGCCGGATAGCCGGTGATTTCCTCCATTGCCGCGCCGCCCGCGTGGTTGATCTGCGCGATGACGCGGGTGTTGTTTTTATGGATGGTCTCCACAAGCTTTGTAAGGCCCGGAATATCGGTGTCGCGTGAAACGGAGAGCTGGCCCTCGTGCGCCTTGCCCTCGGGGCTGACGTAGGCGTGTTCGGTGACGATGAGTCCGATGTAGCCGCCCTTGGAGCGCGCGTCGTAGTATGCGAGCAGGTCGTCCTGCACGGTACCGTCCGGTGTTTTTCCGGTCGCCATCGGCGGCATGACAAGGCGGTTTGCAAGTTCCACGTTATGGACGGTGAGCGGGGTGTGCAGCAGTTTGTTCATGGTGAAAATTCCTTTCCGCTTGATTTTTAAAGCGATGCTGTTTTATTTGATATCATGCAGAAATTACTTTTTCGGTGCAGCGTACCGTGGATGAACACAGTATATCACAGCGGTTTTCAACTTTCCAGATATAAAGCATGAAAAAACGGCTTTTGGACATACTGAAAGCGTATTGCAAAACAGAAAGGATGAGAACGATGAAAATACAAAAGGTTCTGGCGACGGAAATTCTCGATTCCCGCGGCACGCCGACCGTCGGCGCAACGGTCATCTTGAGCGACGGTTCCGTCGGCACGGCGAACGCGCCCTCCGGCGCATCGACGGGCAAATTTGAAGCGCACGAAAAGCGCGATAATGACCGCAAGCGCTATCTCGGGCGCGGCGTAAAAAAAGCCGTGGAGGGCATTGAGGAAACCGTTGCCCCGGTGCTCGAAAATATGCAGCGCGTGACGGTGCAAAACGTCGACAGAATGCTCATCGAGCTTGACAACACCAAAAACAAAGAAAAGCTTGGCGCAAACGCCACATTGGCGGTGTCGCTCGCTGCTGCAAAGGCGCTTGCCGCGCACTATAAACAACCGTTTTTCCGCTACCTCGGCGGCACGAACGCACAGAAGCTTCCCGTGCCGATGATGAACATTTTAAACGGCGGCGCGCACGCGGCGAATAACGTGGATATTCAGGAGTTCATGATTGTGCCCGTGGGCGCAAAATCGTTTTCGGAGGCCGTGCGCATGGGCAGCGAGATCTACCACACGCTCGGCGGCATTTTGAAGCAGCGCGGTCTTGCGGTCTCCGTGGGCGATGAGGGCGGCTTCGCGCCGAACCTCGCAAGCGACGAAGAAGCGATAGAGGTCATTTTGGAGGCCGTTTCGAGCGCGGGCTACACGACGGACGAGGTGAAGATTGCGCTTGACGCGGCTGCGAGCGAATGGACGGCGAACGACGGCTATCTTTTACCGAAGCGCGGCACAAAATACACCTCCGCGCAGCTCATCGCGTATTGGGAAAAGCTGTGCGAAAAGTACCCCATCTGCTCTATTGAAGACCCGCTCGGCGAAGAGGATTGGCCCGCGTGGACAACCGTTACCGAAAAGCTCGGCAAAAAAATCATGCTTGTCGGCGATGACCTGTTCGTTACGAATTCGACACGAATTCGCGAGGGCATCGGGCGCAAGGCCGCAAACGCACTGCTTGTAAAGCCGAACCAGATCGGTACACTGACGGAAACGCTCGCCGCCGTGGAGCTTGCAAAGGAGAACGGCATGAAGATCGTCATGTCGCACCGCTCGGGCGAAACGGAGGACACAAGCATCGCGGATATTGCCGTTGCCGTAAACGCAGGGTTCATCAAATCCGGCGCGCCGTGCCGCAGCGACCGCACCGCAAAATACAACCGCCTGCTGCGCATTGCAAAGGAAAATGAAATGGACGGTACAGGCAAATAAAAAAGGGTATCTCGGTTTTCGCCGAGATACCCTTTTAAGTTCAGAAAAGGTTTACCAATCCAGACCGGAGAACTTGTGGAAGCTGTCCATGCTGATGCGGACGCTTTCCATCTGGGTCAGCTGGGTGTGATCCTGCTCAAGCACGATGTACTCTGCGCCAAGCTCGTTGCCCTTGTTGATGATGGACTGGATGTCCATGATGCCGGTGCCGATTTCGCAGAAATCCTTGTGGTCGGAACCCTTGCCGAAGCTGTCCCACGTGACGAGCACGTTCGGGTCGTTGACGGTCCACAGGTTGATCGGGGAATCGGAGGTCTTGGAGAAATCCTTCTGGTGAATGAGCTTCAGGCGGTCGCCGAGGCGGTCCATAACAACGAGCGGATCCATGCCGCCGCGCATTGCCCAGAACGTATCAAGCTCAAAGCTGACGTAGTTCGGGTCGGTATTGTCCATGATGTGGAACAGAATTTCCTTGCCGTTCAGCTTCTGGAACTCGTGGTAGTGGTTGTGGATGAGGAACTTGATGCCGTGCTCGGAGAGCTTTTTGCCCGCCCAGTTGTAATACTCGCAGCGCTCCATCAGCTGGTCGTAGCCGGTGTAGAAATCTGCGGACTGGCCGAGGTACTTCGTGCCCACCTGCGTGTGGTACGCAATCATCGGGTCGATGGTCTCTTCATTGATGGGGCGGATGTGACCGCTGATGAGGTTTGCGCCGGTCTCTTTTAAAAGCTTCTGCATGTCCTCAACGCTGACGCCGAAGCCTACGCCCGGGTCTGTATCTGCGTTGGAGCTTGCAAACTCAAGGTTCTTATAACCAATCTCTGCGACCTGGCGGATCGCGTTGATCGGGTCTTTTTTCATTTCGTCGCGCACGGAGTAAAGCTGAATGCCGACTTTAAGTGCCATAATAGGTTCAATCCTTTCTTGTCCGTTTGCCTGCTGTGCAGGTTATTTCACTATAATTGTACTGCGTTTTTACTCTGTCGTCAAGCGTCCGAAACGGGAGATGGCGTGCAAAATGTGAATTAGGAAAGTTACAAGACGGTATCCTGCGTATTTTCGGGTCAGAGGGGGAAGAAGCAAATAGGAATGAAGTTTTTCGCCTTTTTGAAGACAATTTTAAAAAATTACAAAATTGTAATTTGATACGCCGTTACGGTGTACAACTCGAAAATTATTTGATTAAAAGATAAACATGATTTAACAATTAAAACAAAAGTACGTTTATATTATTTCAACTTGCACATGAAAATGAAATTGCCCTAAATTGATCGAAATGACTGAACAAAAAGTATTCCTGCAAAATTTCCGAAATTTTTGAAAAAACCAGTGAAATACAGTTGAATAACTGCAAGCGTTGTGAAAGCGGTTTCATAAATTTTGCGAATTTAGCAATTTGTTGTCTTTTGAAAACGCATGAAGAATATGGAACCGCTTACACAAACTTGTATGGAGTGGAAATCGAGATCAAAAAAAATTAGGCAAGATGCACAAACCGAAAATCAATGACAAATTTGGGTAAAAAAACGAGTACAGGCTATTTTTGTTGTTGACATTCACAAAAGAGGGTGATAAAATCACAAATGCAAACAAAATGATATACCGTGTTTTTGTAAGATGCACCAAATACAAAGCAAATCGTTTAACTTGTTTTGTTCGTGTCTCTTTTTCTATGGCAGCGGTTCCACAGAAAAGAGGACAAGTTTCGGTATGTTTCAGCGTCACGGGGGAAACCTGTTATTCGGATGTTGCCTCGGGCAAAAACAGCCTTGTGTTTTCTTATTGAAAGCGCGGTCATCACAATATTTTTAGGAGGTTATACCGTATGGCAGCAGCAGCTAAACCGGCAAAGCCGGCGTATGAGCTGAGCGGCTGGGAGCGCTTTAAAAAAGATGTTGTCCGCGACAAGTGGCTGTATCTTCTGATTCTTCCCGGCATGCTTTTCATGCTCATCTTCCGCTATATCCCGATCTTCGGCAATGTGATTGCTTTTATGGACTTCAACCCCTACAACATGTGGAACAGCACATGGGTAGGCTTTGACCAGTTCATCAAGCTTTTCAATAAGCCGGCGTTCATGCAGACTTTCTACAACACCCTCTACATCTCCATTTTGAAGATGGTATGTGGCTTCCCGATTCCGATCATCCTCGCTTTGATGATGAACGAGATGCGCAACATGCAGTTTAAGAAAGTGGCGCAGACACTCCTTTATCTGCCGCACTTCATTTCTTGGGTTGTTATGGCCGGTCTCATCATGAATTTCCTCGATCCGTCCACGGGCCTCGTTACCGCGCTCCTCAAGAGCATCACGGGCAAGGACCTGCAGGTGCTTACCGACAAGGCGCTCTTCGTCCCGATGCTGATTATCACCGACATCTATAAGACGATGGGTTGGGGCACGATTATTTACTTCGCGGCGCTGTCCGGTGTTGACCCGCAGCTTTACGAAGCAGCCGAGATTGACGGTGCACGCAAGTGGAAGCAGATGATCAACATTACGCTGCCGGCGATTACCCCGACGATTGTTATCATGCTGATCCTCAACTGCAACAACATCGTAAACGCAGGCTTCGACCAGATCTTTATGCTGTATTCCGCACTGGTTTATGACGTAGCCGATATCATCGATACGTATGTGTACCGTATCGGTATCCAGAAGGCAGACTACTCCTTCTCTACCGCAGCGGGCATGTTCAAATCCGTCATCGCTCTCGTCATGATCCTCATCGTCAACTTTGTTGCCAAGAAGACCGGCAACGAGGGTATTTGGTAAGGAGGTTATGAACATGGAAAAGAACAAAATCAAAACCTCCACAGGCGAAAAGATCTTTACCGTATTCAACTACGCGTTCTTTACGCTGCTCTGCCTCGTCATGCTGTATCCGTTCTGGCATGAGATCATGCTTTCCTTCAGCTCCCTTGAAGCATCCATGAAGGGCGGCATCTTCCTCTGGCCGAAGGGCTTTAACCTGGATACTTATAAATCCGTATTTAAAAACCCGAACATCTACACGGGCTTCCGTACCACGATCATCGTCACGATTGCCGGTACGGCACTGGGCACGCTGCTCACCGCTATGACCGCTTATCCGCTTTCTAAGTCCAGACTGCGCGGCGGCAAAGTGTTGATGACGCTTGTCCTCTTCACCATGATTTTCTCCGCCGGTATGATTCCGAGCTTCCTGCTCATCCAGAATATCGGCCTTATGGATAATATCCTCGCGCTGATCCTGCCGGGTCTCGTAAGCGCATACAACTGCATCATCATGAAGAGCTTCTTCCTTTCCATTCCGGAAAGCCTTGAAGAATCCGCCCGCATCGACGGTGCAACCGACCTGCGCATCTTCTTCTCCATCATCCTGCCGCTTTCCAAGGCGACCATCGCCACCATCGCGCTGTTCACAGCGGTTGGCTACTGGAACGACTACTTCTCCACGGTCCTTTATATCCGCTCCGTTGATAAGTGGGCTCTGCAGGCGGTTCTGCGCAACATGCTGACGAATACACAGCAGGCAATGCAACAGGCAGGCGTCAATGTCATGGCGCAGACGAATACCAACGCACAGACGATCAAGGCCGGTACCATCGTGATTTCCACGGTGCCGATCCTCATCGTGTACCCGTTCGTGCAGAAGTACTTCGTTAAGGGCGTTATGATCGGCGGCGTTAAGGGCTAAGCCCGCACTCTTTTGGGTTGTCCCGAAGCATGGCTTCGGAAAACTATATTATCATTATTTCCAAAGAAAGGATTTTAGTCATGAACATGAAGAAAATCGCATCCGTTGTTCTGGCACTTGCACTGAGCGTAAGCGTATTTGCAGCGTGCGGCAGCAACGGCAATTCTTCCGCAAGCTCTACGGCTTCCACCGAGAGCAGCACTGCTTCTACCGACAGCAGCACTGCTTCTACCGACAGCAGCGCAGCTGCGACCGGCGACAAGATCGACGTTCTGAACCAGAGCGAAACGATGGACGTTTCCGTTGCAGTTATGACCGGCTTCACCGCAGCTGACAGCCGCGTTCAGAAGGAGCTTGAGGAAAAGTACAACGTTAAGTTCAATCTCGTTGTTCTCCCGGGTTGGGCTGACGGCCAGTCCCAGATCTCCCTGCTGATGGCATCCAACGACATGCCGAACATCATGTGGTGGTGGACCATGGATACCGAGTACAACAAGTGGGTGAAGGCAGGTCTGTTGGACGATGTCTCCGCTTACATGGATAAGTACACCGTTATCCGCGACTACTACAACAAGATGGACCCGAAGACCCTCTTCTATGCATCTGAGGCCGACGGCTCCATTTACAGAATCCCGGGCGACGTTGCTGAACCGTCCTGCGAGAACCTCTGGATCCGCCAGGATTGGCTCGATAACCTGAATCTTAAGGCTCCGACCACGATCGAAGAGCTCAACGAAGTGCTCCGTGCTTTCACGGAGGACGATCCGGACGGCAACGGTCAGAACGACACCTACGGCCTCGGCGGCGACGGTTACGACTTCCGTTCCTTCTGGCCGTGGATCCAGTCCTATGACCAGACCCATTACAGCCGTTTCTGCGTAGATGACAACGGCGTTGTCACCTACGGCCCGGCTAACGAGGGCACCAAGAACTGGGTTAGCGACGTTGCTGATCTGTATGCAAAGGGCTACATCACCCCGAACATCACGCAGGATACCGACCGTGACGAGCAGATGGCAAACGGCGGCTTCGGCGTAACGTACAGCTGGTGCGCATGGAACAACCCGGACTCTGCTCCGATGATGTCCTTCTATGCTTCCAACCCGGATGCTAAGTGGGTACCGATCGACATGGTCAAGGGCTCCAACGGCAACCCGCAGGAAGACCCGGCTACAAGCGCTGCTTGGGCATATTTCGCAATCACCAACACAGCTTCCGATCCGGAAAGACTGTATGCAACTTGGGACGACATGTGCGATTCCGATAACTACATCGCACGCCGCTTCGGTATCGAAGGCACCGATTACAAGTACGACGAGAACGGCCAGTATGTCGCTATCGTTGGCCCGGACTCCGAGGAGAACACCTCTAAGAATATCGGCCTCAAGCTGTTCGATAACCTCATGAACCGTAAGGACGAGTGCAACATCTCCAATACTCCGGAGACTACCGCTCTGTTCAAAAAGTCCGGCGAAAACAGCCGCTATGCTGCTGCTCACCTCGTTGAGTGGAAGGATCCGGCTTCCTTCGAGTCCTGGACCGAGTGCAGCGCTGACATCGAGGCTGAGAAGGATCAGTACCTCTGGGGTGTCATCGCCGGTCAGGAATCCATCGACGATTGGGACAACTATGTTGCAACGCTGAACAGCCTCGGCCTCGAGGACGTTCTTGCTGAAGCAAACGAGGACTATGCAGAGCTCAGCGCTCAGATGGAAGAGTACCTCGCTGCTCACGGCGAAGCGTAATCGATTGATCTGATCTCGATTAAAATGTATACAGATGGGGGAAGCTTTCGGGCTTCTCCCATTTTGTTTCTTATGCAAAAATAAACCACGAAAAAACTGTGCATGTTTGCAAGAAAATGTGTGTTTTTTTCTCTATATGAAATTTGCAAAAAGCTATTGAATTCTCGCTTTGCATCGGCTACAATGCAAAGAAAGGCAAATATACGCCTGTGCAAATACCCCGAAGGAGTTGTAAAAAATGAGCAAACTGTCTCTTGCCGGCGCGTGGAAGCTGCGCGGCGAATTTATGGACGTTACGGCAGAGCGCTACAACGAAGTGCTGCGTAAAATGGACGCAGCCCCCGTGCGCGCAACGCTGCCGGCGTTCTTAAAGCTTGAAGACCTTTCCGAAGAAGAACAGGCAGAGTTCTTAAAAGACCCGAACCCGCATTTTCACGTGATGACGGATAAAGCGAATCATGCGTTCCCTTCTAAATACGGCTTTATCCCCATGACCGTGCCGGGCGACGTCACCACCGCCCTCATCGAAAACGGCATCGCAGAAGAACCTTTTTTGAAGGAAAACACAAAGAAAAACCAGTGGATCAAGGATCTTTCCTGGTGGCTCGTCCGCGATTTTGACGTCACAGAGGAGATGCTGAACGAAGACATCGTGCGCCTCAACATTGAAATGCTCGATTTCAATGCGGATATCATCGTAAACGGCATGCCCGCTGCGCACCACGAAAACGCGTTCTGCGCGTTCAGCGAAGACATCAAGCGCTTTTTGCACGTCGGCAAAAACCAGCTCGTCATTCGCCTCACCTCCGGCATGGAGCTGCACTATCCGCGCGACGCCGTTTCGTTCTACTGCGCAAGTGAAAACGCCATCTGTGACCAGCGTGTCTACACCCGCAAGCCGCAGTTTACCTACGGCTGGGACTGGTGCCAGCCCGTGCCCACCTGCGGCATCGGCCGCTCCATCGAGATTGAAGCGTTCAGCGGTGCGCAGGTCATCGCGTCCCGCGTCGATACGTTAAAGCTCGACGGCGATGACGCCGAAGTGGAGTTCCACTTCGAAATCGAAAAATCCGACATGGTCTCAAGCGCCGAGTGCGAGCTTACCTATACGCTCGAATTTGAGGGCAAAACCGTTTACACCGGCAAAAAGACGCTCATGCTCGTCGGCGGCGTGAACTTCGCCGAGGAACGCGTCACAATCAAAAACGCGAAGCTCTGGTGGCCGAACGGCTACGGTGCGCAGAACCTCTATACCTTTAAAGCCTGCTGCGTCACAAAGGGCATCCTGCATGAGATGCAGCCGAAGAAGATCGGCATCCGTACCTTGGAGCTCGATACCTCTAAGCTCGAAGACGGCAGCCGCAACTTCTTCTTTAAGGTGAACGGCGTGCGCATCTTCTGCAAGGGCGGCAACTGGGTGCCGACGGATTCCCTTTATCTGCGCACCCCGAAGGAAAGCTACGAAACCCTCGTGCGCGAGGGCGCGGCGGCGCACTTCACCATGTTCCGCATGTGGGGCGGCGGCACGTATGAGCCGGACTGCTTCTATGAATATTGCTCGGAGTACGGCATTTTGCTGATGCACGACTTTATGTACGCCTGCGCGTTCTACCCCGACCACAAAAACGATTTCCTCTTTGAGGCGGAGCGCGAAGCCGAGTACCAGACAAAGCGCCTTGCACATTATCCCTGCATGGCCATCTGGACGGGCAACAACGAGATTGCGGAATCCTACACCGATTGGTTCCCGGCGCCCATCAAGCCGGAGCGTTTCTACGGCGAGAAAATATTCAACTATATTCAGCCGCGCGCCGTGCACCGCAACAGCCCGCTCGTTCCGTATATGCCGTCCTCGCCGTACTTCGGCGACCGCGCCAACGAGAGCGAACAGGGCGACGTACACGCATGGTCGTTCTTCGGCCGTCACCCGAAAACGAAGTTCAAGTTTGTCTATGAGCTTGAGGCATTCGACCGCATCCCGGCGCGCTTCTCCAGTGAATACGGCTTCTTCGGCGCACAGATGGAAAGCACCGTTCGCCGTTACCTCGACGGCACCGAAATGCGCTTCGATAACCCCATCTGGAAGCACCACGGCGAGTTTGACCGCAAGCGCAGCAACATCGACGGCGCGATTGACCGCCATTTGACGGAGTTCAAAACCCTCGATGAACACGGCTATCTGCTGTACAGCGGCATCATGCAGGGCCTTCTGTACGCCGAGCTTGCCGAAGCCATGCGCCGCAAGCCGTACGGCGCAGGCGACCTCATCTGGATGTACAACGATTGCTGGCCGGAGACAGGTTGGACGATCATCGATTATTACCTGACGAGAAAGATCTCGTTCTATTTCTTAAAGCGCGCGTTTGCAACGAAAAAACTCATCATCCGCGCGTGTGAGGGTGGCGCAGAAGTGACTGTCATCAACGAAACGCCCGAAGCGTTCACGGCGGATATTCACTGCGGCTATATGACTTTCACCGGCGAGACCGACAGTCTCTGTACAAAGACGCTCAAGGTCGCTCCGCACTCCATGCAGCAGTTCCACATTTCTGTCTGCAATGATTTGAAGCACGGCTTCTTCTTTGCAAGCGCCGAGGGCTTCGACACCGCCGACAGCCTGCGTGCGTATTACCGCGATTACGTCTTCCCGAAAAGCGATGCGAAGATTGAAAAGGTGGAGCAGGACGGCAACGATCTGCTCGTGACGATCCGCGCGAGCGTGTACACGCCGTTTGCGTACCTCATGACGAGCGACGACCGCGTGCATTACGATGATAACTACGTTACGCTCTACCCGAACGAGCCGAAGACGCTCCGTGTGGAAAACTGCACGGAAACGCCTGTGCTGCACGTTGCCGCACCCGCCCCGAGCGAAGAAACGAAAAAAGCCAGCTATACGGATTCCTGGTTCTGATACGTACTGATACGTACTGAAATGCTGCTGCATAGAGCCCCGCTTTGTGCGGCACGCTTTCTACAAAATAATGAGTTTTGAAAGGAGTTTCGCATGAAATACCGTTTTCAAGATAACACCCTGCCGTTTGAAGAGCGCGCAAAAGACCTGCTCTCCCGCTTAACGCGCGAAGAAAAGGTCGGCATGATCACGTCGCAGCTCGATGATATTCCGCGCCTCGGAATTAAAAAGACGCACATCGGCACCGAGATCGCGCGCGGCGTCGTAAACCGCGACCAGAAGCGCGAGGCCACCATTCTGCCGCAGCCGTGGGGCATGGCGGCCATGTTTGACGATGCCCTCATGGAGCAGCTTGGCGACATGGCAGGCGACGAAACGCGCATCACGCACGATATGGAAGAAAGACCGTCCTCTCTGGAGCTTTTCGGACCCACCATCGATATGGAGCGCGACCCGCGCTGGGGCAGAAACGAAGAAGCCTATGGCGAAGACCCGTGCCTTACGGGTAAAATGAGCGCCGCATACTGCCGCGGCCTTACGGGCAAGGACGAGAAGTATTTGAAGACCGCGCCTTTGCTCAAGCATTTCTACGCCAACAACTACGAAAACGAACGCCAGACGACGAACGCGAACATCACCCCGCGCTTAAAGCACGAGTATTACTTAAAAGCGTTTGAGCCCGCCGTGCGCGAAGGCCGCGCGCCGGGCCTTATGACGGCGTACAACTGCATCAACGGCGTAGAGGGCGTCAACAACCCGGACGTTTCGGAAATCTGTAAAAAAGAGTGGGGCATGACGTTCGCTGTCAGCGACGGCGGCGATTTCGGCCAGAACGTCGCCGCGCACCGCACGTATGAAAATCACGCGCAGTCTATGGGCGACATTCTCGGCGTCGGCGCGGATATGATGCTCGACAGCCGCTCCATGGTTGACCCTGCCGTGCGCGAGGCGCTCGAAAAAGGCTACCTCACCGAAGAAAACCTCGATAAAGCTGTGTATTCCACGTTATTGCTGCGCTTTAAGCTCGGCGATTTCGATGAAGACCACCCCTACGCACATATTGACCCCGCAAAGCTCGCAAGCCCCGCGCACAAGGCGCTCGCCGTAAAAGCGGCAAAGGAGTCCGTCATCCTGCTTGAAAACCGTGGTATGCTGCCTTTAACCGACGACGGCAAGTGCACCGTCGCGGTCGTGGGCCCGCTCGCAAATGAGAACTACACCTGCTGGTACTGCGGCTATGCACCGAACCAAACGCCGGTCGTCAAGGGCTTCAGAGAAAAGCTCGGCGAAGACCGCGTACTGTTCGATGAAGGCTTTGACCGCGTGCGTATCCGCTCCGAAAAAACCGGCAAATACCTGCGCATCGCCGAAAACGGCGCGGTGTATGCCGATGCCGACGAGAACACCGCCGACCTCTTTGAGCGCGCGGATTGGGACTTCGGCGCATGGACGCTGCGCAGCGTGCGCACCGGCAAGTACCTCACCGAGGACAAAAATTTCTTCGACGAGACCCCGCAGGACGAAAACGCCGTCACCATCGACCCCGGCATGAACTGCACGGCAGACGTGGTATTCGGCTGGTTCGTGAAAGAACTGCTGTATGCCAAGGAAGAAGACGGCGTTTTGTACCTCGATACCTGGCAGCACCGCGCTGTGGCCGTAAACGACGAAAATAAGCTCGTTGCAAAGGCCGGCTCCGGTGATTGCCCCTGCAAGCAGTTTACACTGGAAGTCGTTTCCTCCGGCGCAGAGCGTGTAGCAGAGCTCGCGCAACGCGCCGATCACGTCATCGTCTGCGCGGGTAACCAGCCGCTCATCAACGCGCGCGAGGAGTATGACCGTCCGGATATCCGCCTGCCGAAAGCCCAGACCGCGCTCCTGAATGCCGCAGCGGCCGCAAACGAGAGTACTCTGCTGTACCTCGTCACGGGCTATCCGTTCGCCATCAACAAGGAGAAGGACACCGCCAAAGCCGTGCTGTGCTCCACGCACCTCGGCCCGTGCCTCGGCCATGTTGCTGCCGCGACCGTCTTCGGCGAAAACAATCCCGCCGGCCGCACCCCGACCACGTGGTATCGTTCTGTTCGTGATCTCCCTGCGCTTGACGATTACGACATCGCGAAAAACCATGTGACGTACCTCTATTTTAGGGGCAAGCCGCTCTACGCGTTCGGCTACGGCCTCAGCTATACGACTTTTGCATACAGCAATCTGACCGTTAAGCAGGAAAACGGCGAAGTCATCGCGACTGTAAACGTGCAGAACACCGGCGCTCTTGACGGCGATGAAGTGGTGCAGCTTTACATGAGCCTGCCGGGCTCCCTGCGTGTGCGTCCCATCCATGCACTCAAAGCCTTCAAGCGCGTGCACATCCAGGCGGGCGAGACCGTCACCGTTACACTGAACTTCAAGATCGACGACCTTGCCGTTTGGTGCAACGGCAGAAAGATCTACACGGTCGAAAGCAGCGTGTATAAAATGGAAGTCGGCGCGGCGAGCGACGACATCCGCCTTACCGCCGACGTGGAGATTGTAGGCGAAACGTTCCCGGGTCGACCGGGCTTCTTCAAGCAGGAAGCCATCGATGCCGATGATTACAGTGGCGTCACGTTCCTCACGGATAAGCGCGACGGCGAAACGTATGTGGAAGCGAAGGATTTCCGCAGCTTCCTCGTATATAAGAACATGGATCTCACCGGCTGCAACGCGTTCGAGTGCGCCATGAGCGCGCCCTCCGGCGACGTGGAGATCCTCCTTGCGGATAACAAGACCGGAAAAGTTCTCGGCAAAGCGGGCGGCACAGGCACCGGAAGCCTCACAAAGTTCACATCGTTTACGTGCGATGTCGCCGCCGAAGCCGGACTCACCGAGCTGCGCATCGTCTTCACAAAGCAGACGTCCTTAAAGTGGTTCCGTTTTTACACGGTGTGAGTTTTAAACCGATTTAAATTCAAAAGTTGAATACTCGAAAAGGGACAGCGCTGTGCTGTCCCTTTTTGCATGTGTAAAACTTTTTCTAACGGCTCGCTTTCCTCGCCGTTCAAGAACCCCCTTGATAGGGTTTCTTGCGCAAAACCGTCCACTGGACGGTTTTGCTATTTTTCTGATCTTCTGTTAGGCAAAAGGATTTCGAGCTCTGCGGAGCTCGACTCAGGGCTTTGCCCCAAGACCCCACGACCTTTTTGAAAAAAGGTCGATCAAAAACTTTCAATATTTTTCAGTTGCATTTGAAACCATACGAAAAAGGTATACTATGCCCGAAAAGCATGTGGTTCAATCCATTATAAGTATTTGACATTTTAACCCATCACGGGTATACTAAACTTCAAGTAAAGTACAGGGCGTATATTTGTATTGATATTCGTTTTCAGAAAGAGGGAAGAACAAAAGCTATGTTCAGCGGACGTTTATGGGAGCTCTTTATAGACTCCTTTCCGAAAATTCTCATCCCCGGCCTGACGGTCACCATTCCGCTCACTGTCATTTCGTTCACCTTTGCACTCATTATCGCGGTCATTATGGCGCTGGTGCAGTTCGCAAACGTGAAGGTTTTAAAGCAGATTGCGCGGTTTTACATTTGGATCTTCCGCGGCACACCGCTGCTTGTGCAGTTGTTCGTTGTGTTCTTCGGCCTTTCCCGCATCGGAATTTTGCTCGATCCGTTTCCGGCGGCAGTTATCGTGTTCTCCCTAAATGAGGGCGCGTATTGTGCCGAGACCATCCGCGCTGCGCTTGAATCCGTGCCGAAGGGTCAGCTTGAAGCCGGTCAGTGCGTGGGGCTTACCTACCTCCAGACCATTTTCCGCATCGTGCTGCCGCAGGCCATGCGCACGGCGTTCCCGCCGCTTTCCAACTCGCTCATCTCCATGGTCAAGGACACCTCCCTTGCGGCGAACATCACCGTAACGGAAATGTTCATGGTCACACAGCGCATCGTGGCGCGCACGTATGAGCCGCTGCTTTTATACCTTGAGGTCGGCCTTATATACCTCATTTTCTCCACGGTGCTCACTTGGGTGCAGCGCTTTGGCGAAAAGAAGCTCGCGTCTTACGGACACAAGGAGGGCTGAGTTATGCTGCAAATTCTGGACATTAAAAAATCCTTCGGCGAGCTGCATGTGCTGCGCGGCGTCGATCTCGACGTGGAGCAGGGCGATGTGGTCGCCATCATCGGCCCGTCCGGCTCCGGTAAAACAACCCTTCTGCGCTGCATAAACTTCCTCGAAAAAGCCGACAGCGGCACCTTGATTTTTGATAACGAAAAATTCGAATTCGATAAGATCACCAAAAAAGAGATTGCGCGCCTGCGCCGCAAAACGGCGTTCGTGTTCCAAAACTACAACCTGTTTTTGAACAAAACAGCGCTGCAGAACGTCACAGAGGGTCTCATCGTCGCCCGCAAAATGCACAAGGCGGAAGCCGTTGAGATCGGCAAAAAAGCGCTCGACAAGGTCGGTCTTTCCGACCGTTACGATTATTACCCCTCGCAGCTTTCCGGTGGCCAGCAGCAGCGCGTTGCCATTGCCCGCGCCATTGCGACAAACCCGGAGATTATCTTCTTCGACGAGCCGACGAGTGCGCTTGACCCGGAGCTCACCGGCGAAGTGCTTTCCGTCATGCGCGACCTCGCAAATGAGGGCATGACGATGCTCGTCGTCACACATGAAATGGGCTTTGCCCGCACGGTCTCAAACAAGGTCATCTTCATGGAAGACGGCGTTATCGTCGAGCAAGGCTCCTCGAAAGAATTTTTCGAGAACCCGAAGGAGGAACGCACAAAAGCGTTCCTGCGTACCATTCAGGGAGACATGGATTGATTTTTGTCAGTCCGTTATCCATATTTATCCTACTTAAGCAAAGGAGTAAGAGAACATGAAAAGAACACTTTCTTTACTTATGGCTGTGCTGATGCTCACGGCAGTCGTGCTTACGGGTTGCTCCTCGGGCGGCACAACGTCCGGTGCGGCAAGCAGCAGCGATGCTTCCTCTGCATCGAGCGAAGCAGAAAGCGAGTCTTCCGCAGCGGAAGGAAACGACCTGCTCGCGCAGATCAAGGAAAAGGGCACCATCACGGTCGCGATGGAAGGCACTTGGGCGCCGTGGACATACCACGATGCCGATGATAACCTTGTCGGCTATGACGTAGAAGTTGCGCAGAACATCGCAGAAAAGCTCGGCGTAGAGGTCAATTTTGTCGAGGGCGAGTGGGACGGCCTGCTTGCCGGTCTTGATGACGGCCGTTATGACATCATGGTCAACGGCGTAGGCGTCACGGAAGAGCGCGCGGAAAAGTACAACTTCTCTACCCCGTATGCATATAACCGCACCGCTGTTATCGTGCGCGGCGATTACGATGAGATCAACTCCATGGAAGATCTCGAGGGCAAAACGACCGCCAACACCATTTCCAGCACCTACGCAACGCAGGCAGAAGCCCACGGCGCAACGGTCACGGGCGTGGACGACCTCAACCAGACCATCGAGCTTCTGCTCTCCGGCCGTATCGATGCCACGCTGAATGCAGAAGTCGTATTCGCAGACTACGTAAAGGAGCACCCGGAAGCGAACATCAAGATTGCTACGTTCTCCGATGAAGTCGAAAAGGTTGCTATTCCGATCCGCAAGGGCGACGACACCGCAACGCTGCTCGCAGCCGTTAACGACGCGCTGAAGGAAATGAGTGAGGACGGCAC
>OFMH01001017.1_pt1 | contig 16609 bp, 13 predicted proteins | sample 1541761 | NCBI WGS metagenome assembly OFMH01 (sample SAMN04209249, study PRJEB22552) | human gut metagenome | biome: gut; material: feces | host: Homo sapiens | place: USA: Oklahoma
CGGCTATACGCCGGACGCACTCGCCGGGGCAAAGCCCCAGCACCCCCCAGCCCCCAAGGGGGAGAAAGGAGTTTAATGCAGAGAAAGAAATCAGCGATCATCACCGCAAGAATGACACCGGGCATCAAAGACCTGATCCAGCATCAGGCCAAGCAAGCCGGAATGACCGTCACCGATTACATCATCACCTGCGCGCTGGGCAAGGAGATCGTCCGGGTGGACGGACTGGATGAGATCCTCGCCGAAGTGAAAGCCCAAGGCAGGAACCTCAACCAGCTCACGACACTGGCAAACATGGGACGCATCCAGATCCTCAGAAGCGACGAGCTCATAGACGGTTATGCAGATCTCTGCCAAAAGCTGCTGCGCATCAGCCGGGAGGTGCAGTAATGGCCATCTTCACCGCAGTACGCAACAAGAAACAGACGGCTGGTACGATGATGGGCGTGCTGAAATATGTGACGCAGGCCTGCAAAACCATGCTGGACGACCAATGGATGGTGACGGGACACAACTGCGTGGCAAGGGCATCGTACCTGGAAATGATGACAACCAAACAGCAATTCCGAAAAACGGATGGCAGACAATTCTATCACTTCGTCCAATCCTTCCCGGCGGAGGACGGGCTGACGCCACAGCAGGTCAACGCCATCGGCGTGGAGTTCGCGCAGAAGCAGTTCCCAGATTTTGAGGTAGTCGTGGCAACACACTTGGATACAAACCATCTTCATAACCATCTGGTGGTCAACAGCGTGAGCTGCAAGGACGGCAAAAAGCTGCACCAGAACGCCGCAGATCTCCAGCGGCATCGGCAGGTCAATGATGAGATCTGCATGGCGCACGGGCTGCAGGTGCTGGAGCCGCCAAAAAAGCACACTCGGAAAAAGCAGATGCGCCCCGGCGAGTACCAGGCGGGACTGCGGGGCGATAGCTGGAAGCTGGATCTCATCCAAGCCATCAACAACGCACTGGAATATGCCGATGACCGGGAGAGCTTCGTCGAAAACATGGAGTACGAGGGCTATGAAGTTATCTGGACGGACACTCGGAAACATATCACCTTTGTCTGTCCTGACGGTCGGCGGTGCCGGGACAGCAGCCTCCACGATGAAACATTTCTGAAGGAGAATTTGGAAACGCTGTTTGCCTACCGACAGGCGGTGGGTTTCCGGCCCAACACGCCGGAGCCGGAGGAGGGCTGGATGGGAGAACTGGCAAGCGAGCTGGTTCGGCTGGGTCGGTCCATAGAGGAGGCAGACGATTTGCCGCCGCTGCCTGCGCCGCCGGCATGGACGGAGAGCAAGCAGCGGCATCGAGAGGCGCTGAAGAAACTGGCCTTGGGACAAAAGCTGAGCCGGGGGCAGAGCTGGCAGCAGACCATGTGGTGAAAGCTATGGGCGCGACTGTTGTTGCTTTCGTAGAAAGTGCGTCGACATCGATAATTCTTCTCGCTTTCGCAAAGGGTTATCGGTATGGTGTGTTTGTAAAACAGGCTGCAGGCAGCGCAGGGAATGCAATGCCTATACAAAGAAAAACGGACGGGAGGGATAACTGTAAATGGCGAAACGAAGGCCATCCGGTGACGGCATGGTACGCAAGCGTGACGATGGTCGCTGGGAAGGGCGTATTGTGGTCGGGCACAAGGAAAACGGCGACTCGATCTTCCACTATGTATCCGCGAAGACGCAAAAGGCTCTGATGGAAAAGATGCATCGGTGCATTGTCGAGTATGACGGCGCCGAACTTACGGAGGACAGCCGCATGACACTGGGGGAGTGGCTGGACATCTGGTTGAAGGAGTGTGCCGAACCGTCGGTCCGGCCATCCACATACAAGGGCTACCGTGGGTATGCAGAGCGAAATATAAAACCCTCCCTTGGCAACAAACAAATCAGCAAGGTGACTGCTGCCGATGTTCAGACCTTGTATCGAAAGCTGCAGCGGGAGGGCGGCGTGGACGGCGGGGCGCTGTCTCCCACCACGGTCCGCAGGATACACGGCGTCCTGCATCAGGCGCTGAATGCGGCTGTTGACCGCCACCTGATCGTAAAGAACCCCACCGACGATGTGACACTGCCGAAGAAAGTGACTGCCGCAAAAACTATCCTCAATGACAAACAGCTGGAACGATTCATGGAAGCTATTAAGGCAGATGAGCACTGGCACGACTTCTTCTATCTGGAGATCACCACCGGCCTGCGGCGGGGTGAGCTGTGCGGCCTTATGTGGACAGACTTTGATGCGGAAAAAGGAACGCTGACCGTCCGCAGAACACTCCACAACAAGGAGGGCGGCGGTTACTATGTGGGCGAAACGAAAACCGGTGCGGGACGCAGGATCATCAAACTACCGCCCAGCACGGTGCAGCTGCTGTCCGAGCGAAAAAGGACATCCATCTCCCAGTGGATATTTCCGAACCCGATCCACCCGGAAGACCCCATCATGCCGAACAGCGGTTACACCCGCATGAAAAAGCTGCTGGCGGAAGCAGGACTTCCGGATATGCGCTTTCACGATCTCCGGCACCCGTATGTCAAGCACACGACAAAAAAATATAATTCTGAAAAGCAGAAAACCCAAGCTACCAAGATTGTGGATTTGATAGCCTGGGGTTTCTGTTTTTGTTTCGTCTGTTATTCAAAGCGGTCATGGACCTTGTAAACAATCTCAATGCGGTTGTCGGGGAATATATATACCTTTTCAATCAGCAGATCGGTCAGCTCGGAAGTTAGCGCATCCGCTTCTGCAATCGAGTGAACGATCTCTTGCCGGTTGCTTTGGCGGGCCTGTTCTTCTCGCTTCAGTTTTGCCTGGGCGGTGACAGCAGCATAGGCATTTTTGACTTTCCGTATTTCTGCGTCATAATCTGTTTTCCGCGATTTATAAGTGTCCAGCTCGATCTGCCCCAGGAGATACCGTTCAAAGAGAGCTTGCTTCTGATCCCTCAAATCTTCCAACTGTTTCTCATATTCGGAGCATTTAGCGGCGGTGGCGTCCAGGTGAAGGGTTCCGTCCTCATGTACAGGCAGCAGAATTTCCAGCTGCTTTTTCAATGTGATAAGCACCGCTTCTTCCAGTCCGGCAGCATCCGCCCGTATAGTATGGCAGCGGCTGTTTGCATCGGCAGTCGAATGGCGGCACATATAAAACGGCTTCTTTTGCGCAATGCGGGAAAGTGCATGGTCGCAGCAGCCACAATAAACCTTGCCTTTCAGTGGGTACTCCCTGGTTTTTCGGGTCGGCAAGGAAAACCGGCGCTGCACAGCTTGTACCTTTTCAAACAGTTCTTTCTCAATGACTGCCGGATGGTGGTCGGGAATAATGAACCATTTGTCACGGTCCTTCAAGCGGCTCCGTGTACTGCCCACTTCAATGACTGCCCGCCGCCCAATAACGTAGGAACCGATATAGCGTTCGTCCTCCAGGATGCGGAGAACCGTAGAACTGCTCCAGCGGCCACGGGAGCGTGAGACATCGTGGTACTGCTGCCCATGAGCGGCTTTATATTCCCCTGGGGTTGGGACGCCCCGCTTAAACAGTTCCCTGGTAATGGCGGCCGCCCCAATGCCGGTTGCCGCAAGCTGGAAAATGAGCTGTACCACCACAGCAGTTTCCGGGTTTGGCTCCATTCTGCCATCGGCGCTTTTGCGATACCCATACGGGCAAATCTTACTCTGATATTCTCCGCGCTGCATTTTGGCGTACTTGGCGCTTTTGGTTTTCATGGACATATCGCGGCTGTAATACTCGCTGATCAAATATTTGAAAGCCACATCCATCCCGCCGGTATCACCTTTGTGCTGATCGCTGTCGAAATCGTCATTGATGGAGATGAACCGGGTGTGAAACAATGGGAACACCCGCTCGATGAAGTATCCGGTTTCGATGCTGTTTCGCCCAAATCGAGAAAAATCTTTTACAATGATGCAGTCAATCTGATTGGCCCGAACCAGTTCAATCAGTTCCTGGACTTTGGGACGCTCAAAATTTGTCCCGCTATATCCGTTGTCGATAAATTCCAGAACCTCTGCGTCAGTGGACTCCGGCATGGAAGAAACGAACTCGTTCAGCACAAGGTGCTGGTTCTCAATGCTCATGCTGTCGTATTTGTAATCCTCCAGGGAAAGACGGATATATAGGGCGATTACATATTTCTGCATTGGTTCAGCACCTCCTCGCAATGCTCAAATTCGCTTTGAAAACGGAAATGAACTGTAATCTGTTTCTCCCTGGAAACCTCCACACGTTCAATCAGCCGGTCAATCAGGGCTGCCGTCAGATGGCGATCTTCCTTGATATGCTGTGCATCCTGGGACAGCATTTTATACTGTTCCAGCTGCCTGGCAATAATCGCAAGCCCTGCTTTCAGCTGCTCAATTTCCTTGCTGACCGCCTCGATTTTGGCTTCGTACTTGTCCTTTAAGGCAAAATACTCGTCTTGTGACAGATGGTTCTGGATCAGACCCTCATACAATCCGCGCTGGTAGGTACGCAGCTGTTGGATTTCCTGTTTCCGGCTGGCAATTTTATCCTGAATACTTTTCTGTTCCTTAGCTTCTTTGGAGAGATTTTCCGGGCTGAGGGAGTATTGCCCCAGCGTGGTATCGAGCTGTTCCTGCAATATATCCGCCAACGCATCCAGCAGGTTCATTTCATCAATGAAAACGCCGGGGCAAGCACCCTTTTTGATGCGGTTATTGCTGATACAATGGTAGACATATACATCCGGCGTCTTTTTGCGGACGCATTTTTGCCGGTGGAGGCTGTGTCCGCAGTGGGCGCAGAAAATTTTCCCTCTCAAAAGATTGGGGGACCAGGAATGTATTTCCCTGTCTTTGGCCTGTTGTGCGGCACAGTCTAAGACTTTTTGTACAGCATCGAACAGCTCTCTGCTCACAATGGCCTCATGCGTATCACGAACGACCGTCCATTCATCGGCGCTGGCCCTGACCTGTTTGTGGTCGATGACCTTGGAAACGCCCTGCACAAGATCGCCGGCATAAACGCCTGCCCGGAGAATTTTGGCAACCGTGCGCGTCTGCCAATTCCCATTTCCAATCAAATTCTCATGGGTAATCTCGCCCAGCCTTTTCTTATAGTGACTTGGGGCGAGGACTCCGGCCTCGTTTAATCGAACCGCAATAGTGTTCAGGCCATCGCCTTCAGCGGCCCACTGAAACATAGTTTTGACCACCTCAGCCGCCACCGGGTCAACGATCAGCTGGTGGCAATCATCGGGGGCTTTCAAATATCCATAGGGTGTACGCCCGCCAACGTACTTGCCATCTTTCATTGCCTGCCGCTGCTGCGCTTTGATCTTTTTCGCTATATCCAGCGCATAGGCTTCGTTAATCATGTTCCGCAGAGGAATGATGATGCCATCATGGGCATGATCCGGGGAGGAAGAATCATAGCGGTCATTCACAGCGATAAATCGAACCCCCTGTGCAGGAAAATACCGCTCGATATAGTAGCCAGTGTCGATGACATTCCTCCCCAGGCGGGAAAGATCTTTGACAATGACACAGTTGATAAGGCCCGCTTCAATATCGGAGAGCATCTGCTGGAAGCCGGGCCGGTGAAAATTCGTACCCGTTGCACCGTTGTCAATGTAGGTTTGAACCACGATGATTTCCGGGTTCTGCTCCAGATACCGGGCGATAATCAACTGCTGGGTTTCAATAGAGGCAGTACGGGTATGCTTATCCTCAACGGAAAGCCGCACATAAACTCCGGCACGGCAAGTTGTATCTATCTCCGGTGCAGGAAGCACCACGGTTTCTTTTCTGCTTTTTCTTGCCACAAATCATCCCACCTTTCTTTGGCTTGTCTGCTCCGCCAGCTGAATCAGCTGAATGGCTTTCTGATATTCATCCTGATATGTGAAGGTGATCTCCAGTTCCTTTTTCCCAATCACCTTGATACTCTGTATCATGTGGACCACAGCTTTGCGGTCCAGGGTCTCCATCGTGGAAAACTGCGTGAAATGAGAAATCCAACGGTTTCGCTCACTTCGGTTTTCCAACACATCGGACAGCTTATCTTTCAGAGTGCGGATCGCTTCTTTCGCATTTTCCGCAGCCCTTGTGTATTTGGCTTTATAATCGGTGTATTCTTCTTTGTTGATTGTGCCGGTAACCAGGTTTTCGTAAAGGCGGGCCTTAAACTCCAACGCCTGCGCCAACTGCCGCTCATTGGCTGCGATGTGGGAAGCGTATTCATTCGCCAGCGCCTGGTTGATGCTGCTCTGGTCGATGCCGTCCAGAATGGCTTGCAGGCAGGTCACATTGTCTATGTACCCCTTCAGGCTGTCTTTGACGCACTCCACCAGATCGCTCTCCTTGAGCATCACAGGATTGGCACAGCCATGCTTTTTCCCGGTGGGGCAGTAATAATAGTGGTATTCCTTGCCCTTGACCCGGTTCGTTTTCCGCGTCATGCGCGCCCCGCAGCAGCCGCAGATTAAGATGCCGGAGAACAAATACACAGTGTCTTTCTTTGGTGACGTGCGGGTATCCAGTCTGCGGATACGCTGAACAAGCTCGAAATCCTGCTTGGGGATCAGCGCCTCATGAGCGTCGGGAACGCGAATCCATTCAGAGGATGGCCGCTGCTCCATCTGCTTGATTTTATAGTGCGGCGTACCCTGTTTTCCCTGTACCAGCGTGCCAGTATAGGTTTCGTCCTGCAAAATGCGGATAACCGTCGTAGCAGACCATTTACAGTCCTCTTTGTCTGTGTATCCATGTTTGGCATAAGGGAAACCGTTGTTTTTCTTATAGGCCAGTGGCGACAGGACGCCCATATCATTTAAGGTAGTGGCGATCCGCAGTGCGCTTGTCCCATCCAGACGCATACGGAAAATGTCCTGGACAACACGGGCCGCATACGGGTCTGGTACAAGCAGGTTTTTGTTTTCCTCTGACTTCATATAGCCGTAAACAGGGAAAGCCCCAACAAAATCTCCGTTCCGCCGCTTTATATCCAAAGAGGTACGGGTTTTGATGGAAATGTCCCGGCAGTAGGCTTCGTTCATAATGTTCTTGACGGATACGGTCAAGTCGTCCCCGCTGTTCTCATGGGCAGTGTCGATATTATCCGTGATGGCAATAAAGCGAACCCCATAAGCGGGAAACACCCGCCGCAGGTAGCGCCCGGTTTCGATGTATTCCCGCCCCAGGCGGGAAAGGTCTTTGACTATGACGCAGTTGATCTTGCCATCGGTAATATCCTGCATCATTTCCTTAAACGCCGGACGGTCAAAAATGATACCGCTGTAACCATCGTCGATTTTTTCGGATATGATTTCAATGTCCGGGTTCCGTTTAATAAAATTCTCAATCAGCTTTCGCTGATTGGTAACGCTGTCGCTCTCGCTGGAGCGGTCATCTGTGTAAGACAGACGAATGTAAGAGGTTGCCTGATATTTTGGCATGAAAAAGCACTCCTTTCCTCCCGGAAGCTCCCGCAAGAAAAGAGTGGTTTTTGAGGTTTTCAGTTTTCATCCTTTTCCAAGTCCATCGTAACATGGTCTTTGGAAAAAATCGAGGATGTCAGTCATCTCAAAATTCCTTGCAGGCATTCCTCCAATGTGACCCCGTTGTTGGCAAAAGCAGCGTTTACCACAAAATCGCCACAGCGGAAGCGATATGGATTTTTGATTTGGTGAAGAAAGGCTGCAATCCGTTCCTCTTTGGGTAGTGCCTTATCTACCGCAACTTCACGGATGTCAACCAATTCATCGGTTGTAGCTGGTGAACAGGCTTGCATCAACTGGCTCATAGGGATACTCCTTTCTTTGTGGTCGTGTTCAAAGTTACATGAATACGCTGGCAGCCGAAACTGCCAGCACATGGTATCTAACTTTGAAAGGCAACCCCCATCGGCGCTCATGCACCGATGGGGAATCGCCGCGAAATCAATTTGGTTATCACGCCACATTTGCCACGCATCCCTGACGCTGGGGACAGAACAGGTCTCCGCTGGCGCGGCTGTCATAACTCCGCAGCGTCGTTCATAGCGTGCGCCGCAGGGTTCCCCCCAAGTCTTTGGCGGGCCGTGAGGAAGTATCTTTAAGCCCCCGCGCAGTCATCGCGCCGGATGTGCCACCATCCGGGTCACAGGGACGTTGATCGCTCCGAAACAGCTTGTCCATCACCTCCTGGCTGCTCCATCTTCGCGGCGCCCTGCACTCGCTCATACGCGGGTTATGTACCTGTTCTGCCGTGTATTCAGTTGTCAAAGATCAGCGAAGGAAAAATCCCCTTCTTGCTAACCATGACAAAAACAGGCAGTTTGTCCTGCCTGTAATGCGATTTTTTTGAAAAATATTTTTGCCTTGCCGCTTCAATAAGAGCCGCGGGCGAGTCAAGCGTACAGCAAGCACAATAAAATAGGTACTATCGTACTCAAATACACCTTTTATAAGGTTCTTCCTGCAAGGAAATGGGCACGATAAAATATAAACAAGGAGACGATAGTGCCTATGGAACTGATAAAAGAGCTGGGACGAAGGATACAAAAAGCGCGTAAGGAAAAAGGACTGACGCAGCAGGAACTCGCAGATCTGAGCCACGTTTCTCTGAAGCACGTTCAAGGCTGCGAAAGAGGGGTGAAGAACCCTTCTTTTGAGGTCCTGCGCGCTTTTTGCAAAGTCTTGAATTTATCTTTGGATTCCCTGATGAATCTCGACCTGCCAGAAGATGAGCAAGCCGCCAACGATATGCGGCAGCTTTACCTTTCGTGCCCTCCGGCTGCCAGAAAAGTGCTGTTAAACTCGACCCGTGCGTTGGCTGATGAGCTGAAAGAGATGGTGCAGACGGCCGGAGTTGGCCCAGATGAACATTTAGAGGATAAGTAAGCCGGTGGAGGAATAAAAACCCCCACCGGCTTTCTTTTGCCGCTATGCGGCGGTCAGGTTATCGGGCTGTGTCCAGCGACGCGCCAGCTTCTTCAGCCCGCGCCGGATGCTCTCCCACACGCGGCGGCGGTCAGCACCCTCGATCCGGGCAATCTCGGCCACCGTCATGCCCAGGTAAAACCGGGCGTAGATACGCCGGGCCTGGATGGCGGTCAACTGCATCAGCGCGGCGTACACTTCCTCCCGCAGCTGCTTCTGCTCCAGGATTTCCTCCGGGGTGAGCGGCCGGTTGAGGGCATCGTTTTCAATGCCATCCCCCCGGTTCAAAGAATAATGAGCCTTATGCCGGAACTTCCGGCGTTCGTAGGCGGCATCGTCCTGTTCCTGGCCCCGGATCGCGGCCAGCACTTCCTCGGCCACATCCACAAAGACATCGGTTTTATACACATCGGGATACAGCTCCCGAAGATTGATCTTCTGCATTATGTACCTCCATTTCGATTCACGGGTTGACGGGTGAAGCGAAATGAAGGCGGTGGGCGACACCGTTCGGGGAAATTCCCGAAAAAACGACAAGCAAAAGCGCCAGCATCCGAAGAACGGCGGCTGGCGCTGCTAAAAGAGGACTTATGACGCTTATGGACCAGCCACGATAGTGCCTGTTCATAAGCAGATGGAGGCCGATTAACGGTCAGACTTTTTTTGGCAGGTAAATTCCTGCCGGATTATGTCGAAGCTGTCTTTGCTTCACGGCGGCTCCCTCCTAAAGCCGCCGTGTCAGCGTATAGGCGTCACTCCTTTGTCGAGGGCATAAGGAACGGCGGCCTTGATGTTACTCAAAACCGCCGCAGTACCCTGAAAGTCCATTATGGGCGCACGAAGCTGCCTGCCCTGCAACGGTTTTTTTCTTTCCCCGTTTAGCGGGGCAGGATAGCTTGGCTTATTCGGTTTATTCTTGCTCTTGTGCGGCTGCCTCTTTCAGCCGCGAAAAGCTCTCATCGCTGATGATGTGTTCAATCCGGCAGGCGTCGGCCTCCGCAGTCTTGGGGTCAACGCCTGCGGCGATAAGCTGCTCGGTAAAGAAGCAATGGCGCTCATAGATTTTTTCAGCCACCTCGCAGCCCACATCGGTCAGATGGAGAAAGTGATCTTCGTCCATTGTAAGAAAGCCGCCGTCCCGCAAGGTAGCCACTGCATGGCACACGCTGGGCTTTGACACCTCCATGTGCCGGGCCACATCTACGGAGCGTACCATACCGAGTTTCTTTTGGAGAACAAGGATGGTTTCCAGGTAGTCCTCCCCGGACGCATGAAGTTTCATTAAGACCTCCCTTACTGTATCCGCCAGCCCTCGGCTTGTTCGCGGATTTGGATAAACTTCTTGTAAGTACCTTCCTGTTGCAACAGTTCCTTATGCGTACCTCTCTGAGCCACAGTTCCGCCATCAATCACAAGGATTTGGTCGGCGTTCTCAATCGTAGCCAGGCGATGGGCAATCGTAATAATGGTTTTGCCATGTGTCAGGGCAGAAATAGCTTCCTGGATCAAATGCTCATTCTCAGGGTCAATGCTTGCTGTTGCCTCATCCAAGATAACAATGGGAGCATCCTTGAGCATTGCCCTGGCGATAGAAATTCTTTGCTTTTCACCGCCGGAAAGAGAAGAACCCCCTTCACCAATCACCGTGTCATATCCGTCTGGCAAAGCCATTATGAAGTCATGGCAGCGGGCCGCTTTTGCGGCGGCGATAATCTGTTCATCCGTAGCGTCCGGGCTGCCGAATTTAATGTTATTCTTAATGGTATCCCGGAACAGGTAGACATTCTGAAAAACCATGCTGATATTTTTGAGTAGACTATCGCAGGTAAATCTGCGAATATCCGTTCCACCAATGGTAATCATTCCGCTGTTAACATCGTAAAAACGGGCAATCAGGTTACACAGCGTAGATTTTCCACTGCCAGATGGCCCCACGATGGCCGTTGTGCTATTTTGCGGAATTTTGAAGTTCAGGTCATGCAAAACAATCCGGCTGTCATATCCGAAAGAAACATCCCTAAACTCAATATCATAGGATGTCGGTTTTATGTCGGTGCCGTCCCGGTCGATATAGTTTACATTCTCCAACGCTTCCAGCTTATTCATGGCAGAGTCCACAACTCCGAGCATATGGGCCGCGTCATTGATATTCTCCACGCTGCCAAACATCACAAAAGAGAACAGAACAAACATCAGGAAGAATGCCATACTCATTTGTCCCTGCAACGCCTGCCATGCACAAATAAAGACAATTCCCATCGAAGCCAGTTTTAAGGCAAACAAATGCAGACAGTTAAAGGGAGTAAAGCCTTTTTCCACCTTGATATGAATATCTTTCAGGTCTTTACTGGCATTACGAAAGTTCTCAATAGAGGCCCCTTCCTGTCCAAAAGACTTCACAATGGAAAGCCCTCGGATGTATTCAATCGCTGCGCCGGACATATCTTCCATTGCTTTATGGGTTGTTGCAGCGTTTTTTTCACTGTGTCTGCTGATCCCTTGCAAAGCCAGCGCTGAAAGAGCAACGCCAACAATGGAAATAACCGCAGCAACGGGGCTGAAGAAGATCAGGCATAAAACGATGGCAATAAACTTTGCGTATCCATTGATGATGACATCCACCATTTTCATACCCTGTAATTCCAAAGTAGACAATTCCGTGGTAACGCCTGCCAGAATGTCACCGACACTGTTCTGTGAAAAGTACCCAAGGGGAACCCGTTTCAGTACATCGCCCAGATGAATACGCTGCCCGGCGGCCACTTCATATCCAATGCTCTCCTGCAATACTGCCCGGAGATAAGAAAGCAGGAAGTTCAATGCAATCGAGCCAATAATGATCCCCAGCATTTGCCAGATTAAAACAGTATCAATCGCAGTATTCGTCCAGTATGCCTGGATCGCTTTATCCAGTGCGAACGCGGCTGCCATTGTAGGAATAGCAGTAGACAAACTGCTGAAAAAGGAACACACAGAACCAAGATAGAGGCGGCCTTTATATTTACCAGCCCACCGGATAATGCGTTTCATTGACTTAAACATTGACAGCCACCTCCTTTTTCTCGCCCACAGACCAGTTCTTTGCACCAATATGAGCCTGCCACATATCCGCATAAAGCGGGCAGCGTTCCAGGAGTTCCTCCTGCTTTCCGCAATCAACAATCTGTCCTTTCTTCAAAACGACAATCTGATCTGCGTTTTGAATGGTAGACAGACGGTGTGCAATCACCAGCAGGGTCTTTCCTTTGGAAAGGGCCATGATGGATTTCTGGATTTTATCTTCATTCTGCGGGTCAGTGAAGGCAGTTGCCTCGTCCAAAATCACAATAGGCGCATTTTTCAGGATTGCTCTCGCAATAGCAATTCGTTGCTTTTCTCCGCCGGAGAGCCGCTTGCCAGCATCACCGGCCGGGGTATCATATCCTTTTTCCAGTCGAACAATGAAATCATCACAGCAGGCCGCTTTTGCGGCGGCATATACTTCCTCATCCGTAGCATTTGGATTACCCAGGCGGATGTTCTCTTTGAGAGAGCAGTTAAACAGGAAATTGTCCTGTGTCACGAAACTGACCAATTCGGAAAGCTGCCGGATGGAAAGTTCCTTGATATTCGTGCCGTCGATGGAGATGCTGCCGCCGGTCACATCCCAAAATCGGGCAATCAGCCGGGCAACGGTGGACTTGCCGCCACCGGATGGCCCAACCAGGGCTGTAAAACTTCCCTGCGGCATTTTCAGGCTGATGTCATGCAGCACTTCGTTTTGCCCGGTGCCATCATAGGAGAAAGATACATCCTGTAAAACAATATCTGTGTGCCTGATCGGAACAATTTTGCCAGAGTCTGGCAATACGGGCAGGTTCAGAAGTTCATTTGCGGCTTCTACTGCATATTCCATTGACTTTGCCTCGTTGATAAAAGTAGTAGCCTTCATCAGCGGGCCGACAATACTCAGCGAGAGAATAATTCCCATCGCCAATTCAGCAGGCGTGATACTCCCGCTCTGCGTCAACAGCAAACCAATGGGAAGTACCCCCAACAGGGTGGTGGGCATGATCGCCATCATCAGGTTCATTGTTTTCCAGGTACTCTTGAACCATGCCAGGGTAAAGTCCTTAAAGGACTTTACCGCTCCCACGAACTTCTCATAGGAACTGGTGCTTTGATTGAACGCCTTAACAACCTCAATGCCTTCCACATACTCAATAATGACATTGTTTACATGATTGTTTGCCTCCATATAAGCTGCGTACTGGCTGTTATAGTTCCGCATGAGAAAGAACATGGGGATCATAGCCAGAACCGGAGCAATCAGAACTGCAAGGCCCAAACGCCAGTCAATCGCCAGCAACCAGATAAAAATAGCAACCGGAAGGAGCAGGTTCGATGTCAGCTCCGGGATCATGTGAGCCAAAGGCGGCTCCAAATCCTCCACCTTGTCCATGATAATATTCTTCAAGTAACCGATCCTTCGTCCCATTACTTCGCCAAGGGGCGCCCTCATCAGACGGTTTGCGATTTTCAGGCGAATGCCTTCCAGTATCGTGTAAGCGGAGATATGTGCCAAAATTGTGGAAATGCCAAAGCAGATGACACGGATCAGGTATCCGCCTACTCCTACCAGACACCAGAGCAGGATGTTGTTCAAAGTAGCGGTCCGGTTAATGAACAGGAGCAGGATTTCATACACCGCCCAAAACGGAACAAAGCCTCCGGCAACACTTAAAATGGCACACAAAACCGAGAGGGTCATTTTCCCTTTGCAGGGACCTGCAAAAGAGAAAAGCGTTTTGACCCAATGCTCTTTTTGCTGCTTCATATCAATTCACCTCTCTCGATCAATTTAGCCAGCAAAGAAATAAGGATGGTTAATCTTTGCTAACCATCCTTAATGCTATCACAATTCAATTTTTCTTTCCGCTCCACACGGCCTTTTTTATTCCAATCAGATAATTGATTTTCGATATTCCAACGGCGTTTTTCCCATTGTCTGATGAAATGCGGACGCGAATTTGCTGGGGCTGTCATATCCCACAAGTCCCGCAATCTCCGCCACTTTCAGCGACTTATCTGATTTCAGTAAAGAGGCAGCATAGTTCATTCGATAGTTTCTCATGTATGTAAAAATCGGGCTGCCATATACCGATTTGAAACAGTTTTTCATAGGGGTCAGGGCAATATCAAACCGCGCGGAGAGTTCTTCCAAAGTATAGTTTTTGGTCAAATCCTGCGTCAGAAGTGCCTGGATCGCTTTGATTTTCTCAACCTGGCCTTTATAAAAATAGGGGCGTTCTTCTGTATGGCCCGAAAGTTCCAGTGCGTCCAGATACAGCAGCAGCTCCAACACTTTGATCTTGAAATAGTCCTTTTTGATTTTGACCGGGACATTGTAGAGTTCGGAAAAAATATGCTCAATGGCCGGTTCTCCTGGAATGACATAGGGTGTACGGTCGCTGCAATACTTTTTTTGCAATTCATAAAGATCCACAGAAAAGTCTTTCATAGAGGCCGGGATTTCCTTTGCCGCAGTCTCCATCTGAAAGCCAATGGAAATACCGTGATAGTGAGAAAGTGGAAATTCCACCTTGCCGGAATGATGGATGCGGCGATCCACCCGAAGATCGCCAGCCTCTAAATAGCTAAAGGCATTTTGGCCGACTTCCTGCTCAATGCGCCCTTCCCGGCAGTGGTCGATACAAAGCAGGTCCATATCTGTCTGGAAACCCGAAATGCACTCCTTCATGTGAAAATCATTATACATGAGAAATACACCGGGAAAGACATGATAGAGCGTCATCATGCCTTCACCAGAATTATCGCTTAAACGCATGACCTTGCAATCATCGGACTCGACCAGGTTTTGAACATTGGGGCCGTAGTACATTTCCCGGAACAGTTCCGGCATAGACGCTACCTCCTTTCTTTGGAGCATCCCTCCATATCAAATATTTTATCACAAGTCCGGCCCAAAAACTCAAAATCATGGGAAACAATGATGATAACTTTATTTTCATCATTCAACTTGCGGATCATGTTGCTCACTTCCAGCATACGATGATAGTCCAGCCCACTGGTAGGCTCGTCAAAGACAAGCACATCCTTGTCGGAGAGAATAGCGGTTGCCACCGCAAGGCGCTGCTTCTGGCCTCCTGACAGGGCCATCGGATGACGGTCTTTGAAATCCAGCAAATCAAAAGACCTGAGAATTTCTTCAATCCGCTCCGGCGGACAATCTGGCTGCGCCAGTTCACATTCGTTCCATACGCTGTCTGAAAAAAGCTGATGGTTCACATCCTGCATAACACAAAAGCTGGCCTTATTACGCTGTTTTGCTTTCAGTGTTTGCCCGTCCAGCCGGACTGTTCCATTCACTTCTTTCAAAAGCCCGCACAGGCAGCGCGTCATCGTCGTTTTTCCCGCGCCGTTATGACCGACAATCCCCAACACTTCGCCCCGTTTTGCAGAAAAGCCAAGGCCGCTGAATACCGGCTGCTTATCAAAGGCACAGGAAAGATTTTCTACGGATAAGCCTTCCTGCGCTCCTGGCGGATCGGCGGGAGGCAGCTCCAGCACAGGATGGACAAGACTTCTAAGCCCCATCCTGATACGCTGCTCATCCGAAAGATTGCGAAACTCATCTCTTGAAAAAGCCTGAACAATTTTTCCTTTTTGAATGAAGATCGCCCGGTCGATCAGGTCCATCAGAAAATATAGACGGTGTTCGGCAATAACAACCGTCCGTCCTTCTTTTTTGATCTGGATAATCTGCTGGCGTAAAGTGTCAATCGCGTCGGCATCCAAATTTGCTGTCGGCTCGTCCAGCACAAAAACGGACGGGTTCATGGCATATACAGAGGCAAACGCAAGACTTTGTTTTTCCCCGCCAGACATGGAAAAAATGTTTCTTCCCAAAAGCGATTGAATTTTCAGGGCGGAAACAGTGGCCTCATAGCGCTCTTTGATTTTCTTTGGTTCGACACCCGCATTTTCTAAACCGAAAGTGATCTCGCTGTCCGAGTCAATATTGAAAAACTGGGATTTCGGATTTTGGAACACAGAGCCAACCTGCTCTGCCAGCCGATACATTTCTGTTTTCGGCACTTCCATACCGTTCACAATCGTTGTACCGGATAAAGTGCCGCCCTCGACAAAATGAGGGATTAAGCCGTTAATCAGTTTTGTCACTGTTGTTTTGCCACAGCCCGACTCCCCTGTAAGGACAACACATTCTCCCTGCTTAATATTTAGGTCAATATGGGAAAGCGTTCCCTGCTCTTTCTCATATTCAAACGATACATCCTGAATTTGGATCACATGGAACACCTCCTTATCCCACTGTAATTGAAATCACACAGAAAACCACACCTGCCGCCAGACATAAAAAGTCCTGCACGCCGAACTTCATTTCAATCATGCTTGTCTTTGGCGCAGGATTTTCAATGCCCCGCGTAACAGCGGCTGCGGACAATTCTTCCGCTGTCGTTGTTGCAGAAATCATGGTCGGCACCAACAAGCACTCAATTTTTTGTACCCCATGAATATTACGGAGCTTCATGGCATCCCGGATATAGCCGGTTTCTTCTTTCAAGGCCGGAAAATACCTGACGGTTACAGACAAAGGAATAATCAGTCCCTGCGGGATATGCCATTTCCGAAGTGCAACCATCAATTCCCGGACGGGCGTTTTCTGTAAAACCATCGTACCGACAATCA
>OFMH01001021.1_pt1 | contig 16561 bp, 15 predicted proteins | sample 1541761 | NCBI WGS metagenome assembly OFMH01 (sample SAMN04209249, study PRJEB22552) | human gut metagenome | biome: gut; material: feces | host: Homo sapiens | place: USA: Oklahoma
GACTAATAATCGCTAACTACAAAGGTACTTTGTCAAAACCTAGCAATGTGCTAGAGAGCCTAGCTTAGCTAGATAAATTATTGAAAATATAATAAAAAAAGCTACACCTTATAGCTATAAAGTGTAGCTCAATAGATTAGCTTAATGAGTTGATAAGTTCAACAACATAGTTATAAACTCTTTCTGTAGAGTCTATTTCAAGATATTCACTAGGAGTATGTACATCTCTTAAATTTGGTCCAACACTGATAAAATCAATATCAGGATAGTTTTGTGAGATAGCTCCACACTCAAGACCAGCATGAATAACTTCAACTTTCATATCTTTATTGTAAAGTTTTTTGTAAACTTCTAAAGCCTTTTCTCTCAATTTAGATTCAGCTCTAAATTTCCATTCTGGGTAACCAGCTGAAAATTCAAATGAAGCATTATTTTCTTTTAAGATAGAAGCAATTTTATCTTTTAACTCATTAAGAACTTCAGGATCAGAACTTCTTAATGATACAATAATATTGATATTTTCATCTAATGTTTTAACTATTGCTAAGTTATCTGAAGATTCAACAATTTCAGGATACTCTTTCATCCAAGTGTTAACCCCAGTAGGAATCTCTTCAATAGTTTTTATATAACTATCAAGAGTTTTTTTAGAAAGAACAGAAACTTCTCTAGCAGTTGTAGCTTCTAAAGTAAAACTCATTTCAGGTTCAAAAGCTACATATTTTGCTTTTACTTCATCAGCAACTTTAGAGATTATATCTTTAATATCTTTTGAAGAAGCTAAAATAACTTTTCCAGATCTAGGAATAGCATTGTCTTTACTTCCACCAAAAACTTCTACAAGGCTATAATCAGTTAAAGTTTTTAAATTGTGAAGAACTTCTGCTAAAATCTTATTTGCATTTCCTCTTTTTTGATTAATTTCAACTCCAGAGTGTCCACCTTGTAATTTTTCAAGAGAAAGAGTGTATAGGTTAACATCTGTTAAAGTTTCTTTTTCTATTGGAAGAAGAATATCAATTTCAACTCCACCAGCAGAACCAACAGTAATTACACCCTCATCTTCAGAGTCAATATTAATTAACATCTTTCCTTTTAAAACATTTGGCTCAAGAGAAAGAGCACCATTTAAGTCTATCTCTTCAGAAGTAGTAGCAAGAAGTTCAATAGTTCCACATTTGATAGATTCATCTTCTAAAATTGCCATTCCCATAGCAATAGCAATTCCGTTATCTCCACCAAGAGTAGTTTTATTTGCTCTCAATCTATTTCCATCTACTATTAGATCAATAGGATCCTTTTTAAAGTCGTGATTACTATCACTTTCTTTTTCACATACCATGTCCATATGTCCTTGAATAACTATTCCAGGAGCATTTTCATATCCAGGAGTAGCCTTTCTTCTAAGAACAACATTATAGTATTTATCTTGATAAGTTTCTAAATTAAGTTTTTTACCAAATTCAACTAAATAATCACTGATAGCTTTTTCGTGGTATGATTCTCTAGGAATTTTAGAAATCTCTTCAAAATGATAAAAAACTCTTTCTGGTTTTACATCAATTAATTTTCTCATAAATATCACCTCTTATCTATTATATCATAGTTCCAATTATAAGAGCTACAATAGAATAGATTCCCATAATAATCATAAGAGGCATAATATATTTTAACCACTTGTTAAATGTAGTTTCAGCCATTTCAAGTGTAACAAGAATAAGTCCTGTTGGAGTAATAAATGACATTAATCCTTGTCCCCAGTTATAAGCGTTGATTACAACCTCTCTTGATAGACCAACACTGTCAGCAAGTGGAGCCATGATAGGCATTGTAAGAACTGCAAGTCCTGAAGATGAAGGAATAAAGAATCCTAAGAATGAGAATACTGCAAGTTGAGCAACAGCAAACAGACTTCCACTCATTCCTGTGATCATATTGATAGAGTAGTTTAATAGTGTGTCAGAGATCATACCATTATCCATAACTATATTGATAGCTCTAGCAAGTCCAATAGTAAGAACTACTCCTATAAGTTCAGCTGCTCCATCAACAAATGTGTTAACAGCATCTTTTTCAGATAGTCCAGAAAGTACCATTATAATAATAGCAACTCCTAAGAATAGAGCAGACATCTCTTCGAACCACCAACCACCAACAGCAACTCCCCAAACTAAGATTAAGAAAGCAACTGTAAATACTAAGAATATTAATTTTCTTCTTAAAGTAAATTCGATAACTTTATCAGGATCATAATCTTTTAAGAAACGATCTTTAATTTTTTCGTTTTCTTCATAAACAAGAGAGTTTTTAGGATCGGCATTTACTTTTTTAGCATACCAATACATATAAGCTAAAGTAATTATAGAACCGATAATTAAAACTACTATTCTAAATTTTAATCCACTAGTGAAGTTAATTCCAGCAGCATTTGAAGCTATAACAACTGAGAATGGATTTACTGTAGAGAACATAGTTCCTATTGATGATCCCATATAGATAGCAGCAATACAAGTTATTGCATCAAAACCACTTATAAGGAAGATAGGCATTAATATAGGATAGAAAGCGATAGTTTCTTCTGCTAATCCAAATGTAGTTCCACCAAGTGTAGTAAGAGCAAATACAAGAACAACTAGAATAAACTCTTTACCCTTTGTTCTTTTTGATAAAGCACCTATACCTGCATCAAATGCTCCAACTTTATTAACAAGACCGATAATACCACCAAGAATTAAAACGAAAATCATAATATCAACGGAATCCATAACCCCAATTATTGGAGATTTGATAACATCTACAACACCTTGTGGTTGTTGTTTAATTTGAACATATGTTCCAGGAATAGCAATAGGTTTTTTAATAGTTCCATCTTCAAATTTAGAAAGATCTAGTTGAATATGAAGATCATTAAGAACCTCTTGTGTAGCTGGGATAGCTTTTGTTTCATCATTGTGATCTGTTATAATGAAATCTCTAGTTGATTCATCGTAAGTCAATCTAGAAAATTTTCCAGAAGGAACGATGTAAGTAAGAATTGCAGCTAAGATCAAGATGATAAAAAGTACTGTAAATGCCGTAGGGAATTCACGTTTTTTCTTTTGACTCAAAATAATCACTCCTCGTATAATATTTTTTATATAACATAAACTAGTTAGTTTGTACTTCTGTAATAAAATATATTATTTTGAATACAAACTGATAGTTTTGTACTAAAAAATGTACAATTATAATATAAGACAAATTTTAATCTCTGTCAAGAGAAAAAGTATTAATACTTCTGCAATTAAAAAGGAATATCAATAAAATTTGTAGTTGAAAATAAAAAAGAGCTTTATGGAAAGATTAACAAAAAGCTCTACTAAAATAAAATATATTTTTTAATAATGTAAAACTTAAAAGTTGATATAATCTAAAAAATATTGAGAAAGTATTAATTAATATTGGATATTATACCATAAAAATAAAAATTTAAAAAAATAAAAAATAATTTAAAACTTTTTTTAAATAATCTAAGTCTAAATATCGTAATAAAAAATAATAAAATTTTCTCTCCCTAGAAAATAGATTCCCTCTTTAAAAAAGTTGAAGAGGGGAAGAAAAAATAAAAAATATTTAAACTTTTTAAAGAGATAGAAAGTCTAAAGATTATAATAAAAGTAGTAATTTTTTCTCCCACAGAAAAAAGTTCCCCTCTCTTGAAAACCAGAGAGGGGAAAATAAAAAAATAAAAAATATTTAAACTTTTTAGTGAACTAAAGAGTCTAAAGTATATAAATAATAAAGATAATGATCATAGTAAAAATGTTAATCCCCCCAGAAAAAAAGATTTCTTAAAAGGAAATCAATTGACCCTCATTTTATTGAGGGAAGAGCTAATAATAAAAGATTAATATAAATTTCTCCCCCCTTAAAAAGACTGATTTAATTCAGTCTTTTTGTTTTTTTGTTCATTAAAACTTTTGTCTACCTCTTGGGGTAGTGTCTACCTATTATCTCTTCCTCTTTCTTTTATCTTTATTTATTTTTTTTTATGGGGGAAAGAGGAAATTTTCTTGGGGTATATGTAAAAATTATGTTGAAAAAATAAAAAAAATAAAAAAAACTATTTACAAATTGTTCAAAATGAGGTATAACATTGTTAATGGGAGACTCTTTAAATAGAGTAAATATATTATGTGAAAGACTTTTATAGGTCTTTTATAAAGGGGAGATAATTATGAGAAAATTAGCACTTTTACTAGGATCATTAGTAGTAGTAGCATCAGCTTCAGCAAAAGAAGTAGTACCTGCACCAGTAGTAGTTGAAGAAGCTCCAGTACAAATCGTTGAAAAAGAAGTAATAGTTTACAGAGACAAAGAAGAAGGATTCAGACCTAACGGATATGTAGATCTTCAATACAGATATTATGGAGATACTGAAGGACAAAATGAAAAGGATAGAATTTCAGAAAATAATAAAGGAGCTTGGAATAAAAACAATAATTATGGAAGACTTCAATTAGAAGGAAAAATTCAAATGACTGAAAAAGCAGCATTTGATTACAGAGTAAGAAATTATGATTCTTTAACAACTGTTAGTGGACATAGCAAAGATGATCAAGACAGATTAAGATTCTGGTATAATCATGGAAATCTTGGAGATTCTAAAATTAACTTTACTTCAAGAGTTATGTATCAAGAAGATAGTGATCATTATTTAGAATATCAAGCAAGATTTGATTTTGCTGAATATATGTTCAACAATGATTTTGTAAAAACTACAGAAATGGTAATTGCACCTTACTATGGTTATAAATGGTCAGAAGGTTCAGGAGACAATTATGATAATCAATTAGGAGTATATGCAAATTTTGCTAATGAACTACCATATGGATTTGGATTTAATATTGAATTAGATACATTAGGATTCCATAACTATGGAGATAAAACACATGGAGTATATGATGGAGTAGATCTTCAAGCTAATCCGAAAGCTCTTCCAAACTCTGATTCTAATACTGATGTAGCTGTAAATGCTTTCATTACTTATGGAGCTAATTTATATTCAAATGATAGAGTATCAGTAGATTTCTTTGCTGAATCAGGATTTGACTCTTATACTTGGTCAGATAAAGTTGCAAAAGATGCTGACCATAGCAAATACGAATTAAAAACAGACCCTCAAATTACTGTAACTTATAAAGCAACAGAATTTGTTTCAGTATATGCAACTGCAGGAGCAGAATATAGAAACTGGGCAAGAACTAACGAAAGATCAGCATCTAACTGGAGATGGCAACCATTTGGAATCGTAGGATTCAGAACTACATTCTAGTTTAATTCAAAAATTTAATATGAATTTTAGTACCTGTCAATTGGCAGGTACTTTTTTTGTTCTATATTTGCTTGACATAAAAGAAACTATTAGAATAAAATAAGTGACATATAATAAAATTAAAATTTAGGGAGGAAAATATGTATACTTATTTATTTTACTTTTTAATTTACTCTTTTTTAGGGTGGCTTCTTGAAGTGTGTTATGCAGCTCTAAATACTAAGCAATTTATAAATAGAGGGTTTCTCAATGGACCTTACTGTCCTATCTATGGGGTAGGAGTAATGACTATAATGTATTTTGTTTACCCTTTCAAAAAAAATCTAATTTTTTTATTTATTCTTTCAATTGTTCTTACATCGTTAATAGAACTAATAACAGGTTTTATTCTTGAAAAAGCTTTTCATTATAGATGGTGGGATTATTCAAATGTACCTTTTAATCTAGGAGGATATATATGCCTTAAATTTTCTATAATTTGGGGATTAGCTTGTGTTTTTGTCACAGAGATTATACATCCAGTGGTAAATGATATTATTAATTGGACACCTAGAACAATAGGAGAGATTGTTATAACTATATTTTTAATATTGATAACAGTAGATTTTATAGTAACAGTAAAAACAGTATTAAAATTAAATGCAAGAATGAAGAGACTTCAGCTAATAGCTGATGATATACATAAGTTTTCAGATAAAATTGGAAGTAAAGTCACTACAGATTTTTTAACTATTCATGATAAAGCTGAGAAATTAAAAGAGGTAAAATTAAAAGAGGTAAGAGAAAAAATATTTTCAGAGAGAATATCATGGCTTGAAAGACGTATTATAACTTCATTTCCAGATATGAAATCAACAAGATATAGCAACATATTTAAGGATATTAGAAATAGAGTTTTTGATAGAAATAAAAAAAATAATCTATAAAATTCAACAGATAAAGTTATTTATTTGATAAATTATTTCAAAAAAATTATAATTATATTGTAGAAGTAGTGTAGAAAACACCAGTAAGATTCTCTCCTCTTTGAAAACAGATAGGTTGGAAATTTCTTTTGTCATCTTGTATGGAGGTGTATTTTATGAAAAAGTATAATAGATATAGCAAAGAGTTAAAATTAAAAGCTGTTAAATTGTATTTAAGTTCCGATATAAGTGCGGAAAATATAGCTAAAACTTTAGGAATAAAATCAGATACTCAGATACATAGTTGGATAAAAAAGTATAATCAATTGGGAGAAAAGGCATTTGAGAAGAAGAGTAGTAAAATTAAAAAAGCTCCAAGTTTAAAAGAGAAAAAAGAGATAAATTTAAAAAAGGAAAATGAACTTTTAAAAATAGAAAATGAGTATTTAAAAAAGTTATATATCCTTCAACTAGAAGAGATAAATATTTAGTAATAGATGAGTTGAAGGATAAATATAGTGTCACTTATCTGTGTAAAGTTGCAGAAGTTGCAAGAAGTAGCTACTACAAGTGGAAAAAATCACAAGAGTATCCAAGTAAACGGAAATTAGAAAATGAAATTTTAGAAATTGTAATAAAAAACATATACAATAATTATGGTGGAACTTATGGAGTAAAAAGAATGTGTCTATGTGTAAATAGAGAGGTACCATTTAGGGTAAATCATAAAAGAGTATATAGAATTATGAAGGATTTAGGAGTTAAATCTATAATAAGAAATCAAAATTATAAGGGAAAAAGCTGGGCAGAGAGAATTAGTGCCAATGTTTTAAATAGAGAGTTCAGTGCAGAAAAACCATTGGAAAAACTTTGTATGGATATAACTCAAATAAATATAGAGGATAAGAAAATATATTTAAATGCTATAAAAGATATTTTTAACAATCAAATAATAGCTTATGATATAGCTGAGGAAGATGGTTTTCCTCTTGTAAAAAAGACTCTATTAAAATTATTTAAGATGCCACTAGCTGAAAACTGTATTTTACACACAGATCAAGGTTTTCAGTATACAGAAAGGAAATATTGTGATATGCTAAAGAGGAGAGGAATAGTTCAATCTATGTCTAGAAGGGGAAACTGTTGGGATAATGTGCCAATAGAGATATTTTTTGGACATCTGAAAACTGAACTAATATATCTTCTAAATGGAAAGCTCTCATGTAATGAGATATGTAGAAGAATAGAAGACTATATTGATTTTTATAATAATGAGAGAATTCAAGCTAAATTAGAGGGTATGAGTCCTGTAGAGTATAGAAAGAAAATAGCGGGAATCTAAGAAAAATGGTGTATAAGGGAGGAAATATGAAAAAATTAATACTATTAGGAATGGCAATTTTAAGTATTGGTGCTTTTGCAGCAAGAGAGGCGATACCAGAAGATGTAGAAAAAATTATTACTAAATCTGCTCAAACTTTAGATGGAAGTGAAAAAATAAGATATAAAAATTGGCAGATAGATTCATATTTAAGAATGGAAAAGTTAGGGAAAGAATCTGGAATACCTACTAATGAGTTTGAAAGAATAAAACATAAATTAAGAGTTATGTATGGAGCAAACTTTGCAAAACAATATCAAGTTCTTCCAGATGAGATAAGAGATTACAATGAATTAGTAGAAAGAGTAAAAAAAGAAACTGCTAAGAATTTAGAGGTTAGTGAAGAGAAGAATAATCTAGCTAAAGTTGAAATGGAAAAAAATATTTCTGTTTCAAAAGTTCCAACTGAAGTAATTGAGATTTATAAGGAAACTGCTGAAAAACTATATCCTGAAAACTATGTAGGGCAAAAAGCATATATAGATGCTTCTATGGAAGAGTATTTTAAAATAATAGAGTTTATAAAAAATAATAAAAATTTGATTAAATAAAAAAACAGCTACTTCAACCACACTAATAGTTTTGGTACCTGCTAAAAAGTTTAGTCAAAGACTAATATACTTTTTACGATAGTAACAAGAAAATTGTAACTATCAAGATTATAAGAATTAGTTTTTTCACTCTATCATGATCAAGAGGAAGAGAAGAGATGATTAAGTTATAACATTGAGTAAGTTAAAAATCTATGATATAATTTAAATACAAAAAAGAGTTTTTTCAATAATGGAAAATAGGCAATAGAAAGAGACAAAGGACACGCCAAAATACCTTTGTCTTTTTTTATATCTATTTACTTTATTTTTGAAAATAGATATAATGTAACTAACAATATTAGAAGGGAAGAATGAGTATGCTAAAAAAGATATATACAAAGGGATTTAAAGGATTTAAAAATGGAATTTGTATAGATTTATCAAATGTAAAGTCATATGATTTTAATACTTGTGCTATAAGAGATAACTTAGTTAATAAAGGAATAATATATGGGAAAAATGCTTCTGGAAAATCAAATGTTGGATATGCTATTTTTGATATAGTTTCTAATCTAAGTGATAAAAATAATGGAAAAATTTTATATAGCAATTATATAAATGCTGAAAGTGAAGATAAAATAGCTTATTTTAAATATATATTTGAATTTGATAGTATAGAAGTTATTTATAGTTATTCAAAAAAATCTTTAGAAGAGATATTAGAAGAAGAATTAATTATAAATGGAATAAGAGCTATATATTATAATTTTGAAAAAAGAGGATTAATAGAAACTACATTAAAAGGAACAGAAAGTCTTGATAAGGATTTTAATGGTATGAATATTTCTGTTTTAAAGTATATATATAAAAATTCTAAATTAGAAAATAATCCAGAAAATATAGCATTTCAAAAGATGATGGAATTTGTTAATAATATGTTATTTTTTAGATGCTTAGATAGCAATATATATATAGGATTTAAAAATGGAAGTAAGGATATTCTTGAAGATATAGTTGAAAATAATCATTTACAAGAATTTGAAGAATTTTTAAATGAAGAGGGAGTAAAATGTAAATTAACAGAAAAAAACTACAATGGAAGTAAAACTATAGCCTTTAAAATAGGTGAAAATGATATTGATTTTGCTGATATAGCTTCTACAGGAACATATAGTTTAGCTTTATTTTTTTATTGGTATAAAAGTTTAGATAAAGTTAGTTTTCTTTTTATGGATGAATTTGATGCATTTTATCATTTTGAACTTTCAGAAAAGATTGTAAATAAAATTAAAGAATTGAAGGTACAAGCAATATTAACAACACATAATACTTCTCTATTGAATAATGAATTACTTAGACCTGATTGTTATTTTATTATTTTTGACAATGAAATAATAAAACCAGTATTTGAATTAACTGATAAAGAATTGAGATATGGTCACAATTTAGAAAAAATATATAGAGCTAAAGGATTTGAAGAATAATGGAAGTTATTTTAGTTATAGCAGAGGGAGCAAAGGCAGAATCTCTCATCATAGATAATCTGAAAAAAGTATTATTTAATAAACAAGTTATAATTAAAGTTATATTTGGAACAAGTATATATAATTTTTATCAAAGGAAAAAGAGATATGGAGAATTTTTTGAACCAGTTGAAATATTAAGAGAAATGTCTGAAAAAAATAGAGAAATATTAAATGGGATAAATAGAAGAGATATCTCATCAGTTTTTCTATTTTTTGATCATGATATCCATAGTAGTAATTATTCAAAAGAAGCATTAAAGGAAATGTTAGATTTTTTTGATAATGAATATGAAAATGGAAAGCTATTTATCAGCTATCCTATGGTTGAAGCGTTAAGAGATATCAATAATTTAGATGAACAATATAACCAAAATGATTGTTATTACGAAGTAAATAAGTATCGTGAATATAAGGCTCATGCTTCTAATGTTATTAGAAATATTAGTCATTTGTCTGTATATGCAAATTATACTTTTGATATTTGGAGAATATTAAGTAGATATAATTGGATTAAAGGAAGTTTACTAATAGATGAGAATTTTAATTTACCATCTTATGATAATCTTAACAGATTTAGCCAAAAATTAATTTTTGATAAACAATATGGGTTAATAAATAAAACGAATAAAATAATAATATTAAGTGCCTTTTCATTTTTTATATCTTATTATTTTAAAAGGTCTTTTATTGAAGAGGAATTTTTAAATCAAAAATAAATAGTATTTATTAACAAAAAGCTGAGTAATGATAAAAATATTTTACTCAGCTTTTTTAGATTATTTTTTATTATGCAGATAAAGAGTATAAAGCCCCTTGATGCTTAGGTCTGGAGAGTAAACATCAATCTCCTCTATCTCAGCAGATAAGATTTTACCTAATCCTCCAGTTGCAACAACAAATGGATTGTCAATAACCTCTTTAATTTTCTTAATAATATGCTTAATCTGTCCAGCATAACCATAGAAAATTCCAGCTTGAATTTGCTCATTTGTATTTTTACCAAGTACAGATTCAGGAGTACTAAATTTAACTTTAGGTAGTTTTGCAGTATTAGCAAAAAGTGCATTAATAGACATCTCTATCCCTGGAAGAATTCCCCCTCCAACATAAACAGTTTTCTCTAACACCTCATAAGTTGTAGCACTTCCAAAGTCAAAAATAACTAGATTTTTATCTGGATAATCATTTAATGATTGAACAATATCAATTATTCTATCAGCACCAAATCCAGTTGGATTAAGATTAGGAGCAAAAGTAAAAGGTATTTTTATATCAGGTCCTACAATCATAGGATCAATGTGAAAATATTTTTTTCCTAAAAATTGGAAAATTGTAATAAGGTTTGGCACAACAGAAGCTACTATTATTCCCTCAATATTTTTAATATCAATCTTATTAAATTCAGAGATATTTCTTAAATAAGAGAAATATTCATCTTCTGTAAGTTTATCATTAGAAGCTACTCTAAAAGTTAAAAGTACCTCTCCATTATTATCTAAGATTCCAGTAACTATATGAGTATTTCCAATGTCTATTGCTAAAAGCATGGTTTCCCTCCTTAAAAATTCAGTTTTATATAATTATAATCTAAAAAATAGAAAAATCAAATAAAATTTATTGATTTGAGGGAAAACAACTGATATTATGTTAATATGTATGGAAAGGAGAGAAAATGAAAGCAGTAGGAGTTATAGTAGAGTATAATCCCTTTCATAATGGACATAAATTACATTTAGATAAAATTAATGAGAGAGATAGTGACAGTGTAAAAATTGCTGTGATGAGTGGAGATTTTGTTCAACGGGGAGAACCTGCTATTATAAATCGTTGGAAACGAGCTGAAATAGCTCTAAAAAATGGAATAGATGTAGTAGTTGAGTTACCCTGCTTTTATTCGTGTCAAAGTGCAGAAATCTTTGCTAGGGGAGCTGTAGGGATATTAGATGAACTTCAATGTAAAGAGATAATTTTTGGTTCTGAAACTTCAAATATAGAGGAATTGAAAAAGATAGCATTTTTAGAAGAAAGTGAAATTTTTAAAGAAAAGATAAAAGAGTTTTTAAAAAGTGGTGAATCATATCCAAATGCTCATTCAAAAGCTTTAAAAGAGGTAAGTGGAAAAGAGCAAAACAGTTTATCCAATGATATTCTTGGAATTGAGTATATAAAGGGGATAAATTATTGGAATAGTGAGATTGAGCCAGTAACAATATTGAGAGAGAAAGTTGGATATCATAGTACAGATGCAGAGGATAATATAGCAAGTGCAACAGCTATAAGAAAATTTTTGAGAGGTGGAGAAGATATTGAGAAATTTCTTCCAAAAGAGAGTTTCAGTATTTTAATAGAGGAGTTTAATAACGGTAAAATAGTGGAACTTAAAGATTTTTATCCACTGTTAAGATATGAGATAATTAGAAATAGAGATAATCTTAAAAATATTCAAGATATGGAAAAGGGATATGAGAATAGATTGTATGAGGGAGCTATTAAAAATAGTGATTTTGAGTCTTTTTACAAAGCTATTGAAAGTAGACGTTTTACTCATGGAAGAACTCAAAGGGTGTTACTACATATATTATTAGGAATTACTGTTGAGATTACTGAGATAGTAAAAAAAGAGATTCCATATGTTAGAGTGATGGGATTTAATAAAAAAGGAAGAGAGTATCTAAACTATTTGAAAAAATATGAGAACAAAAAAATAATAACCTCTCTAAAAAATATTCAAGATAATTTTTCTATGGGAGTTAGAGAGCTAATTGAATTTAATGAGAGGGCATCTACGATTTACAAGATGCAGAATTTTTATGAAGATAGAAAGATACCGATAATAATAAAAGATTAAGAGGAGAGAAAATGGAGAAGAGGATACCTTTAAGTATACAGATTTTTTATGGACTGGGAGTTAGTTATGCAATAGTAGATCAAATTTTTGCTCAATGGATACTTTATTTTTATTTGCCACCTGAAAGCTCAGGTTTGAAACCAGTTATGGCACCACTGTTAATATCATTAGCTTTAGTTATTTCAAGACTTGTGGATATGGTAACAGATCCATTGGTTGGGTTTCTATCTGATAGAGTCAATACAAGATGGGGAAGAAGAATACCATTTATAGCTGTGGGAACTATTCCTTTAGCATTGTGTACAATAGCCTTTTTCTATCCACCAATGGGAAATGAAAAGGGAGCTTTTGCCTATTTAGCTTTAGTGGGATCACTATTTTTTATATTTTATACAGTAGTAGGAGCACCATATAACTCATTGATTCCAGAGATTGGACAAACTCAAGAGGAGAGATTAAATCTATCAACTTGGCAATCAATATTTAGATTAGTTTATACAGCATTGGCTATGATAATTCCTGGGGTATTGATAAAGGCAATTGGAAAGGGAGATACACTTTTAGGAATTAGGGGAATGATAGTAACTCTTTGTGTAATTGCAGCTATTGGGGGAATTATAACTGTACTTTTCGTTCCAGAGAAAAAGTATTCTTTAGGAAAAAATTCAAATGCAAGTTTTAAAGAAACTATGGGAATAGTATTTAAGAACAAACAATTTATAATGTATCTTATGGGGTTACTATTTTTCTTTATAGGGTTTAATAATTTGAGAGCGGTGATGAACTACTTTGTTGAGGATATAATGGGATATGGAAAGGGAGCTATTACAATTGCTTCAGCTCTTCTTTTTGGAATGTCAGCCCTATGTTTTTACCCTACAAATCTTCTTTCAAGAAAATATGGTTATAGAAAGATAATGTTAGGATGTTTGTCTATGCTGATAATATTTACTTTAGCTCTATTTTTCTTAGGGAAAATTATTCCTGCTAAGTTTGGTTTTGTATTATTTGCATTGATAGGAATACCTATTGCAGGGGCAGGGTTTATCTTTCCGCCTGCTATGTTAAGTGAGATAGGTAGTAAGATGAGTGATAATGCTGGACAACGTATAGAGGGAATCTGCTTTGGTATACAAGGGTTCTTTTTGAAAATGGCATTTCTTATCTCAATTTTAATACTGCCAATAATATTAGTTTCTGGAAGTGGAGATATTTTATCAGCAATTACAGGAACGCCTAAGGGAGTTGAAAAGAGTGGAATCTACTTTACAGCTATAGTTTCAGCAATCTCTTTTATTATATCATTTGTCTTTTATTATAAATATGAAGAGTAAGTTTTAAACTATGGAGGGGTTATGGAGATAACTTATATTTTACTTGGAGAAATATTAGGAATTTTACTGCTGTTTCAATTTTTTTCTAGTTGGATAGTTATATCAATAACTCTTTTTAGCTTAGGAACTGTATATTTTTTTACTAAGAAAAAATCTATTTTAATCTATATCATACCTATTCTTTTTGTAATAAGATTAGTTTTTGGAGTTCATAGTGGAGATTTTGATTATTTAGAAAATATCAGATTGAAAGTTGAACTTAACAGAGGAGTAGGAAAAGTTTTAAAAATAGATAATAAAAATTTAAAAAACTTAACGTTTGTCTATATGTCAGAGTTAGCTGATGGAAAATATAATGTTTTAGGAGAGTTTAAAGAGCTTGAGAAAAAAGAGGATATAGATATCATCAGTATAAATAGATTAGAGGTAGAAAAATTAGAGGATAGTTTTTTAGAAAAATATTTTGAAAATAGGGTAGAAGGTTTTATAGAAAAGGGAGATAGATATTTTAAAAGAGTCTATCGAGCTATTATTTTAGGAGAGAGTAGAGAGATACCAAAAGAGTTAAGAGAGAAATTTAATTATGTGGGAGTTTCCCATCTTTTTGCTCTTTCTGGATTGCATATAGGTATAATAATAGGAGTGATAAGTTTTGTAAGTAGTAAATTTTCAATCTCTAGAGATAAGAGATATTGGGTTATTTTAATAGGATTGACACTATATTTTTTAGGGATAAAACACTCACCCTCTCTTATAAGAGCATATATAATGGGAGTAATATTTCTTTTTGGGAAGATACTTTATGAGAATATTGATATAGAAAAATCTTTAGCAGTAAGTTTTATTGTGAGTTTATTTTTAAATCCTATCTCTATTTATGAAGTTTCCTTTAAGCTTTCATATTTAGCAGTGGCAGCAATTATTTTTATCTATCCTTTTATAATAAAATTTTACAAGGGGAAGTCAAAAACAGTAAAAAATATTATTTTGATAGGAACAATACAGATATTTTTAACTCCTATATTAATAAAAGAGTTTGGAACTATACAACTATTTTCTATTTTTAGTAATCTAATAATTGTACCATTGGGAAGTTTATATATAACTTTAGCTTTTATAGGGTTGTTATTTGAAAATTTTGGATTGGGAGTAGTTATATTTCCTTTTGTAAATATAATTTTTAAACTGTTAATAAAGGTAGTTGAAATTTTTTCAAATATTCCTATGTTAACTATAAAATATAGTGGCAACAAAGATAACACAATATTTTTACTTTTTTATGTTATAATATTTGGAATAATATTTTATAATAAATTTAAAATGGAAGGTAAAAAAGATGAGAAGATTTATAGAAGAACTAAAATATCTCAATAGAGGTATGGGAAATTCTACAAAGATAATTTTAGCAATAATATTTGGATACTTTATATTTAATATACTTGGTGGAGTGATTTTTAGACCGATAATGTTGTTAAATATAGGAGTTTTAATTTTTTCTCTGTTAGTACATGAGATATCTCATGGGTTAGCAGCATATTTTTGTGGAGATACAACAGCTAGAGATTATGGAAGATTAAGCTTTAATCCACTACATCACTTAGATCCCTTGGGAACAATTTTCCCTATAATTCTTATTTTTTTAGGTTCTCCCTTTGTTTTTGGTTGGGCAAAACCTGTACCTATAAACTATTGGAGATTGAAAAATGGAAGAACAGGGGAATTTTTAGTAGCTATTGCAGGGGTAGTTTCAAATATTGCTTTAGCATTGATAGGGTTGTTACTTTTAAAATATTTAGCTCCATTTATTCATGGTAGAGTGTTTGCTTCATTATGTATATATTTAATTAGATTGAATATTTTACTTGCTGTATTTAATATATTGCCTATTCCCCCACTAGATGGTTCAAGAGTGGTGGCATCAATGGCTGGAAGAGAGCTAAGAAATACACTTTTTTCTTTAGATCAATATGGAATATTTATAATTCTTATTTTAAATATGGTAGGTATTCTTGATAGTGTAATTGGGTCGTTAGCAGAGTTTTTAGTTAAAATATTAATAGGTTTAGTTTTTTAGGTGGGAAAGATGAAAAGTGTAGAAAAAGAGTGTGTAATAGAGTTTGAAGAGAGAAAATCAAAATTTATAGGTTATGTAAAACCTGTGGGAAGTAAGCAGGAAGCAGAGGATTTTATTGCGTCTATTAGAGAAAAACATAAAGATGCAACTCACAACTGTACTGCTTATAAGGTTATAGATAATGGTCAGGAGTATTTTAAAACCGATGATGATGGAGAACCAAGTGGGACTGCTGGAAAGCCTATGGGGGATATTATAACTTATATGGAGGTAACAAATTTAGCAGTTGTTGCCACTAGATATTTTGGAGGAATAAAGCTAGGAGCTGGAGGTTTAGTGAGAAACTATGCTAAAACAGCTAAGTTGGCAATACAAGAGGCTGGAATAGCTGAATATGTAGAGAGAAAAACATATATGATTGATTTTCCATATGAGAAGATAGGTGATATTGAGATGCTTATTGATAGTATGGGAGGAGAGTATTTAGATAAAGGGTTTAATGAGAGGGTAACTTATAAGGTGAGAACAGACTTAACAGCCTTTGAAACTTTAAAAAATACTAAAGGGGTATTGGTAATAGAGTTATAAAATAAACTATAATTTCCAAAAGTAGAGGAGTGCAAACGACTACTACTTTTGAGACGCA
>OFMH01001038.1_pt1 | contig 16345 bp, 15 predicted proteins | sample 1541761 | NCBI WGS metagenome assembly OFMH01 (sample SAMN04209249, study PRJEB22552) | human gut metagenome | biome: gut; material: feces | host: Homo sapiens | place: USA: Oklahoma
TGGTTACCTTGACACCTATCTCCTGGAGCAACTTAATCAGGTTGTTCACATCCAGGATGTCCGGCACGTTGGTGATGCGCACAGGCTCGTCGGTAAGGATTGTGGTACAGATAACCTGCAGGGCCTCGTTCTTGGCGCCCTGAGGTGTGATAGTACCTTTGAGCGGATGACCGCCCTCTATGATGAAAGACTCCATAAGCTTGTCTACTATATATAATAATGTGGATTACTTTTTCTTCTTATTATTTACATTCTTAGGCTGCGCCTCAATCTTCTCGAAAACGAAGGTATCGAGATCGAGTTGGATGTTGCCATCGGTAAAACGTGCCAGATCGGAAGCTACCTTGGCTACATCGCTGGAGCCATGACTCCAGGTTACCAGGTCGCGATGCATCTGGTTGGCAGTAAGCTCCACGAGTTTATCGCGCTCCTCACTTGGTTCCATCGTCTTCAGCTTTTCGAAAATCTCGAAGAGCATAGCTCCATAATGGCGCACCGGGATGTGCTGCATAGGATATGGCAAAGGCTCCGGCTTGGTTGCTATCTTCACAGCATCCGATACATCATAAGGGAAATCGATGTCGAGCTGGAAATTGCTCATGATGGCAAGCTGGTCCCAGAGTTTCTGCTCATGATCCTCTACCCCTCTGTTCTCAGGGAACATACGGTCCATGACTGCAATAATGGTCTCTGCACAGCGCTGGCGCTCTTCACGATCGGTAAGCGTCAGACAATGGTCTACCATCTGCTGAATCTCACGGCCATACTCAGGCAGAATGAGCTTAGCTCTCTGGGTATTATAGTCTAATCCTTCTATATTCATTCTTACATATTTTATATAATAAATAATTCTAGAGCAGTTTCTTTGGCATCTTAGCCACGAAATCCTTGAGATAGAAAGGCACGAAATATGCCACATCTTCGAACTTGCCCTCTACAAAACGCTTCTCTGCCAGCGGAGCCATATTCTTAGCCAAAGGCTCAATGCCCTCTACGAGGTGAGCATTCGGATGGTTGATGGTCTCCATACACTTGGCAGCGCCATTTCCGAAGAAGTACACATGGTGCTGGTCCAGATATTCCTTGTAGGTATCAGCATCCACAATATCAGCCTGAATAGGGCGAACCACCTTCAGGGCGCGGTCGAGCACTTCGGCATATACCTCCATGCGGCGGGCGTCGAGCATAGGTACTATGAGAGCGTCTTCCTCCTCAGGATGTTCGCCAAGCAATACAGGCACTGCCATCAGTTCGAGTGTTGGAACAGCGATGAGTTTCACACCGCGACCATAACAGATGCCCTTCGCCATACTCACACCGATACGCAATCCGGTATAGGAACCCGGACCACAACTTACCGCCACAGCCTCCAGCGGAAGACCATGAGAATCGAGGAATTCAAGAGCCTCATCCACAAACACACCCAACTTAACAGCATGGTTCGGACCTGTGTGATCTTCCTGGTTGAAAATCACCTGTCCACTATCACTAATTGCCACTGAGCACACGTCCGTACTCGTCTCAATATTCAAAATACACGACATAATTAAAAAATATATTCTTAAATAAGGTGCAAATATACTCATTTTCTCGCTTTTTTTTGTACTTTTGCAGAAATTTAACGCGAAAGATTATATGATACAGTCAATGACAGGCTTCGGAAAAGCTACCGCGGCCTTTAAAACAAAGAAGATTAATGTAGAGATAAAGTCATTAAATAGCAAGACGCTTGACCTCTCTACTCGTATTGCTCCGCTCTATAGAGAGAAGGAGATGGAAATCCGTCAGTATATCTCTAAAAATCTAGAAAGAGGCAAGGTTGACTTCGCCATCTGGATTGATAAGGATGCTACTACAGATGCCACTCCTATCAACGCGGCGCTTGTACAGAATTATTACCAGCAAATCAAGAAGATTTCGGCTGAAACAGGCATTCCTGAGCCAACCGACTGGTACAGCACTCTGTTGCGTCTTCCTGATGTAACAACGAAGACGGATGTGGAAGAATTGAGCGATGAGGAGTGGGAAGTGGCAAAAAATGCAATTTGCGAGGCTGTGAACCATCTCGTAGCCTTCCGCAAGCAGGAAGGAGCCGCTCTTCAGAAGAAATTTACTGAGAAAGTGGATAACATCCAGGCGCTCCTGGCTAGCATCGAACCATACGAGAAGGCTCGCGTGGAGAAGATCAGACAGAACATCGTTAACGGACTGCAGCAGATTCCGAATGTGGATTACGACAAGAACCGCCTGGAGCAGGAACTCATCTACTACATCGAGAAGCTCGACATCAGCGAGGAGAAGCAGCGCCTTGCCAACCACCTGAAGTATTTCCGCGAGACCATGAATGAGGAAGGTCATGGTGTAGGAAAGAAACTCGGTTTCATCGCACAGGAAATGGGACGCGAAATCAACACCACCGGCTCTAAGAGCAACCAGGCTGAGATGCAGAACATCGTGGTGAAGATGAAGGACGAACTGGAGCAGATCAAGGAGCAGGTGCTGAATGCCCTCTAAACAAGAGACAGGCACCTTCTCTCTCCCCAAAAGCCCCCTCAAAAGCCCCCTCAAGTGGCGTTTTTGAAAGCCTCGCCCCCGTTCCAGGCGATTCTATCGCCTGTCCAAAAAGCCCCCTATCAAACAGCAAATAAAGAAAAGAAGAATAAAAAATGAAGAACGGATTGTTAATTTTCAGCGCCCCATCGGGCAGCGGTAAGAGCACAATAGTAAACTGGCTGATGAAAGAGCACCCGGAATTGAAGCTGGCTTTCTCTATCAGCTGTACCTCTCGTGCTCCGCGCGGTACAGAACAGAATGGTGTAGAGTATTTCTTCCTCTCTCCAGAGGAATTCAAGGCTAAGATTGAGGCTGACGAGTTCCTGGAGTATGAGGAAGTTTACCAGGACAGATTCTACGGCACCCTGAAGTCACAGGTAGAAAACCAGCTTGCCAAGGGCGAGTCGGTGATTTTCGATGTTGACGTAAAGGGTGGTGTAAACATCAAGAAGTTTTATGGCGAGCGTGCCTTGAGCATCTTTGTCCAGCCACCTTCGGTAGAGGAATTGCGCCGCCGTCTGGTGGGTCGCAATACTGATGCGCCTGAGGTGATTGAGCAGCGCCTTGCCAAGGCAAGCTATGAGTTGACCTTCGCCCCTCAGTTTGACCACGTGGTCGTAAACGATGACTTGGAGAAGGCTCAGCAGGAGGTTTATCAGCTCGTCAAGGCCTTCCTAGACGCAGAGTAAGAAATGAAGAAGGTAGGAATCTTTGGCGGTAGCTTCAACCCCATCCATACGGGCCATATCGCATTGGCGAAAAGCCTTTGCGAGAAGGCCTGCCTGGACGAGGTGTGGTTCATGGTTTCGCCCATGAACCCATTCAAGAAGACCGCTACCGACTTGCTCGACGACCAGCTGCGCCTGGAAATGGTAGAAAAAGCGCTGGAGCACGAGCCACAACTGAAGGCATGCGACTATGAGTTCCGCCTGCCTAAGCCATCTTATACCTGGCATACGCTGCAAGCCATCAGCAAGGATTACCCGGAAAACGAGTTCACCCTGCTGATTGGTGGCGACAACTGGGCAGCTTTCGACAAGTGGTACCACCACGACGACATCCTAGCCCACTATCCCATCGTGGTTTATCCGCGCCAGGGAGCCTGCATAGGCAATGTACCAGAAGGCGTTACCATCGTAGAAACTCCACTGCTCAACATCAGCAGCACGGAAATCAGAAAGCGTATCAAAGAGGAGGAAAGCATCAGGGGAATGGTGCCGGAATGCATCGAGCAACTGGCTGTCAGAAACTACAGGCAGCTCTAGGCATCCCTCTCTCCGAAAACGCTTAAAATCATATTTAAACAACAAACAGCAAAAAATGAGTTGGAAAGAAATCATTAAGAAGTGTCTGAACGTGGCTTCTGCGCCGATTCGCAGAAATGCCAACTTCTTTGTGTTCATGTACCTGCTGGGCATGATCAGTTCTATCGTGACTACACCAGCCAAGGGGACTCTATACGACAACCTGTTCCTAGAACTCTTTGTCGACCTCTATGTTGTGTGTGCCGTTGTCGCCATCTTCCCCAAGAAGGTGCGTTGGGGGCTGCGTGCCGTACTATACCTTATATTATATAGTACAGCTGCCGCCGACACCTATTGCTACGTGAATTTCGGCTCTACGCTCAACCCTTCTATGCTGATGCTGGTGGGCGAGACCAACAGTTCGGAGGCTAGCAGTTTCCTCTCAGCCCTCATCTCTGCCGAGGTTCTCTTCAGTAGTGTGGGCTGGATCCTGCTTCTCGCTCTCATCCAGATTCTCATCGCCATCTTCCGCAAGCAACTCATCAAGCTATACGTTTTCATCATTACCGTTCTGGAGTTGGCTTCTGTCAAGAAACGGCTGATGGCTATCCCCCGCATGACTGCAGCCATGCCTGCCAGCTTCGGAATCCTATGCCTCATCATCTTCATCATAGGATGCTGCACCTCCTGGCACAACAAGATGGCTTACCATAAACTCATGAACGGTAGAACAATAGGCGAAGTAGAGCATATCCTGACAGAAAAGGATCATGCTGTTCTCTATCTGCCTGTCTACCGACTCCAATTCAGTATCTATGCCAACCAGCTGGCTGCGCATCAGATTACCCAACTCATTCATGCTGCCCACGAGGTAAAGGTTGACAGTTGCAGCTACCGCTCGCCAAACATCGTGCTGATTATCGGCGAAAGCTTCGGCCGCCATCATTCCCAGCAGTACGGCTATTTTATGGATACCACTCCACAGCAGGTAGCCTTGGAGAAATCGCGCAAACTCACCAAGTTTACCGATGTGGTAACCTGCTGGAACCTGACCAGTTTCGTTTTCAAGAACATGCTCTCTACCCATGTGGTAGGCGAGAAAGGCGAATGGTGCGACTATCCGCTCTTCCCTGAAGTGTTCCGAAAGGCAGGCTACAACGTAACCTTCATCACCAACGAATTCCTGCCACAGGCAAAGGAGGCGGTTTACGACTTCAGCGGCGGTTTCTTCCTGAACAACCCGGAACTGAGCAAACTCCAGTTCGACCATCGCAACACCCAGCTCCACGACCTGGACGACGGATTGCTGAAGGATTATGATGACAGTCTGAAGAACTTCCAGAAGGAGCACAACCTCACCATCTTCCACCTGATGGGCCAGCATGTAAACTATAAGCAGCGCTACCGCACAAAGCAAGCCCGGTTCTGGGCAAGCAGTTATGAAGACAAGCGCCCTGAACTGACCAATGCCCAGCGCAAGATGCTGAGTCATTACGATAACGCCACCCTCTACAACGACTCTATCGTAGCCCAGATTGTAAAGCGTTTCCAAAAGCAGGATGCAATCGTCATCTACGTGCCCGACCATGGCGAAGAATGCTACGAAGAGAACCGAGGCTTCATCTGCCGTAACCATTCTGCAGAAATCGACTGGCCGCTGGCTCACTATGAGTTTGAAATTCCGTTCTGGATATACTGTTCGCCAAAATATATCAGGAACCACCGCGATATTTACCGTCAGATACGCAAGGCCAAGGACAAGCGCTTCATGACCGATGCCCTGCCTCATCTTCTATTGTATCTGGCTGGCATTGAGACACCTACCTATAAGGAGGAATATAACATCCTGAGTCCGAAATATGACGAGATGCGACCACGTATCCTCAAAAACTCTGCCGATTACGACAAACTTCGTGATGCGCATCTGGAAAAGATTAAAAAGGAAGAAAGTAAAAAGGTAAAAAAGAAAGAAAGGAGAAACTGATTATGAATAGTGCTATTCTATCACGCCCGGCATGCAATGCCCTGAGAGGACTCGCCATCATCGGCATCTTCTTGCATAACTACTGCCATTGGCTGGGACCTATTGTCAAGGAGAACGAGTATCAATACTTCCAGCACAATGTTGACTGGCTGAACCAGGTAATGGTCAGCATGGACCTCAACCTGCCTGTGCACCTGCTCTCGTTCTTCGGCCATTACGGTGTGCCCGTATTCCTCTTTCTGAGTGCTTACGGACTGGTGATGAAATACGAGGCTAAACCTCATCTCTCTACCGAACAGCAGACCAGAATGTACAGCATCTCGGGCAAGAAACTTACAGGAAGCATCAACTGGCGCGAACCGCTCCACTTTATCCGCTATCACTATCTGAAACTCTTCAAGATGATGATAGTAGGTTTCGTGGCATTCACGATGCTCGACCTTATCACGCCTGGCTCTCACCACTATGCAGCGCTCGACATCGTTGCGATGCTGGGCATGTTCAATAATGTATTGCCAAATCCGGATAACATCATCTGGCCGGGTCCGTACTGGTTCTTTGGTCTGATGCTGCAACTTTACATCGTCTATCGACTGCTGCTCTATCGCCGCCATTGGGGATGGACCGTAGGATTGATGGCCATCTGCATCGTCATCCAGCTCCTCCTGGGCTTTGACAATCCGGAGAGTGAAGTGATGAACCGCTACCGCTACAACTTTATGGGCGGCATGTTGCCATTCGGACTGGGCATCCTCTATGCCCGCTATGGCGAGAAGATTCTGATGACCTTCCATTCGCCTATCACCAATTTCTTTGGCTGCATCTTCTGTCTGTCGCTTATCTATAGTCTGAGCGGCAGCATGGTTGGCTGGACCTTCGTGCCTTTCTTCTTCTGTCTGCTGAGCGTATTGGTAGCTGACCTACTCCAGAACATCAGCTGGTTATCAGGTATTTACAAGGTATTAGAGTGGATGGGCAGCATCTCCGCCGCCCTCTTCGTATGCCACCCTATCACCCGCAAGATATTCATCCCTATCAGCCGTCAGGGCGACATCTATGCCGGCCTGCTCCTCTACATCATATCGAGCATCTGCCTGGCTTGGCTCTTCACCCAACTGATGAAGAAGATTCCAAACCCGAAATATTAAAAGAAAATCATGAAGATAAAAGATATAGAACTGGCGAATATCAGCCGGTTTCGCGGCGAGTTGATGGGAGCAGCCATGCTGTTCATCATCCTCTTTCATGTGGCATTGCCTAGAGAAGATGCCTTTTTTGGGCTTCGCAGAATGGGCAATATCGGTGTAGACATGTTCCTCTTTCTCAGCGGAATAGGTCTCTGGTTCTCGTGGATGAAGAATCCTTCTGCCAAGCATTTCTTCATCCGCCGTTATCTGCGCATCTACCCTACCTGGCTCATCATAGCCTGCCTCTTCTATATCCCTTCTTTCCAGGGCGGAAGCACCTGGAACTGGATCAATCTCTTTGGCGAGATAACCATCAACTGGGGGTTCTGGCTGCATGATGAGCTCAACTTCTGGTACATCCCGGCTACGATGATGCTCTATCTCTTTGCCCCTGCCTACATGGAACTCATCAAGCGCCATCCTATCTACCGCTGGCTGCCGGTGGTGATGATCATGTGGTGCATTCTGGTACAATATGTCACCCCGATACATCAGGCTGTAGGACATCTGGAGATTTTTTGGAGCCGCGTGCCTATCTTCTTCATCGGCATCAACATGGGTGAGATGGTCAGACAGAAACAGACGCTCGACGGCACTTCGATATGGATGATATGGCTCATGTTCCTGATGACGCTGCTGGCGAGCATCTTCCTGGAACAGGAGAAGCATGGCATGTTTCCGCTCTTCCTGGAACGCATGCTCTATATCCCGCTCACCATCACCAGCATCCTGCTGCTGAACCGCATCTTCCGCCGCACCCCGAGTTGGTTTAACAAGGGGTTCATGTTTGTGGGAGCGCTGAGCTTGGAGTGTTATCTGCTCCATATCCACTTCGTGCTGAAATACATAGAACCGCATCACTTGGGCTATTGGCCTACTTTCTTCATCTGCATAGGCATCACCCTGCCTGCAGCATGGATTCTGAGCAAGATAGCCGGATGGATTTCTAAAGAGTTATCTAAGTTTATCAAGTAAAAAAGGAGTTTATTTATTAAGAAAATTGGAGTTTTATGAACGAGAATAAATTGGAAGACAGTAAAGGTTTTGCTGTGCTGCTGCGACTGGTTCGCCCGAAGCAATGGATCAAGAATGGCTTTATCTTCTTACCGCTGTTCTTTGGCGGCGCCCTGTTGCATACAGATGCTCTGCTGGCGGGTCTGATTACTTTCTTCGCCTACAGTTTTGCCGCATCGAGCATCTATTGTTTCAACGACATCTTTGATGTGGAGGCCGACCGCCGCCACCCGGTCAAGTGCCATCGTCCGATAGCATCGGGGGCGGTCAGCATCAAGCAGGCATACGGACTGATGTTCCTGATGTTTGCCCTCTCTATGGGTGTATGCAGCCTGCTCGGCTCATGGGAGACGATGGGAATCGTCATTTTCTATTGGCTTCTGAATCTCGGCTACTGCGCCAAATTCAAGCAATATGCCATCATCGATGTGTGTATCGTAGCTTTCGGTTTCGTACTCCGTCTGCTGGCAGGTGGTGTAGCTACGGGCATCGTACTCAGTAAGTGGATTGTGCTGATGACCTTCCTCATCACCCTCTTCATGAGTTTTGCCAAGCGCCGCGATGATGTGCTGCGCATGGAGAAGACGGGCGAGGCTCCCCGCAAGAATACCATCCGCTACAACCTCACCTTCATTAACCAGGCTATCACGATTACGGCTTCCGTAACCCTGGTATGTTACATCATGTATACGGTGAGTCCGGAGGTGATTGATAATTTCCATACTGATTATCTCTATCTTACGAGTGTCTTTGTGCTGGTCGGTTTGCTGAGATACATCCAGATAGCCGTGGTAGACCAGAAGAGTGGTGACCCTACGAAGATTATCCTACGCGACCGCATTACACAGTTTATCGTGCTCGCCTGGTTGCTCTCCTTCCTGATCCTTATTTATATCGTATAAGAAAATGAAGAAGAAAATATATTGTTTCGATTTCGACGGAACGCTGACAACAAGCGATACCCTACTGGAATTCATCAGATATGCCAAGGGTACCGGTCGTTTTCTGATGGTTTTCCTGATGTACAGTCCGCTCCTGGTACTGATGAAGTTGCATCTCTTTCCCAACTGGAAGGCGAAGCAACTCATCTTTGCCCATCTCTTTGCCGGCATGCGTATCGAGAAGTTTGATGCGCTCTGCCGCGATTTTGCCGAAGAATACCAGCATCTGTTGCGCCCCAAAGGTGTCACGCTGGTACACGAAGCCCTGGTTGCAAGTGCTCAGGTTTTCATCGTGAGTGCCAGCATCGACAATTGGGTCCGCCCGTTCTTTAAAGTTCGCGGCCTGGATGGAGTCAAAGTTTTAGGCACCCAGATAGAAGTGATTGACGGCAGACTTACCGGCAAGTTCAAGAGCAACAACTGCTATGGCGAGGAAAAGGTGCATCGCATCTGCAAGGCACTGACCACCACTACCGCCAATGCCTACGGTACCCCCTCATTATCTTTCGACCGCACGCAATATGATATTGAGGCATTTGGCGACAGCCGAGGCGACAAGGAGATGCTCGCCTTCGCCGATAAAGGACATTACAAGCCCTTCAGAATTTAGAAACGAGCCTGTATCTTGCCAACTACCCATGTACGGCGAAACGCCGTATCAAGTATACGCGGGCTCGCGTATCTAATAGAATACCATCATTTTTTTAGTTTAAAATCTGTTTTATCCCTCACATCCATCACGTTTTCTATTTTTAAAACTTTAACTATTTGATAATGAGGATATTATCTCTTTTACTTAGCGTGATAGATTAACAAATAGTTTACAATATCCATCACGCTATCCATCACGATTTGGGGTTATCTATCACGTTTTTCTGCTAATCATTATGCAGAAGTAACCGAATTCATTTACGAGTAAAGCAAAATCCTTTGCAGATGGACGAAAGCAGGCACGAGACGTGTCAGTTCGTTTCACAGGATGAAATAAAGCGTTTCTCCACTTGAAACAAACAGTTTCGTGGTATGAAACAAAATATTTCATGCCATGAAACCGTAACCTTTTGTGGTTTAACTATTTTAGTTGACCACTTTTAGTTTTATTTGTAAGACGAGTTGACTCGGTTAAAACTTATTTATAATTCACGTTGACTTTCCTGATGCCATCCATCGCAAGCTTTTCAATGATATGCAGTATCTGATAGAGTGTAGTGAGAAAATCGTGAGGGATAACCCCAAATCGTGATGGATAGCGTGATGGATTTTTCCGTTTTTGAAGTATCTATCACGCGATTCAACTATCTGTATATTAATATGTTAATTGGTATAAGAGATACAAATCGTGATGGATGATAGATAATTACATAAAATTTGTTCGTATGACGGCTGCGCTGGGTAACTTATATGGCTGTATCGGGTTACTTATATGGCTGCATCGGGTTACAGATATTACTGCATCGGGTTACTTATATGGCTGCATCGGGTTACAGATATTACTGCATCGGGTTACGGATATTACTGCATCGGGTTACGAATATGGCTGCATCGGGTTACAGATATTACTGCGTAAGCTAACGGAGACGTATCTGTAAGCTTATCGAGACGTCTGCATCAGCTAACTGAGACGTCTGAACTCGCTGACAGAACTACTTGAGTTGTCTTACTGAACCACTTGAATTGCTCGACTGAACCACTTGAGCTAGCTGACTGAGCCACTTGAGTATTCTTCTTCATGTGCTTGCGTGCAACCATAGAAACTTTTCAACCGTACAGTTATAAAAAAAAGAAAATCCCATAATTTCTTGGCAGTTTCAATAAAAAAGTGTATCTTCGCAGCAGAATTGCAATATTGCGTCCACGACCTTATAAAACGTAAGAAGATGGCAAGATTTATAGACCCACGTGTCGATTGGGCTTTCAAGCGAATTTTTGGAAGCGAGGACACGAAAGAATGTCTGATAACATTCCTCAACGGACTGTTTGAAGACGAGTTGGTAATCAAGGACGTAACGTTTGCCAAGACTGCCATTGTTCGACAAGCATACGGAGGCAGAGTGTATGGATATATTTGATTGTTGGATTTATATAATGAAGAATATGAACATGTTTGAACAGATGCCATTCAGCGAGAAGTATCCAGTCTTCCGCAAGTTGGCAGAGATAGGCGACCTCCGCAAGCTCTCCCGAGAGGAACTAGAGCTTTATGACGAGGACATCAAGAATATGCGTGATATATATGCCACCAGAAAGTTTGATGAGAAGAGAGGAATGGAAAAAGGGCGTGCTGAAGGTCGTGCTGAAGGTCGAGCTGAAGGTGAACTGTCTAAAGGTTTGGAAGTAGCCCGTAACTTGTTGGCAATGGGTATGTCTTGTTCTCAAATCATACAAGCTACAGGATTAACAGAAGACCAGCTGAAGCAACTTCAGGCGTAGTGTATGTAAATTATCCACGAGTCTTTTTTCTTAGTATAAGTGGCTATGCCAGACGTGAAGGAAATATCTTCAGCCATTAAAACTATAAGGGCTGCAAACGGCATTGTTACCGTCTGCAGCCCTTACTTATATTAGTATCAGGAGCGTTAAATTACACTCCCTGACCTGGGTAGTTCGGATCATTCGAGCCGAAGCCTGGACCCATACTATCCCATTCTTCTTGCGTTATTCCTCCACCGGTTTCTCCTCCACTTCCTACCAGAATGCAAGGAGTATTCATTTCTATTACCTGAATTGCAGGTGATACATACTCTTTCTTTTTCATAATTCCTTGTTGATTAATTATTTAACACTAAATTTCTTTCCATTCTTGATATAGATGCCCTTGCCAGGGGTGCCCTTTACGCGCTGACCCTCTAAGGTATAGATGGCTGATGAACCAGTCTGTTTGCCATCTCCTAAGCTGATGATGCGGATACCTGTGGTAGAACTGTCATCAGGCAAACCGATGCTGAACAGCATGGTACGTGAAGAAGCCGACTGCGATGGCTGGACGTTCAGATATATGCGATAAGGAGACAAATCACCTGTGTGGATACCAAACTTACCATCTTCACGGAAACTGTAGCTTCCTTCTGCCATAGGAGTGGTAGTATAAACACCACCTATTGAGGCATTTGTCAGTTCATGGCAGATAGTCATAAAACCACTCTTACCATCCCAGTCTCTCAAAGTCAGCGACTTGGCTGCTGGATTTGCAAAGAAGTCAGCATTGTACTCTACATTCTGTGCCGTTACAACCAAATTCTGAGCTGTGCCCTCAGCACCAAGCTTAACAATCATTGGTGTACCAGCCTTGATGACAGACTGCTCATCGAGCATAAGAACGAATTTCAATACACTTGCATCATTTGTAGGCATGTGGATCATCATATTTCCTACAGGATAGCACTTCTCTGCACCAGTAACATTAGCTACATTGATATCGAAAGGAAGGCAGAGTGTTACATAACCCTCCTGTCCCTCAGTAAGCTGACGGCTATACTGAAGGTTCTTCACCGTGAACTGAGCCTGGGTGTTGATGATTGTAGCATCGGTAAGGTTCAGTTCCTCGACATAGAACTTGCCATCTGACTTTGTTGCCTTCAGTGTTCCATCTGCATTTGCTGCATACTTATGCTCAGGGCAGTACTCGTTGCTGCAACCCATGTGATAGATGTGCTTGGCTGAGTCGAACTTAGGACTGGTTAAAGTGGCAGATGCTACGTGAACCAATTCATTCTCAGAAGTACTGTTGCTATATGAGGAAGCCGTTCCATCGCAGCAAGTGAACGATCCATGATACACAGTATTGCCTTCTGCAGCAACAAGCACAGGATAAGCATCTGCATCAGTACCCAAGAGTTTCTGATACCAAACCAGTTCACCTTCTGATTTGCTTCCGTTGAGCAGGTAAGCCACTTCACCGCTGTTCAGCTGCTCTGGGGTGAATGCCTTGACCACGTCAGCTTCATTCTTACCGTCAGGATAGGTCAATGAGCCTTTTCCGATAGCCTTGACAGCATTACCTGTCTGCTCAATTTTATTGATGGTAAGCTTCGAGCTACTGTTGTATGCCAAGATGCCGGAAGCGGTGCTGGAGGCATCTGAGATTTCCCCAACAAGGAGACCGGCACGATCTGCAGAAGTAGCAGTAACATTACCAGTGCCAAGCACATTGTTCAGATTACATATATAACCATCTCCTATCAGGTTTCCGACAATATCAGCTCCAGTTATATCGCCATAGTTGGCACAATTCTGAATGGTTCCTGAGCCAAAATGTCCAGCAATGCCGCCAACGCTGTTTTCCGTACCTGTTAAGACACCATAATTGGCGCATGAAATGATGGATTTGCCGGATTCCCTATAGTCACCTACAATACCTCCTACAAAATTTGCACCATTCACCATTGCATGGTTTTCGCAGTTGCCGATGTCGCCACTTGCTCTTCCTGCTATTCCGCCAACATGATCTTTTCCTTCTACCGAACAGTTAGCCAAGGTCTTGATATTTTCAATAATACAAAGCTCTTCGAATCCTGCCAAAATTCCAGTACATAGATCAACAGTACTCTTTACCTTCGCATTGTCGAAAGTGATGTTCTTGATGCTGCCCTTTTCTGCATAGCCGAAGAAACCGAGATGTTCAGAGGCGGCATTGATGATGTAGAGATTACTGATGGTCTTCCCGTTGCCATCGAATGTACCTTGATACCTATTAGTATATGAGGTACCGATAGGAATCCAGCTGAGCTCTGTTACCTGCTTTTCGGTATCAGCCTTATGGCATACAGTGCTCATATCAATTTCTTTCACATCATCGGCAATCTTTGCGCAGGCTTCCATGTTACCTTCATTCACGAAGTCACGGAACCACGCCAGATGCTCTGCCGTCTTCAGTTCAAATGGTTCCGCCTCAGTTCCTTTACCAGTCATGCCTGTTGGCAATTCACCATCAAGACCATTCATTTTTACATTGAGCTTGACTTCGCCTTCAATGGCATTGCCATCGTTTTTTCTTGCACCGATATAATAAGTGGTGCCTTTCGTTACAGTATAGATGATTTTGAAGTCAGGCCAATTGCTAGAATCATCGTAAATCAAGCGAGATGCAGCCGTAGGGCTCTCCCACAGGGTGCCACAGGTTTTATTGCCGTTGCTGTTTGCCGTCACCTGCAATCTGCCATCTTCTGGAGCTGTATATTTATAAAGGTTGTAACCGCTGATTTCATCCCTACTGACATACGTTTTTTCGATTGTTATAAGATTGTTACCCAATGTCAAGGAAGGAATTTCTTTCTGACACATCGTACACTTGTCGTTCTCACCATATTTGTGTCCGGTAGCTGATACTACAAGAGTGCTCACTCCTTGTGTCAACAGCTCGTCTGAGAAAGACTTATGACAAAGATTACATTCCCAATATTCGATGTTGCCATCTGTGGTGCAGGTAGCATCCACGGATTCGTGATGTATGGGACTATCGCCATGCTTAACCGTTAATGTGCCCTCTTGTGCTGGCTTTGTGTTGGTAAATGTAACTGTACTTTCCACCTCGCCTAAACAATTCAATGTCGCATTACCTGAGTAAACCTCATCAGCAGAGCCAAGTAAAGGATAATCGTCTGTGTTCAGTTTTTGTCCCCATTTTGCACTTCCTGAGACATTTTTCTGGAGCAGATTGGCAACCATGCCGCTCTTCAATTGTTCTGCGGTGAATGCCATCATCTTTTCAGCTGATGTCAATGAGCCTCTTCCGATAGCCTTGACAGCATCGCCTGTCTGCTCAGTTCCATTGATGGTAAGCTTCGCGCTGCTATTGTATGCCAAGATGCCAGAAGCGGTACTGGAGGAATTATCTATGTTTCCAACAAGGAGACCGGCAGACTCTCTATCCCAAGTAGCTGTAACATTACCAGTGCCAAGCACATTGTTCAGATTGCATTCATCAGCACATCCTATCAAGTTTCCGACATAGAAAATTCCCATTATATCACCATAGTTGGCACAATTCTGAATGGTTCCTGAGACAAAATATCCAGCCATGCCACCAACACTGCTTCCCGTACCTGTTATGACACCATAATTGGCGCATGAAGTGATGGATTTGCCGGAATACGTATACTCACCTACAATACCTCCTACAAAACCTGCACCATTCACCATTGCATGGTTTTCGCAGTTGCCGATGTCGCCATTTGCTCTTCCTGCTATTCCGCCAGTGTAGTCTTTTCCTTCTACCGAACAGTTAGCCAAGGTCTTGATATTTTCAATACAAGAGGCTGCAGCTCCTACCAAAATTCCAGTACAATAATCATCATTAGTAGTCTTTACCTTTGCATTGTCGAAAGTGATGTTCTTGATGTTGCCACCTTCATCAGCATAGCCGAAGAAACCGGCATAGCCGGAGATACCGATATTCTCAGAGATGACATTGATGTAGAGATTTCTGATGGTCTTCCCGTTGCCGTCAAATGTACCAAGATACATACCGATAGGAGTCCAGCTGAGTTCATCAGTATTCTTGGCGGCATTCTTCGCATGGCAGAACTCAGACAAGTCGATATCAGCAGTCAGCTTGGCAGATGCTGATGGGTGAGTAGTTCCTGCTGCTTCGCCTTCGTCCCCAATAGTTCCGTTCACATAGTCGCGGAACCACGCCAGTTCGGCAGCTGTGGATATCTGATAAGGATTGTCTACTCCATTACCAATGGAAGGCTTGGAAGGTGTTTGTGCCCATGCCCCCCCATAAGGCATGAGGATAGCCATCACGAGCAGCAGCATCGTGACGAGCCAATTCGGTTTGTGTAATTGTTTCTTTTTCATACACGTTTTGTTATAAATGATTAATGTTAATATTTTGTCTTATATATCTGCTTGCCAATTTATCGCTAAGATAAGGAGCTTTCCTCTATGATGGGATAGGCTTCGCTATCATGTCCATTGGATCATCAGAGCGAAGATGATTTCTGGAAACATAAGAGGCTTGTCTGCATGATGAACAGGTATGTCGGACAGCAAACCGGCATGGCTCCAATCTAGCAATCATGCTGCAAATATACAAAAAATAATTGAAATAAGGTGTCGCATTCCCATGCCTAGGTGTCGCATTCCTATCATTTAGGTGTCGCATTCCTATCATTTAGGTGTCGCATTGGTGGGGGAATGCGACAACTAAAAGGGATTTTTTAGATAAAAAGAACGCCTAAAAAGGCAAAAAATAGCAAAATAGAGCATTTGGTTTGAGTTTCAAGTGGTTGTGGCAGTCGTTGGCTTTAGTTGGCAGTGACAAGGAAATGAGGAAAAAGCAGATTAGAGAAGTAGAAATGCTTTCAAATCATTACCCAATGAAAACGCCCTAATAAGCATTTTTAACGGTGGCGGTTCAATCTTCTCCATTCTGCGTAAGTTTTGGTTTTGCCATGCAACTCTCATAGTTTAATTTTGCAC
>OFMH01001065.1_pt1 | contig 16040 bp, 13 predicted proteins | sample 1541761 | NCBI WGS metagenome assembly OFMH01 (sample SAMN04209249, study PRJEB22552) | human gut metagenome | biome: gut; material: feces | host: Homo sapiens | place: USA: Oklahoma
TTTCGAGCTTGAGCCAGTTGGTTCCGAAAGCCTCGCGAGCCATCTGTGCTGCGAAGACAGCCTCCTCGGCGTTGCGCACGCCACTGGTGTTAGGAAGGAGCTGGATATTTGGGTTCTGCACTATATGAGAGAGCAGGTCGTCCTGCTTGTCTTCGAGTTCGATACGTTTCATTGCAACAGTAACCATTTCTGTTTCTGATGCTTTGATGGCTTCAGCCATGAGGGCATTGTTGTTAAACTTTCCTGTGCCCAAGAAGAGGCGTGAGTTAAATTCTCTGCCTGCGATTACTAATTTTTCCATTGTTTTATTATAGAGTTGTTATTTTTGTTTTCATTTCTGTAGGAAAAGTACTTTTGGGTGATTCTTTTCCGCAGTATTCTGGGACCGTTATCCTCCGCAGAACGCTTTTACGATAACGATGTCTGCTCCTTCTGCGATGATTGTGTTTTCCCATTCATCACGAGGCACCATTTCGTTACTGATAGCTACTGCAACTCCTGTAGCTGGCAAATCGAGTTCCTGGGCTAACTCCCTGATGGTTTTAGCCTGTGTCTCGGTCTCTTTGTTGTTGATAGTTACTTTCATATTCTGTTCGTTTTATATGATGAATAATCCGTTTGTTTACGCTTTTCTATCGCCCGAAAGCGATGATAAGCAAATATGTAATCAAACACGGTGAACTTCCAGATGAAAGCCTTAAGAGAAAGAATAAAGCGCTATCAAATATCCCTGCGACAGCATTACCTGCATCAGGTTCAATGGGTATCATCTCAGCCGAATCTTTCAGCACCCCGTGATAATCGCTTGCAAAAGTAATGATAATATCGGAAAAGCAATAGAATTTCAAAAATATTTATGCTAAATTAACGCAGAATGCACCTTTCGCTTTACTGGTGTTTCTTTCTGCAATCCGGGCATTCGCCTTTGATGACAAAGGAAATAGAGTGGGGGTAAAAGCCTTCGGGCAGCTCGAAACTTGGAATATGGATATCCTCCATACAGAAGGAACGCTGGCAAGATTCGCAGTAGAAATGAATATGCCCGTCGTGATGATCGCAAGCCCCTTTTTCTTCGCAGAGTTCGTAGCAGAGTACGCCTCGCCCATCTTCGAAGGCATGTACCACATCATGTTCCAGAAAGAGGGTAAGGGTACGGAAGATGCTCGACTTATCCATCGAAACCATCTTTCGTTCCAGATTGCTCAGACTCTGCGGGTTCTGTTCGCCCATCAGGGTCTTCATTACGAGTATGCGGTTGGCGGTTGGCCGAATGCCTTTCGATTCCAGCCTGCTGATCATATCTTGTGAGTTCATCGTTTCTTCTTTTTAAAATCTTTACTAACCGGTTGCAAAGATACAAAAAAAGCGTGTAAGTATGGTAACTTACACGCTTTTTCTTTATTTAAACGTAATTACTTTTTGCTTTCAATCTAGTTTATGCCGCAGCATGAAGGGATTGGAACCCTTATACGCAAGCACAACCACGGCTTCTGTTCAAAGCCTCACCATACATTTCCATTGCGGTCATGTAATTTGCAAGAATAGCCTTCAAGGCCTTCTTGATGTTTGCATACATTGTTTTCATAATCGTTATCCTTTTTTTAAAAATTAATACTTGGCATTTCTGCCATTTTCTTTTTCCTTTTGTTCATGAACGGTGGTCAATTTTACTTGCCCATCTCCATGTTGTTGTTTACATTTACAGCCTTGGCAATCATAGCTGCCACAACTGTAAGAATCATTACTGTCGTCATCATAATTTGTTTCCTTTCTTTCTTTGTGGAGCCTCCATGTGAGGTCTCCTGTTTTACATTATCCTTTTACAATCTCACTGTTTTCTGGTGCAAAGGTAATGCCTTTTTCTTGAATATCTGTCACAAAGACATGACAAAATGATGAAAAAGGGGCTTTTTTTGATACACGTCAACTAAACAGCAATGGCGGCTTGATATACGTCAAGCCGCCATGCTGTCATATTGAGAAATGTGTCATATTTCTTATGTTTCTTCGGATTTCTGATGCTAGATCAGTTCCAGAATCTTGTCGAGAATCTTTTCTACGGTTGAAGAATCGGTTGCTTCATCGAGTTTCTGGTTGATTTTCTCTTCCAGTTTCTTGCTTACCTTGTCGGCAGCCTGATCCATGGCCTGGTTTGCCTTGTCTTCCAGTTTCTTCTGAACGGAAGCGCCCAGTCCGTCTTCTTCTGAACCATCGCTGTTATTATCGCTTACCGAAGGGGATTCATCGGTTGATGAGCTGGTGGTTTCTTCTATCTGCAGATTGTCGGCACCTTCCAGCGCCTTCACCATATCATCAGCATTCATCGTGTAAACGCTGCCAAGGATTCCGAAGCTTACGGTGTGCTGCTTGCCATTAAACTCAACGGTTCCCTTAGAGCATACGATATAGTTGTGGTATTCGAAGAGCTGGTTCATCACTTCATCGATAGCGCTTCCTGCCATCATCTTGGCAATGGAACGGATGCTTTGGGTGAAGAAGTTGTTATCACTGGTTTCTGTAGCCTTGTCGATAGCCTTGGCTGCCTCAGTCTTTACCTTTTCTTTATGGGCATCAGGTCCTGGATTGGTTATGGCGAAAACCAGGAAGAGAAGTACGATAAGACCTAAGATGATTTTCCAGAGGGTCTTGCTCGATTTTTTCTTTTCCGGTTCCTGTCTGTAGCCCTGGTTCATTGCTGCGCCGTGCTGAAAGCCTTGCTGGTAAGCTTCCTGCTGTGCCTGCTGGAAACCCTGCTGGTTTGCAGCCTGAAAGTTTGCTGCTTCTGTCCCGTTGTTGCCGGCTGCATCTGCTGATGTTCCTTCTGCATTTTCTTTGTTGGCTGTATTAGCCTTGATAGCTTCTACAGTTTCAAGAACAGTCTTCAGTTCTGCTATTTTCCAAGCTGGAGTCCAGTCTTTCATGCCTTGTGCCCAAACAAGGGTCTCGGGTGTGATAGCCTTCTGAACGAGTTGCTCCAGGCTGAATGGACCCGCTTGCTGTCCGTTATTCTCAATGATAAAATATTCCATCATGTATTCTTTTATATAATATTTTTCTTAAAAGCCAATAAGGAGTTTCTTACACTCTCAATTGCTTATTAGTGTGTAGCTTTCCACCATGCTGTTTTCTCTCTGCCCTTGATAGCTACGCTGTGCTGGCTAGGGTCGGAGATAGAAAGACCGCAATAATTTTTCACTTTAAAGGTTGTACCTCTATAACTCATTAACATTGTATAAGCTTCATCTGTATGAGCAGCAGCTTTGATTGTGAGTTTCATCTGTGAATTAAATTTGTCTTTCAGAGAGCCGCTCGGAACAAGACTATCTACGTATACGCTCATGTCGTAGAAGAGGTTGGGAGAGAAACCATCCAAAGGCTGTATGGAATCGAGCGGAACGGATGATGAGAGGGTATATTTGCTATTGATTTCCTTCATCACTTGGGCTAGATTATCCATCTGTCTGCAGTCGATGGCCGCCATGTTGCAGAATGGATCGCTACTATTCTTGTAGAAATTGACAACTCCGTTGACAAATCCTGAGTAGTTGGGCGCAGAACTGTTGAGGTAACTCCACATGGTTTTGTATGGAACGCCGGCTCCCATTATTTCGCTACTTGAACTGATCATGAAATTAGTGACATCTTTCAGTTCGTATGCAGTCTCTACATTGCCCATATAGCATGCATCGAAGAGGATGTACTGCATCTTGGTGCCGCTGAGTTTGATTCCTTCGGCTAGGGTAGGAACGTCGAGAGCGTTTTCTTCTAAACTTACGCTTCCGAAGAAACGGGTGACAGGGTTGTTGGGATCGGGACCATACTGTATTCCGCTGAAATTGCCGGTAGCGGTAGGGTAGCTGGTGCTTCCTTTCTGAGCAAAACCGGCATTAGGTCTTGCCATATAAGGATAGTTTACCCAATCGCTGTTGTAGGTCCATCCGCAGCCATGAGCTCCGATGATGAGCGAATAATTCAGGGCTTCAGCACGGCGTTTCACCTCATTCAGAATCTCTGCAAATCCTTCTGCTGTAGTATATGTAGCTTCATCGTATGTTTTCAAAGTGTCGCGAATTACGGTTTTCGTATTGCCGTCATATTGAAGATCAATGAGATAGCTCTTCCTGTAATTCTGGCTCATGAAGACCATTACACGCGAATTATTCAAGCCTTTCTTGGCAACAATACCTTCGCAGATACTGTCAACGTTCAACTTTAAATATCTTGTAAGACCGGAATCGCTGGTTCCACCCGTCCAAGGATAGAAGACGAAGATAGTCTGCTTATTGACGCTTTCTACATCAATAGCTTCATCGCCACAACTGGTGAAAGTTGCTGCTAGAGATAGCGTACATATAAATAAGGTGAAAAGCTTCTTGATCATAATTAAAAATGTTGAATGTTGAATGTTGAATGTTGAGTTGCAATCTTGCTAACGAATCAGCTTGACTAATTCAACATTCTACACTCAACATTAAATATAATACTATTATTTCTTCTTGAGTTCCTCGATGGTTGCCTTGAGGGCAGCAATCTTCTCAACAGAGTCGCTTTCCTTCTTGCGCTCCAGGGCTACTACCTTCTCAGGGGCATGAGCTACGAAGTTCTCATTGCTGAGCTTCTTGCGTACACCCATCAGGAAGCCTTCCAGGTGCTTGAGCTGAGCCTCTGCCTTCTCAATCTCGGCAGCTACGTCGATGAGGTCGCCCAATGGTACGGCAAACTCGTCGGTGCCTACCATGAAGCTGGATGCATCGGCACTCTTCTCGGCGATGACCTTAATCTTGTCGAGGTTGGCCATCTTCAGAGTTACGTCGTTGTAAGCCTCGAAATCGTTCTTGCCTACTACCTGCAGAGACAACTGCTCCTTCTGGGCAATGTTCTTCTGGTTGCGAACGGTACGAACACCGGCGATAATCTGCTTCACAGCCTCAATGTCGGCTGCCAACTTCTGCTCCTCGTCTGTAGGTGCAGGAATCTCCAGCTTCTCGCGCATGATGCTCTCGCCATCCTTGCGGTCGTAGATGTGCTGCCACAACTCCTCGGTGATGAATGGCATGAATGGATGCAACATCTTCAGCAGGGCATCGAAGAAACGGAGGGTAGCGTCGTAGCTCTTCTGGTCGATAGGCTGGCCGTAAGCTGGCTTCACCATCTCCAGGTACCAAGATGAGAACTCATCCCAGAACAGCTTATATACAGTCATCAATGCCTCAGAGATACGGTAGTCCTTAAACTGCTTCTGCATCTCCTCGTTCACCTCCTTGAGCTTGGCATCAAACCACTTCACGGCGATTTCTGCACTCTTAGGCTGCTCGATATCTGCAGTCTCCCAACCCTTCACGAGGCGGAAGGCATTCCAGATCTTATTGTTGAAGTTACGTCCCTGCTCGCAAAGGCTCTCGTCGAAGAGGATGTCGTTGCCGGCTGGAGCGCTGAGCATCATACCCATACGAACGCCGTCGGCACCAAACTTGTCAATCAGATCCAGTGGGTCTGGTGAGTTACCGAGACTCTTGCTCATCTTGCGGCCGAGCTTATCGCGGACGATACCTGTGAAATATACGTGCTTGAATGGCATCTTGCCACGATACTCGTAGCCAGCCATGATCATACGTGCTACCCAGAAGAAGATGATATCCGGACCAGTTACGAGGTCGGAAGTAGGGTAGTAGTAGTTGATCTCCTCATTGTCAGGATGCTCGATGCCATCAAACAGAGAGATAGGCCACAGCCATGAAGAGAACCAGGTGTCGAGGCAGTCGCTCTCCTGCTCAAGATCCTCAGCCTTGATGCTGGCGTTCTTCTCCTGAGCGAGTTTCAGCGCCTCCTCTGCAGTCTCAGCTACCACGAAATCCTTCTTGCCGGCATTGTCGAAGTAGTAGGCTGGGATGCGGTGACCCCACCAGAGCTGACGGCTGATACACCAGTCCTTGATGTTCTCCAACCAGTGGCGATAGGTGTTCTTGTATTTCTTAGGGTAGAACTCGATGTCATCGTCCATTACTGGAGGGAGGGCGATGTCAGCAAAGTGCTGCATCTTGAGGAACCACTGTGTAGAGAGCTTTGGCTCGATAGGCACATTGGTACGCTCAGAGAAGCCCACCTTATTATTATAGTCCTCAATCTTTTCCATCAGACCGGCATTCTGGAGGTCGATGGAAATCTGCTTGCGCACGTCCATGCGGTCCATACCTACATAGAGACCTGCTGCCTCGCTGATGGTACCGTTGTCGTTGAAGATATCGATGGTCTCCAAACCATGCTTCAAACCGAGGGCGTGGTCGTTGATATCGTGAGCTGGAGTTACCTTCAAGCATCCGGTACCGAACTCGATATCTACGTATGTATCCTCTATGACAGGAATCTCGCGGTTTACGAGAGGCACGATCACGTGCTTGCCCTTCAGCCAGGTATTCTTCTTATCCTCTGGGTTGATACACATGGCAGAGTCACCCATGATGGTCTCAGGACGGGTTGTTGCTACCACTGCATAGTATCCCTTCTCATCCTTGTGCATCACGTTCTCCTCGTCCACCTGCTGGCAGTCCTGCTCAACTACATAATACTTCAGATGGTAGAGCTTAGAGTGCTCGTCCTTGTAGATAACCTCCTCGTCAGAGAGCGCAGTCTGAGCCTTAGGGTCCCAGTTAACCATGCGCACGCCACGATAGATGAGTCCCTTCTTGTAAAGGTCGCAGAATACGTGGATGACGGCACGAGAGCGGGTCTCGTCCATGGTGAATGCTGTGCGGTCCCAATCGCAGCTGGCACCGAGTTTGCGGAGCTGTTTGAGGATGATGCCACCGTGCTCGTGAGTCCAGTCCCAAGCGTGCTTGAGGAACTCCTCGCGGGTAAGGTCGGTCTTCTTGATGCCCTGCTGAGCGAGGCGGTTTACAACCTTAGCCTCGGTAGCGATACTGGCATGGTCGGTACCTGGTACCCAACATGCGTTCTTGCCCTCCATGCGAGCACGGCGAACGAGAATATCCTGGATAGTATTGTTGAGCATGTGTCCCATGTGGAGCACACCTGTTACGTTTGGTGGAGGGATTACCACCGTATAAGGTTCACGACCATCTGGCTTAGAGCTGAAAAGCTTGTTGTCGAGCCAGTACTGATACCATTTACTTTCCACTGCTTGTGGATCGTATTTACTTGCTAATTCCATTGTTTCTATCTAATTTTTATTCTTTTTCTTTCTTTTTCCTTAAAAAACGGTGCAAAGATACGAATTTTTGAGCGAAAAATGCTATCTTTGCATCAAAATTATTAATTTTTGCACAAAACGATGGTTAGTAATACAGGAAAAGGACATACGAAAGAAGAAAAACTGGCGGCATTCAGCCGCTTGCTGGATGTGCAGGACCGTTTGCGCCTGCAGTGTCCATGGGATAAAAAGCAGACATTCGAGAGTCTTCGTCCGAATACGATCGAGGAGACTTTCGAGCTTTGTGACGCCTTGATGAAGCGCGATTACAAAGATATCAAGAAGGAGTTGGGCGATGTGTTGGAACACGTGATGTTCTATAGCATCATCGGCAGAGAAGACGGCGAGTTCGATATCTGTGATGTTTGCAATCAGGAGGCAGATAAATTGATGTTCCGCCATCCTTTCATCAACTGGAAGGAGGAAGGAAATTGGACGGTTTCGAATCCTGATATGTATATCAACGATGAGGGACAGGTGGTATATAGAGAGTCTGAAGAAGCAGAAACCGGGAAGGCTGGAACTGCCAGTTCGGAAGAAACCTTGGCTCTTGGCGCCAGCAAGCCGAAAACTGCTACTTCTGTTGAGAAAACCTGGGAACAGATCAAGCAGCAGGAGAAGGATGGTAATGAGCGGGTGTTGAGCGGTGTCCCTAATTCTCTTCCGTCTCTTATCAAGGCTTATCGCATTCAGGACAAGGCTAGAAATGTAGGCTTCGACTGGAAAGAAAAAGAAGATGTGTGGGACAAAGTGCAGGAGGAACTGGAAGAACTCAAGGTGGAACTGGCTAAAGGCGACAAAGAGAATTCTACCCAGGAATTGGGCGATTTCATCTTCTCAGTAATCAATGCAGCACGTCTCTATAAACTCAATCCGGATAATGCGCTGGAGAAAACCAATCAGAAGTTTATCCGCCGTTTTAACTACGTAGAAGATCATAGCTTAAAGCAAGGTAAAAACTTGAAAGATATGAGCTTAGAAGAAATGGATAAACTATGGAATGAAGCAAAACTTCAGGAGAAAAAGGATGATAAATAACGGTGAATCAGATAATCTTATCGACTCATCAATATAATAATAAAAACTAAAGTGTTATGAAGAAATTAGTTTATGTAACAATAGCTTTGGTGGCGCTTTTCGCAGCCAACAGTTGTAAGAACAAAAATAATGTTCCTGTTATCAGTGCTGCAGATTCGGTAGAGGTAGAGGATGCAATGAACGATTCTACCATCTATGGTGTATGCGGTGAGGGAACCTCTATGCATAGCCTGGAGTTGATTTCTGATGATGGTGACACCCTTTCGGTGTTTATTGACGATGAGAATCCTGATGTTGTTCAGGGAGGATTGCTGGCTGGCGACCGTATTGCTCTTATCGGTTATAAGGCAGAGGATGGAGAGATGATGGCCCAGAAGATTATCAACCTGACATCCCTCTTGGGTAAATGGACTTCTCTGGATAAGAATTTTGATATCTTGGAAGGTGGAGAGGTGAAGAACAATGTGAAGGCTGAAACTAATCCTTGGACTAGCTGGAAGATACTCAATGGTAAACTTTTGCTGAATAAGGATACTTTTGCCATTGACAAGTTGGGTTCTGACAGTCTTATGTTGGAGAACACTCAGGGTATCTTTGTTTTCAAGCGCCAAGAGTAAGGTCATCATGTTGAACCTGTAAATTATGATTTAGTTTTGGAACCATTTAAAGTACATATTTTGGGGTGTGGCAGTGCTTTGCCCACCCTTCAGCATAGTGCCTCGGCCCAGATTATTGAGATGCGTGGCAAATGCTTTATGATGGATTGTGGAGAGGGTGCCCAGATGCAGTTCCGTCGCACTCATGTTCACTTTGCTAAGATAAATGCTATCTTTATTTCGCACCTTCATGGTGACCATTGCTTTGGCTTACTGGGACTTCTTTCTACCTTCGGCATGCTGGGCAGAACGGCTAAGTTAAAGGTGTATGCGCCAGAAAGTTACGGAGATTTATTTAAGCGTCAGATTGATTTCTTCATGCAGGGAATGGAATATGAAATCGAATTTGTTCCTGTAGATACCGAGAAGTCGCAAGTAGTATATGAAGATCATTCTGTAACCGTAGAAACCATTCCTCTGCAGCATCGTGTGCCTTGTTGTGGGTACATCTTCAGAGAGAAACCGACATTGCCTCATATCCGTCGTGATATGATAGATTATTACGAGATTCCTGTAAGCCAGATTAATAACATCAAGAATGGAGCTGACTGGACAACAAAGGAGGGGGATGTAATACCTAATGCCAGATTGGTAATGCCTGCCGCTACTCCCCGCAGTTATGCTTATTGCAGTGATACCCGGTTTGTTCCGGGGTTGGCAGAAAAGGTAAAGGGGGTTACGGTGCTATATCATGAGAGTACCTATACTTCGGAGAATGAGGACAGGGCTAAACTCTATTATCACAGTACGGCTCGACAGGCTGCAACTATAGCCAGAAATGCGGGTGTAGGCAAACTTCTTCTGGGACATTATAGTGCAAGATATAATAATGAAGAGGTATTGTTGAATGAAGCTAAAGAGGTGTTTACGGAAAGTTATCTTACTCAGGAAGGTAAAGTGTTCTCTATAGAATAATATAGAAATATAAAAAAGTGCCTTGCATCAAAAAAAAGTTCATTTTTGATGCAAGGTTTTCTCTTTATATCGTTTAATCTTTAAAAAGGATTTGAAATTGGAATCGGAAAAGAAACTCTTAGACGACATCAATAGCGGCAGTCGGGCAGCCATGCACAGATTGTACGAACGCTATGTAGGGTATGCCATGGCCGTAGCGCTGAGGTATATCCCTATGCGCGATGATGCTGAAGATGTAGTGCAAGATAGTTTTATAAAAGTCTTTTCCGGCATTTCAAAGTTTGAATATCGGGGTGAGGGCGCTCTTCAGGCTTGGCTCTTGCGGATAGTGACAAATGAAGCTGTCAACTTTGTAAGGCAGCAAAAGCGTTTCACTATCGTGGACGAAGTTCCCGATGATATTGAGGATGAAGAGCCTGAAGTAGAAAGAGTTCCGCCTGCAGAACTGACAAGAATGATAGGAGAATTGCCTGATGGGTACAGACTGGTTCTTAACATGTTTGTTTTTGAACAGAAAAGCCATAAAGAAATTGCACAGCTGTTAGGCATCAAAGAAAGCAGTTCTGCTTCACAATATTTGCGGGCGAAAAAGCTGTTGGGCAAAAAGGTGAAAGATTATCTGAGCCAGGCAGATTGTAGTGATAATAAAGAGTTGAATCATATAAATGAGAAAAGTAATGAGTAACGATTGGACAAATAAACTTCGAGATCAGTTGGCTGACTACCAAGAGCCTGTCAGCCACGACTTGTGGGCTGAGATAGAACAATCGCTTGCTCAGTCTAAAAAGGTTGGTGATGAGGAAACTGATGTAAAAAAGACCCCACAGGCTCGTTATGTTGTCTTGAAAAGATGGTCAGTAGCTGCAGCTATTGCTTTATTGGGAGTAGGAGGCAGTTATGTTTATCTGCATGATGATGAACCGGGACAGGCTAACTTAGCTGTTCAGAGTTCTTTCTCTACAGCATCAGGTTCAAGCAGGACTTCTTCTGCTGTCCGTGCAGAAGCACAATCGGCAGGAAGTAAAAATGCTATCTTGCTTGCAGAAAACAATGCATCTGCACATCAGGTGAATCGCCATTCATCGGGGCGTCAATTGAACCATAGTAAATCTTCTGTCTCTTTTCAGGAGAGGACTGTTGCTGATGATAATGAAGTAATGCTTGCAGCAGAGGTGGAAATGCCAGAACAGTCTGTTAATGCAGAGGTAAATGGTCGGGAATTATCTGTTTTGCAAAAGCAAAATGAGGATTCTGAAAGACAAATGACCGTTTCTTCTAATCATGCAACCAAGCCGTTGGAAGCAGATGGTGGGCAGAAACTTTATGCTGGCAGGGCGCAGGATGGTCATTTTGAACGCAGTTATAAGGACAAGTATGAACAGAACTGGACCATGAACCTGTATGCAGAGAATGTAAGTCTGGGCTCTGGCGGTGATGGAATGTCAAACGGCATGTATGCGTCTTCAGATCCTCTTGCTGGTGGCGGCTTTGCTGATCATGGTGTTTTCCTGGCTGCTGCTTCTCCTTTAAGATATGCAATACCGAAATATGTTGAAGCGAAACATCATGCTCCTTTGGCTATTGGTGCTCAGGTTGGTATCGGACTTGCGCCTCGTTTGTCTTTGAGTACCGGTGTCGTTTATACGCGTGTTGCTTCTGATTTCAAATCTTATGGTGTTTCAGAATTTGATACACATCAGGTTTTGCATTATGTGGGTGTTCCACTTGGTTTAAACTATGAGGTTTGGAGCACGGGAGGCTTTCATGCGTACGTAATGGTGGGTGGAGAAGCCGATTTCAACGTAAAGAATGATACAAAGGTTTCTGGTCATAAAGAGGACGTGAAACGTGATGGCGTTCAGTTCTCGGGTAAGGCTTCGCTTGGTGCACAGTATGATGTTACACCACAAGTGGGCTTCTATATTGAGCCAGGTGCAAAATATTATTTTGATAATGGCAGCGAAATAGAAAATACGTTTAAAGATAAGAAGTGGAATTTTAATCTCCAGTTCGGACTCCGTATTAATCTGAAATAGTGTTTGAGTCCAATTGTACGAACTACATTTCATTTTATAACATTACATACGAGAAAAGGAAAGGGCAGTCTGCGTGATGCATGGCTGCCCTTTATTGTTTTCCGTTTTTTTATTTCTTATTCAGTAATTTTTCGCTCATATTGAGAGCGGCCTTTCTGCCGTCTCCCATGGCAAGGATTACTGTGGCTCCTCCTCTTACGATATCGCCGCCAGCGTAGATTTCTTCGATGGAACTCTGCATCTGGTCGTTTACGGCAATGGTGTTCTTCCGGCCGAGTTCCAAGCCTTCGATACTCTGTGGAACGAGTGGATTAGGACTTACTCCTACGGCAACAATTACCTGGTCGCACTCCAGCGTGATGGTCTCGCCTGTAGCTTCTGGACGACGACGGCCGCTGGCATCAGGTTCGCCAAGCTTCATCACATCGAGGACTACAGCCTTTACTGCGCCCTTATCGTCTGCCTCATATTCTTTAGGATTGTGCAATGTAAAGAAGTTGATTCCTTCTTCCTTGGCATGCTTCACCTCTTCGAGTCGGGCAGGCATTTCTGCCTCCGAACGGCGATATACCAAGGTTACGTCTGCTCCGAGTCGTTTTGCAGTACGGCAACTGTCCATAGCTGTATTTCCGCCGCCTACAACAACCACCTTCTTACCCAAGTTGATAGGGGTGTCGCTATGAGGATTGGCTGCATCCATCAGGTTTACACGGGTAAGATATTCGTTAGAAGACATGATGTTCAAGGCATTCTCTCCAGGAATATTCATGAAGTTTGGCAGACCCGCGCCTGAGCCAACGAAGATTCCCTTGAATCCTTGTTCTTCCAGATCTTTTACCGAAATGGTCTTGCCTACGATGCAGTCTGTAATAAACTTTACGCCCATCTTCTGAAGATTCTCAATCTCTACATCTACGATAGCATTAGGCAAACGGAATTCAGGAATGCCATATTTCAATACACCGCCAATCTCGTGTAATGCTTCAAAGACGGTAACGTCGAATCCCTTCTTTGCCATATCGCCTGCAAAACTCAATCCGGAAGGTCCTGAACCAACTACGGCTATCTTGATGCCATTAGGTTCATCGCACTTTGGTACAGAGATGTTTCCACTCTGGCGTTCGTAATCGGCAGCAAAACGCTCCAGGTATCCGATAGCTACAGCAGGCTCGTTCATCTTGAGATGTACACACTTGCTTTCGCATTGCTTTTCCTGTGGACAAACTCGTCCGCAAACGGCTGGTAGGGCAGAGGTGTTCTTTAAAACCTTGGCTGCGGCAAGGAACTGGCCTCGCTCAATATTCTTGATGAAGGAAGGAATGTTGATGCTTACCGGACAACCTTCCATACAGGTAGGCTTAGGACAGTCGAGACAGCGCTTGGCTTCGGTCAAAGCCATTTCCTTGGTTAAACCGATATTTACCTCTTCCGTACGGGTTGTGGCACGATAAAGAGGGTCAAGCTCTGGCATCTTTACGCGCTCTATAGCTGTACGTTCTTTTGCTTTCATCGAAGCGCGTAACTCCTTGCGCCACTCAGCGTTACGGTCGGTCAACTCTTCGATGCTCGCATCTGTAGGTTCTACGTCCATGATTACATCCGTAGTTTCTTTCTTCTTTCCTGCGTCTACAGTTGCAAGGTGCTCTTCGAAGTGTTCCATCTCTTCGCGTTCAACATCCTTGAAAGTGCCCATGCGCTTGAACATCTCGTCCCAATCTACCTGGGCGCCGTCAAATTCAGGACCGTCGATGCAGACAAACTTGGTCTTGCCACCGATGGTCAGGCGGCAGGCACCGCACATACCGGTTCCATCCACCATGATGGTATTGAGCGAAACGTCTGTGGAAAGATTATATTTCTGGGTCAGGAGACAGCAGAACTTCATCATGATAGGAGGACCGATAGCGAAAACCTTATCGATATGCTCCTGATTGATAAACTTCTCGATTCCTACGGTTACAACACCCTTCTCGCCGTAACTTCCGTCATCGGTCATGATGATGAGTTCATCGCTAGATGCACGCACTTCATCTTCCATAATCACGAGGTCTTTGTTCCTACCCGCAATTACGGAAAGGACTCTGTTTCCTGCGGCTTTCAGTGCCTTGATGATAGGGAGCATAGGAGCTACGCCTACACCACCTCCGGCACAAATGACTGTTCCGAAGTTCTCGATATGTGTAGGATTTCCAAGTGGTCCCACTACATCGTGAATCTCATCGCCTTCATTCAATGCACAGAGTTTGGTAGATGAAAGACCTACCTTCTGCACAACCAGTGTGATGGTTCCTTTCTCAATGTCAGCATCAGCGATGGTCAGCGGCATGCGCTCGCTGTTGTTGTCTACACGGATGATAACAAAGTTACCTGCCTTTCGGCTCTTGGCTATAAGCGGTGCTTCTACATCGAAGCGGAATACTTTCTCTGAGTATTGTACTTTCTTGATAATCTTGTTCATGGGCTATTAAATTTCTTAATGCTGATATATTAATTTTTCTGGTTAGCTGTTTAGAGTTTGCTTCATGGTACATAAAAATGCAAAAGGATAACATCGGCTACCTTTGTGGCAGTCGAAGTTATCCTCGTACAATATATGTTATTTTTGTTTTTCGAATGTTTTGTATAATCGAGAAAAACTGAAAGTCTTACCGATACTTCAAATTAATCGAAATTTTTGTCATCAAGCATCTCGAAACCGCAGTATGGAACCAATACCTTAGGTACGCGGATTCCTTCTGGGGTCTGATTGTTCTCCAAGATGGTTGCTACGATACGTGGCAAAGCAAGAGCTGAACCATTCAATGTGTGGCAAAGTTCAATCTTCTTGTCATCTGTATGGCGATAGCGGCAGTGGAGACGGTTAGCCTGATAGCTCTCGAAGTTAGATACTGATGAAACTTCCAACCAGCGACCCTGTGCAGCACTCCATGTTTCGAAGTCGTAGCAGATAGAAGAGGTGAAGCTCATATCACCACCGCAGAGACGGAGGATATGGTATGGCAATTCCAACTTCTTCAAAAGACCTTCAACATGGTCGAGCATCTCGTTCAAACTCTCGTAAGAGTGACCTGGCTTATCGATGCGAACAATCTCTACCTTGTCAAACTGGTGCAGGCGGTTCAAACCGCGAACGTCCTTACCATAGCTACCTGCTTCACGACGGAAACAAGCTGAGTAAGCACAACGCTTGATAGGGAGATCTTTCTCATCGAGAATAACATCGCGGAAGATGTTGGTTACAGGAACCTCAGCAGTAGGGATGAGGAAGAGATTATCCAGATTAGCATGATACATCTGACCTTCCTTGTCTGGCAACTGACCGGTACCACGACCAGAGTCCTCGTTTACTACGTAAGGAGGCTGAATCTCCAGATATCCGCTCTTGCGAGCCTCATCGAGGAAGAATGCCTCAAGCGCACGCTGGAAACGAGCCATCTTGCCGATATATACAGGGAAACCTGCGCCAGTAATCTTAACGCCGAGGTCGAAGTCTACAAGATTATACTTCTTCAAGAGATTCCAATGGCAGAGAGCATCCTCGCCGAGGTTTGGCTTTTCGCCGCCTTCTTTCACAACAACGTTGTCGGCTGCGTCCTTACCTTCAGGAACCTGCTCGCAAGGGATGTTAGGAATTTCGAGCAACTGGTTGGTCATATCGTTCTGAGCTTTCTCCATGATCTCTTCAAGAGCCTTAGCGTCGGCCTTGAGCATAGCTACCTGAGCCTTAGCACTCTCAGCTTCCTCTTTCTTACCTTCCTTCATAAGGGCACCAATCTGCTTAGCAAACTGGTTAGCCTGCTGCTTGTTGTTATCCAACTTCTGCTGAGCTTCACGACGAATCTTGTCGTACTCCAAAACTTTCTCTACGGCCTCACGAGCATTTGGAAAATGCTTCTTTTCGAGACCCTTAACTACACGTTCAGTTTCCTCACTGATAAGTTTAAGTGTAAGCATAAAATGTCTTTTAATTAAATAATTTACTATTTGTAGGCAAAAGTACAAAAAATATTTGTGATAGCGTAAAAAAATGCTGACTTTTTTACAGGGAAGGGTAGAATTAAAGTTTTTTTGTGGTTTTATAGGGTTAAGGAGCTTAGAAAGGGGGTGGTGTAATCCTTGCCTAAAAACTTATATAAACGAAGAAAGCCTGCTCTAGGTATGAGCAGGCTTCTATGTTGTTTGTTTGGA
>OFMH01001067.1_pt1 | contig 16024 bp, 15 predicted proteins | sample 1541761 | NCBI WGS metagenome assembly OFMH01 (sample SAMN04209249, study PRJEB22552) | human gut metagenome | biome: gut; material: feces | host: Homo sapiens | place: USA: Oklahoma
GGAGTCAACGGTGTGCTCCTTGGAGGAACCGGTTGCACCGCCACAGCCGTCACGGCCGGTTTTGCCGCCCAGCAGCACTACGATATCGCCGGCAGCGGGACGCTCACGGCGAACTGCGCTACGGGGAGCAGCGCCGATTACGCCGCCGATTTCCATACGCTTCGCAACAAATTTATCATGATAGTATTCCTGTACATGGCCGGTTGCCAGACCGATCTGGTTGCCGTAGGAGCTGTAGCCTGCAGCTGCGCCGATGGTAATCTTGCGCTGAGGCAGCTTGCCGGGCAGGGTTTCGCTGATCGGGGTGCGCGGATCGGCACTGCCGGTTACGCGCATAGCCTGATATACATAGGAACGGCCGGACAGCGGATCGCGGATTGCACCGCCGAGGCAGGTTGCAGCGCCGCCGAACGGTTCGATTTCAGTCGGATGGTTATGGGTTTCGTTTTTGAACATTACCAGCCACTCTTCGGTTTTGCCGTCGATTTCGATAGGCACAACGATAGAGCATGCATTGATTTCTTCGGACTGGTCAAGGTCAGCCAGCTTGCCTTCCTTGCGCAGCTTCTTCATGCCGATTACGGCAATGTCCATCAGGGTTACCGGACGCTCGGTGTCTTCACCGTAAACTTCGTCACGGGCAGCCATGTATTTGTCATAAGCCTCTTGAACAGGCTGGGTAAAGGTGCCGGGAATGATATCTACATCTTCAATCTGCGTCATGAAGGTGGTATGACGGCAGTGGTCGGACCAGTAGGTATCTAGCACACGGATTTCAGTAATAGTCGGTTCGCGGTGCTCTTCATTGAAGTATTTCTGGCACCACAGCAGGTCGTCTAAGCTCATAGCCAGGCCCATGGATTGACGCAATGCTTCTGCTTCTTCCTTGGACATGGTCAGAAAACCGGTAACGGATTTAACCTTTTCCGGCTCCTCGCAGGTGCTGATGAGGGTTTCGGGTTTAGCCTGTTCAGCCTCACGCGCTTCAATCGGGTTGATGCAGTAAGCCTTGATTTTTTCGACTTCTTCCGCAGTCAGTTCGCCTTCCAGCACATATACCTTAGCAGCAGCAACCATCGGGCGCTCCTTTTGGGTAATCAGCTGGATACATTGTTCGGCAAAATCCTCGCGCTGGTCGTATTGACCAGGCAGCAGCTCTACGGCGAAGGCAGCCTCGCCTGCAGCCAGCGGCAGCTCCTCTTCTACGACATTGTCGACAGGCGGCTCGGACAGCACCAGCTGTTTAGCCATAGCGAATTCCTCATCGCTCAGGCCCATTACGTCATAGCGGTTAACGATACGCATACCGGTAAGATTGCTCATACCGAGGTTGTTGCGCAGGTCTGCCAGCAAGCCATGTGCTTCGACAGCAAAGGCATCCTTCTTTTCTACAAAAAGTCTTCTAATGTTACTCATATACACGGCCTCCAATGTAATTTTTTCGAGGTGAATACTTGCTATTTATGTATCTATTTTAACACACTTCGGCGTTTTATCCAATATGGATAGCGATAAATCTAGGCAAATTGGTGAACATTTTTCAGTTTTAGCTAAAAATAATTCGGAAAATCAGCTTTAATGCAAAAATGGCCACCCTAAAAGATGACCATCATTTTATTGAAAAGGAACGTTTGTGACAACGTTTATTATTTGGCAAACTCTTGGCTTATCTTGGCAATTGCTTCTACCGTAGCGCGGATATCGGGCTGCGCCAGTATGCCGCTGACTATGGCTGCGCCGTCAGCGCCTGCCGCGCGCACCTCGCGGTAATTGTCCGCAGTTACGCCGCCGATGCCGACAACAGGCAGTCCCTTAGCCTTGCAAATCGCCGCCAGTCCGTCCGTACCCAGCTTTTGGACGTCTGCCTTCGTAGCAGTGCCGAAGACAGCGCCGCAGCCAAGGTAATCCGCACCGCTTTGCAGCGCCGCTTTAGCCTCCGCCGGATTGTGCGCCGAAACGCCGATGATGTAATCCTCGCCCAGAATCTTGCGTGCCGCAGCGCAGGGAAGATCGTCCTGCCCCAAGTGTACGCCTGCTGCGCCCACCGCCATAGCGATATCCAGACGGTCGTTGATAATCAGCGGCACCTTAAAGCTGTCGCACAGTGCTTTCAGCTGCAGCGCTTCGGCGTACATCTCCGCGCTGGATGCCGTCTTGGCGCGGTACTGCACCAGCGTCACGCCGCCATCGAGCGCCTCACGCACGCAGTCAAGCAGCGCCCTGCCCTGCAGGCAGTCTTCGTCCGTAACCAGATAAATACTGTAATCAGGCTGTGCTTTCATCAGGACACCTTTTCCTCCGGCTTCAGGTTCACCAGATTCCACTTCGTAGTTACATGGTAAATGGCGTCAATCAGGCGTACCTTGAACATGCCGGGGCCGTCCTTCTTCTCGAGGAAGTTGGCAGCCAGCTCAGCGCTCTGTCCCATAATTACTACGCCCAGTGCTGCCGCAACAAGCATATCCTTGGTGATAGCAGCGCAGCAGGCAACTAAGGTAGTAGTCATGCAGCCGCTGCCGGTGATATCCTGCAGCAGCGGGTGACCGTTGTTCAGCACAACAGCCTGCTTGCCATTGCTGATGTTGTCAATCGGGCCGGTGACAGCAAACACGCAGCCGAATTTGGCAGCAGCGTCTTTGGCGGTGCGCAGTGCTTCGCCTTCTTCAGTACCCTGCTCCATGTTGTCCACACCACGGCCGCCGGTTGCACCCAACAGCAGTGCCTGACATTCGCTGTGATTGCCGCGCACGATGTCAATATAGCCTGCGTTCAGCAGCTTCAGCGCGAAGTTCAGGCGTACGGTAGAAGCCATTACACCCACAGGGTCCAGCACTACGGGGATGCCCTTGGTTTTGGCCGCCTGCGCCGCACGCTCCATAGCAATCTGCTTATTGAAGCTCAGCGTACCGAGATTCAGCACCAGTGCGTCGACACCGGCGGTAATTTCGATAACCTCCTCCGGCTCATCGGCCATCACAGGAGAAGCACCTGCTGCCAGCGCAGCATCTGCACAGCTTTCCGCCGTAACATAATTAGTAATTTCGTGGATGACAGGTCTTGCCTTACGCAGCTTGTCAACCAGCTCGCCAAAAGTATTTTTTAAGTCCATTAGTCTAAGATACCAGCCTTTCTGTATAAATCAACAAAATGATGCGTCGGTCCGCAGCCGCTTCCCAGTTCGATGCCATGCTCGATGGCTTCGGTAACGTAGGCCTTGGAGGCGCGTACTGCATCCGTCAGCTCCAGCTCCTTGGCCAGATTCGCCGCCAGACTGCTCGAGAGCGTGCAGCCTGTGCCATGCGTATTCTTCGTAGGGATGCGCTTGCCGGGGAACCATGTTTCCGTGCTGCCGTCAAAGAGCAAATCATCCGCCGTGTCACTTAAATGACCGCCCTTCACGAGCACGGCCTTAGCGCCCAGAGCAATAATTTTTTCCGCTACTGCGCGCATCTGCGCCTTTTCCGTAACCTGCATGCCGGTAATCGCCTCTGCTTCCGGCAGGTTGGGCGTAACCAGTGTAGCCAACGGCAGCAGCTCCTTAATCAGCGTTTCGCAGGCCTCCGGTGCCAGTAGCGGATAACCGCTTTTGGAAATCATTACCGGGTCCACCACGATAATGCGCGGCTGATAACGGCGCAGGCAGGCGGCAATCGTGCGGATAATCTCCGGCTGCGATACCATGCCTATTTTCACTGCGTCCACACGGATATCGTTAAAAAGGGCAGCAATCTGCGCTTCAACGATATCACAGTCAATATTCTGTACTGCGGTAACACCACAGGTGTTTTGTGCCGTAACAGCGGTAATGACGCTCATACCGAATGTGCCATGAGCGGCAAAGGTCTTTAAATCGGCCTGGATTCCTGCGCCGCCGCTGGAATCACTGCCGGCAATCGTCAGCAAATTCTTCATCTGCTTTCTGCCTCCTTTAATGCGCACTCAACGCGCGCAGGTATTTTCTTTGTTCTGTCCGGAGTAATCGAACAGGCCATCGTTCTTTTCCTCCAACGCTTTGATAATATGATAGGTATATTCGTTGTAGGGAGTGGGAATCCCCAGCTCCTTGCCCATCGCCATCAGAGCACCGGAGAACATATCAATCTCGGTGTGTCTGCCTGCGTCCAGATCCTGCAGCGTGGAATAGCGTACAGATGGCGGAACGGCACTGCCACGGCCGGAGCTTGCGGGACATTTGCTCATATCAATGCCTTTGGCGGCGGCGATGGCCTCCAGCTCACGGCGCAGACCTTCCTTAATAGCACGCATGTGCTCACTGTCCTGATAGCAGCCAAGACCTGCGCCAATCACAGCCTGCGGCAGATTGTTGCAGACGTTCAGGCGGAACTTGCACCAGATTTCTTCATTAATGCAATTCGTATGGCGGATATGGATATCGGCGCTGCGCATAAGCGCTTCAATCGCCAGCACACGCTCGCTGTCAAAGGGAGCCTGCGCTTCACCGAAAACAATACCGATAGTTTTTTCCGGGTTGAAGCGCACGCCGTTGCCCTCGTGACGCGACGCAATTTTAATCAATGCAGGCAGAATCTGCTTGCTGTCGACAGCACCGGCAATAATCTCCTCGCTGTCCACGCCGTTCATCAGGCTCATGACAGTAGTATTGGGGCCTACTGCCTCGCGGATGCTCGCCAGAGCGCCCGGCAGAGCGCCATATTTTAAGGCAACAATCAAAAGATCTACGCCCTTGGCCTCCTGCGGGCTCCACACCTGCGGATGGTAGGTAACGTTGTTGATGCTGCAGCCCTCGTCACGCAAACGCGCAGCACGGCTGCCTTCGGCGATAATGCCGAATCTGATATCGGGGAGCTTGCTCAGTCCCCAGATTATATAAGAGCCTACGGCTCCTGCTCCCAAAAGTGCGACAGATTTTATCTCCATGCTTATCACTCCTTATTGCTTGCGAAGAAGCGCTGCAGGCCGGGGCGGAATTTATTCCGCTGAGGCTGTAACGCTCATTGCAGTAAAGCTAATTATACATTATATATTATAGCATATCGGGGCGCATAAAAAAACAGCAGCGAAGTGCAAGGCACGAGCTGCTGTGAAGAACTGGTAAAATTATATTAGAATGGAAGGAAAGTGTTATGCTGTCAGCTTGGACGCAAGCTTTTTATATCTCTCATTCAAGCAACCATTTTATCAGGTTTTTCTTTTGTATTCCATTATAATTAGCTTCGCCAAAAAGCTCGTCAAGTGTCAAAAGATATTTTGGATAATTATCCTGTACGCTTTGTAGCGGTGCCAACTCTCTTGCTAATGTATCAGGGTTTAACGTAGTGGCGGATATCTGGTAATATTCTGTCTGGTTGTTTTTAATGGCTACAAAGTCAACCTCACCTTTATCAATATCCCCCACGTATACATCATAACCGCGTCGCATCAGCTCCAGATAGACAAGATTTTCTATGATATGACCTATATCGCTTTCTTTATTACGTATCAGGATATTACGCATACCAATATCAACAATATAATATTTAGGCAGATTGGTAAGCAATTGCTTTCCTTTGATGTTAAAGCGCGGAGCTTTATATAAAAACAAAGCATCTACCAACCCCTGCAAATACTTCTCAACAGTCTTGTTGTCTATACTCTTGCCACCGGATTTTAAGGTATTCGCAATTTTGTTTATAGAAACAATATTACCGATATTATCAGCGATAAATTTTGTTACCTTATCTAATGCGTTCACATCAGTAATCTTCAGACGTTTTACTATATCATTGAGAATAATTGTATTATATACATCGCGCAGATAATTATAAGCATCACTGTCAAAGCTATTGTAACGTGCCAGAAAAGGAAAGGAACCATAATTCAGGTATAAATTAAACTTTTCCTGTATGCTTATGTCAACATTTTCCGGAGCAAAAGAAGATACAAATTCTTTAAATGACAGCGGCAGCATCTTTAGTTCAACATATCTGCCGGAAAGAACGGTTGCCAGCTCTCCAGACATAAAATAAGCGTTGGAACCTGTAAGATAGATATCGCAATTATCTTTAATGAACAGGCTGTCGACAGCTTTTTGATATTCCGTGCAATGCTGTACCTCATCTAAAAAAATATAGTTTTTGCAGTCCTGCTGCAGGCGGTCATTTATATATTGATACAAAGTATGATAATCCCGTAAGGCTTCAAATTCCATTGCTTCAAAGTTGATGCTGATAATTTGTTTTTCATCTATCCCCCGCTTAAGCAAGTTCTGTTTAAACAGCGTAAACATGGTTGATTTTCCGCAACGGCGTACACCGGATACTACTTTTATGATTTGTTTATCCTGCCAGCGACATAACCAGTCAAGATATTCTTTTCTTGGAATAAGCTGCATAGTTATCACCTCTTACTTATATTGTAAAGCAAACCTGTTATAAACGCAAGAAAACTTGGAACGCATTCCAAATTTTCTCTATTTCCCCTAAAAGTTTGGAATGGAATCCAAACTTTAGCATTTTTTATATAAAATTAGGATTTTATTCCTGATTTTGAACATAGAAAAAACGGTATACCTTCGCATGCCGGAAAATAAAAAGCACCCACGTTAGTGAGTGCTCGGTTTTAGTGTTTTACTCCTCATAGTCTTCGTCTTCTTCGTAAGCAGCTTGCTCTCTGCAATCTGCGTAAATAGTATCTTTGTTAGCGTTCACCAAATCCATTATTTTTTTCTTTTCTTCTTCGGAAACGATAATATTGTTTTTCTTCATGTAGTCAATACCGTGAAAAAAGAACATTTAAAAGAATTAAGAACAAGCGCTAGTAACAGCAAAGCGACCCGATTAAAAGAGCTTTTTGGTAAAACTTTTTCTCCTGAAAAAGTTTTTGTTTTGCCGCGCTTTACAAAAAGCGCGAACCTTTCTTCCAACTTCTTTCAGTTATGAAAGAAGTTGAATTAACCCAAAGTATCAAAACAAAATCCCCCGCAGGGTTCCCTGCGGGGGATTTGTGCATCCTAAAGTATTCAAAGCATACAGCTGCTCTATTCACTTCTTCACAGCCAGGCTGCGAATAGAAACATTCACGTTATTCACCTTCATGGCCGTCATATACTCAATCTTTTCCTTAATCTTCGCCTGGAACTGCTTGGTAACGGCAAAGAGCTTAACACCGTAATACAGCACAACCTCTACACTGATAACAATACCCTTGCTGTTGTCGCTGCGGCGGCGCACCTTAATCGAGGTGATGCGCTCCACGCCTTCCAGCTTGCGCCCGATAATTTTGATGATATCCTCCAGCGCGCTGTCGGAAATCAGCAGCTTGCCGTAAAAGCTGAACGAAGGACGTACGATAGAACGGTCCGCATCCTTCTCCTGCTTGCGCTGGCTGGAAAAAATATTATAGGGCAAATCGGCAAAATAGCCTGTGAAATGAGGCTTCAGCTCAATCGTCGGCACCGGCACGATATGTTTGCCCTCCTGCAGACGCGCATGGCGGGCCTTCTTGATTTCGGCCTTGCTGGCAATTTGGTTGATATACACCGTCTTAACCGGCTTATCCAACTTCAGCCTGCCGATAATCTTGTTTATCATATTGTCCGAGGTAGCGATAATCAGCAGACGATGAATGTTGTTGGTCGCCAGCGCCTCACGCACCGCCTGCGCGTGCCCTTCGTCGGTGAAGATGGCGCGCTTAACGGCCTGTATTCTGTTGTCTTCGTTCTTGGCGGAGGTGCCTGCCAGAATTTTGGTGCCCTTAATCAGCAGGCCGTCGTCAATAATAGCGTCACAGCGGTTATCAAAGGCCACGCCGATGGCATGGTGGCTCTTGCCTGTGCCGCTGGGTCCTACAAAAGCAACTACTTCCATTCTATTACACCCTTAACATCATCATATTGCACCTGCCAGATTCCCAGCTTTGTGGGGAAACGGTCAGGGATTCCGTGAAAGTCACTGCCGCCGCTCACCAGCAGTCCACGCTGCTTGGCCAGCGCCAGCCAATGGACTTGCGCCTGTGCATCCGCGCTGGGGTGCCATACCTCGATGCCGTCAAAAGGCTCTACAGCTAAAAGTCGTTCGGGCAGCGTTTTATCCACCAGCTCCGAGGGATGTGCCAACACAGCGATACCGCCTGCCTCGTGAATCAGCGCCACTGCCTCCTGCGGAGAAAGCTTGGGCTGCGGCACATACGCCGGTCCGCCGCGGTGCAGCAGTGCGTCGAAAACCTCCTGCACGGTATCAAAATAGCCCTTGGCCACCAGTGCCTTGGCCACATGCGGACGGCCCACTGCCCTGTTCTTGGGGTCGCAGGCCTCTACCTCCACATGGTATCCTAATTTTTCCAGCTTTTCCAGCATGGCATATAAACGGTGCTCGCGCGCATGGCGCATTTCATCCATTTTCTTATGCAGCGCTTCACAGTTCATAGAAACGTGATAGCCTAAAATATGCACGGCATCATCCTCGTACTGCGTTCCCAGCTCTACGCCGGTGAGGACGCGGATGCGTCCGCCGTAGCGCTTAGCCGCCTCGCGTGCTTCCGCCATACCGTTCCACGAATCATGGTCGGTGATGGCAATTACGCCAATGCCTTTAGCTACAGCCTCGTCCACCAGCATCGTTGGCGTGTAGCGTCCGTCGCTGAAGGTGCTGTGCAAATGTAAATCAACAAGCTGCGCTGCCATTACAGCATACCTGCGAGCTTAATCAGCGTCATAGTACCGAAGGCAGTACCGCCTTTAACCTTGAAGCCATCGGTCTTAGTTGCGGTGGAGGTGCCGCCGATATCAAGATGCGCCCACGGGATATCCTTGTCGACGAATTCGCCGATGAACAGGCCACCGGTGATGCAGCCTCCGGCACGTCCTGCGCTATTGAGCAGGTCCGCAACGTCGCTCTTGATGGCTTCCTTGCATTCAGGTAGGGAAGGCAGCTGCCAGTAGTTTTCACCGGCCATGCGACCTGCCAGCTTAATCTGCTCCACCAGCTTGTCGTCATTGGCCACAATACCGCTGGTTTCGTTGCCAAGAGCGATGATTACCGCACCGGTGAGCGTTGCTATATCAATAACCTTCTTGGCACCCATTTGGCAGGCATACCAGACTGCGTCCGCCAGCACCATGCGTCCTTCTGCATCGGTGGAAACAACCTCGATGGTCTTGCCGTTGACTGCACGCACAATGTCGCCGGGGCGTTGCGCCTTGCCGTCAGGCATATTTTCCGCGCAGGCCAGCACACCGATAACGTTGCACTTAAGGCCCAAACGTGCGATGGCACGCATGGCGCCGAGCACAGCGCCTGCACCCGTCATGTCGTCCTTCATCTCGCCCATGTTATCGTCAGGCTTAATGGAAATACCGCCGCTGTCGAAGGTGATGCCCTTGCCTACGAAGGCTGTATAGGGAGCGTCACCTTTGCCGTTGTAGCGCAAGGCAACGAGGCACGGAGGGTTATGACTGCCCTGACCTACTGCCAGCAGTGCATGCATGCCTCTTGCCTCCATCAGGGTTTCGTCCATAATAGTAATTTCCAGCGGCAGCTCCTGCCCCAGCTTCAAGGCATCATCGGCCATGGTTTGCGGTGTTACCACGTTACCGGGGTTATTCACCAGATCACGTGCATAGCACACTGCTTCCGCAGAGATTTCCGCAGCGTTAATGATTTCCGCCGCCTCCGGCACAGCGCTCAGCACTGTAGCCTCACACAGCGGTGCCTGCTTTGCCTTGCTCTTGAAGCGGTTGAAGGTGTACGCGCCGAGGTACAGGCCTTCAACAAGCGCCTGCAGGTTTTTGCTGCGTTCGGCGTTCAGCAGGATAGGCGCAGCCAGTACGGCCTTTTGCGCCTTAGCTTTGTGCAAAGCGCGGGCAGCAGCGCCGGCAGACTTACGGAAATTGTTCGGCTTGCAGTCCTTGCCCTCGCCACAGCCTGCCAAAAGCAGTGTCAGCAAACCTTCTCCCTGCGGCAGCACCAGTGTGGTAACGCTGCCTGCATCATAAATATCGTTGTGCTGCGCGGTGTACGCCATTGCCGCCTTGGCTGCTGCCTCCGGCAGCTCCAGCTTGTCGATAGCCGCCGCACATTCCTTGCACAGAAAGAGGACAATACTGTCCGCGTCATTATAGGCTGCAGCGTTAAACTCCGCTGCGGTACATTGAAATTGGTTTAACATATCTTAAACTCTCCTATCATTATTTATATTCTATTGCAGTCTGCAATTCGTTAAGCATGGTATTGCCGCTGGAACGCTGCAACGACAAATCGCTCACCAGCACCTTCATCTCGCGCATCAGGCGGCCCTTGAAAAAATAAGAGCCCAGCGCGTGAATCGTGTACGGTGTCTGGTTGATATTGCCGATATACATCAGGCAATGGCCGTCCATATAAAGTGCTGCACCGGGCATCAGCTTGCTGATAACGGCGGCGCGTTCCTGTGAGCTGCCGCTGAGCTTTTTCTTCGTGCCTGCAGTCAGCTCCTGCTGGTCGGCATTACGCGGCAGCACAATGCCCACAGTGCGGTAAGCATTGAACACCAGGCTTGAGCAGTCCACGCTGTTTTTCAAACCGCCCCAGCCATAAGGCTTGCCGTAAAATTTGAAGGCGGAATTAAGCAGATTATTGCTTGTATAGGGCAAATAGCCGTAATGCACGGCGGATGCAGCCTTCGGCACCAACAGCTTCTGCTTCTGCAGCTGGCCTGCTTTAGTGCGCACAGGCGCAATTACCGTATAGGTATTGCTTTGCACACTGTCAACCGGCAGGCGTGCTCCCTGTTGGTACAGCACCTGCTCGCCGTCTGTTTTCAGGTTATATTCCGCATCGGTAACAACAAGAAACTTCTGCGGCTTTACAAAGCTGTTCCAGGAATTCTTATCGGTCATGGCTACATTATACTTGCTCACCCAACCGCTGTAATTTACTGCCTGCACGTAGTAAAAATAACCGTTGGCACTGGTGTGCAGCACAGCCACAGGCTCGCCGGGGTCCAGCATAGTTTCTTGCAGCGCGTCAAAATCTCTGTCTCCCGCGTAATAATACAGGCCTTCGCCCGTAGGCAGCGCACGCACCGCTGTACGGCGCACCGTCACTGCGTATTGCACAGCCACGCTTTTGGGAATAGCGCTGATATTGCTCTGTTTGCGTAGGATATTCTTATAGTTTTCGCTCACCTTGTTGCCATGCAGATACAGGTCATCGTCAAGGATAGAATAATCCATAATCCTCGTTTTGAGCGCATCACCGCTCATCGTCGCAGGATAATTTGCCAGGTCAGGCATACTGCGGGAAGCAGCGCGCACCTTGACGTTGAAGGCTGCCACACCCTTCGCATCCAGAATAACCGTATCACCGCTCTTATTCTGCTCCGTCCAGTGCGACGGATTCACCAGCGGCGGATAATTGGTAATGCCTGCGGCCGAAGCACCCAAAGGCAGCAGCAGTCCGCAAACAACAGCAGCTGTATATAAAAGCTTTGCTAATCGCAATTTCGTTCCTCCCTTCTTGCAGCATATATTTTACTGCAAGTAACCTAAAATACTTGTAATATTATTATATTCTTTAGGCAGAACAAAAATCCTGCTTTAGTATATGAAAAAAGCTGATGTAAGCATTGGCCTACATCAGCGTAGAAGCGATATTTTATTTCTGCAGATCCTTGGCATTGCCCGGTTTGATTTTGCTTTCGGTGCCTGTGAGCAGGCGATGGATATTTTCCTTGTGGCGCAAAACTACAAAGAAAGCGGCAACCACCGAGAAAATCACATAGGCAGAGGGATAACCCAGATACCACGCCAGCGGCGGCGTAAAGATGGCAGCCATAATGGAGCCAAGCGATACATAGCGCGTCAGCAGCACGCACACCAGCCAGATACCGAAGCTAGCCACAGCAACCTTAGGCATCATGAAAATCAACAGGCCCAGTGCGGTCGCAACGCCCTTGCCACCCTTAAAGCCCAGAAAAAGCGAATAATTGTGTCCCAAAAGCGCACCCAAAGCCGTAACCACATCCAGCAGCGGATTGTGGAAAAAATAACTCATAATACCAACCGCGAGAATACCCTTGAAGGCATCGGCAATCAGCACCAGCACCGCAGTCTTGGGACCGACGGTACGGAAAACGTTTGTTGTGCCGATATTCTTGCTGCCGTAATTACGGATATCAATACCGTGAAAGGCCTCACCAGCCATAAGCCGCTGGGAACAGAGCCGCAGACATGACCGAGCACAAAGCCCAGCAGAAAATGTAATATACCCACCTCATTGAACATAACAAATCACCTGACTTTTATTTATTCATCCTCGTTCTTACCACGGATAATCATCTGAATCGGTGTACCTTCAAAGCCAAAGGCCTCACGCAGTTTGTTCTCCAGATAACGCTGATAGGAGAAATGCATAATTTCCGGTTCGTTGACGAAGATAACAAAGGTTGGCGGTTTGATTTTGACCTGTGTAACATAAAGAATCTTAAGACGCTTGCCTTTTTCGGTCGGCGGCGGATTGATAGCCACAGCGTCCTCGATAACCTGGTTGAGAATACTGGTAGCGATACGCATAGCATTCTGCTCGGCAACATAGGAGATAACCTCCGGCAGACGGTGAATACGCTGCTTGGTAACGGCAGAAACGAAAACTACCGGCGCATACTGCAGGAAAACAAGCTCCTTGCGCAGAGTTTCGGTATAACGCAGAGTGGAGGAATTGTCCTTCTCGTACAAATCCCACTTGTTGACAACCAGAATAACAGCCTTGCCTGCCTCATGAGCATAGCCGACGATACGTTTATCCTGCTCGGTAACACCCTCGACAGCATCAAAAACCATCAGCACAACGTCACTGCGGTCAACTGCGCGCAGTGAACGCATAACGCTGTATTTTTCAATCGGTTCGTCAACCTTAGCCTTGCGGCGCATGCCTGCGGTATCAATGAACAGGTACTTCTGACCGTTGCGTACTACCGGAGTATCAATCGCATCACGGGTAGTGCCTGCAACATCACTTACGATAGAACGCTCCTCGCCTACCAGTGCGTTGAAAATAGAGGACTTGCCCACGTTAGGACGGCCGATCAGAGCAACCTTGATTTCGTCCTCCTCATCCAAGTCGCCTGCCATCTTATCGGACGGGAACTTGGCAACAACGGCATCCAGCAAATCGCCCAGGCCCAAATGGTTGGACGCGGAAACAGCAATCGGATCACCGATACCCAGATTATAGAATTCAAAGGTATTCATCTCCTGCTTCGGAGAATCCGCCTTATTGACAGCCAGAACAATCGGCTTCTTGGACTGACGCAGCAGACGGGCAACGTCAGCATCCTCGGTAGTAATGCCTGCGCGCGCATCGCAGACGAACAGAATAACGTCCGCCTCCTTAATCGCAATCTGTGCCTGCTGACGGATAGAAACAGCAATAGCATCGGCATTCATGATTTCAATACCGCCGGTATCAACCATCATAAACTCGTGGTCCAGCCATTCGGCGGTAGCATACAGACGGTCGCGGGTAACGCCCGGTGTATCCTCAACAATGGAAATCCTGCTGTTGGCAAAAATATTAAAAAGAGTAGATTTGCCTACGTTAGGACGTCCAACTATAGCAACTATCGGTTTAGCCATAATCAAATCTCCTTCATCATAATAAATTTTTTAGTATGTGTCTATCATAGAAATGTAAATTTTTTGTATATTTATGGGATATTTCCCTATAGTTTCCTTAACGCTAACACAACCCTCAGTCAAAATCACTAACATGATTTTGACAGCTCCCTTTCAGGGAGCATATAAAAGTTCGTAGTAATAGCCAAAGTTAAAATCTCGAAACACTACTATATCTCCCCTGAAAGGGGAGGTGGCTACGAGCATTAGCGAGTAGACGGAAGGGTTGCCCCTAATGGTCAATTCCATTTCTGGAACTAACTCCCTTATGGAAGTAATGCTTAACCTCGCTCATATCAGTAACAAGGTCGGCAATTTTAATAAGCTCTTCCGGTGCACCTCTACCAGTAGTAATAACCTCAACGTTATTTTTATGCTCACGCAAAAAATCGACAACCTCCTGCGTTGGCAGCATCTGAGTAGCAAGCACAATATTCAGCTCATCGAGGATAATAATGTCCGCAGCGTGCGAGCTGATAGCCTCTTTCGTCTCTTCCCAGCCGTCACGGCACATCTTTAAATCAATAGGATCGGGATTACGGAAATTAACAAAGGCGTCGCGTCCCACCTGCCGCAGCGTAAACCAAGGCAGATTCTTTGCAGCCCGCGCCTCGCCGTACTCAGGATCATCCTTCAAAAAAGAAAGCATCAGCGTCTTCATGCCATAACCGGAGGCACGCAGCGCTACGCCCAAAGCGGCAGTAGTCTTCCCCTTGCCTGTACCTGTATAAACCTGCAGCATACGCTTCACCTATCTTTCCAATAATAAATGCAGCAGCTCCTTCGCACCCTTGGCAATTTCCACCTTGCCCGGGTAACGCTCCTTGAACTGCGCCAGCGACATATCATCCAAAAACAGCTTATCGTTATTCAAAACCACATCCGGCAGAATAATCTTCTTGTCCTGAACGTTCGCTAAGATATCGCTGCCCGTCAAAAGACCGGTAACATTCACCTTGCCGCCGAAAAAGCTGTTAGGAACAGGCACAAAACGGTGCTCCGAACCGAACTGGCTGTTCAGCTTCGCCATCAAAGGCTCCAGCACACGGTAAGCGCCCTCACCCACGGGAATCACCGCAGGCTCTGCAGGATGAAAGCTCTGCATCTGCGCCAACGCCTCGTCCCACTCCAGCATAAAGTTGGCAGTCAGGCCGATGCCGTTTTCCAGCTGCGGGAAGCCGTCGTACCATTCGGTAGGAGGAAAAGGCTTTTCCGCCAGCAGATAAAATTCATCGCCCAAGTAGATAAACGTTTTGCCTGTTTCCTTACGGCAGCGCTCCTGCCATGCGGTCACCTGCTCCACAACCTCTGCGGCCTGCTCCTTCGTAAAGGTAGCAAGCTGCGTCAGGTGCTCGCGGTGCTTAGTAGTACCTACGGGAACAACCGCCATAGTCAGTACATTGGGATACTGCGCATACAAATCGTGGAAGCTCTTGGCAAGAATCTCGCCGTCGTTATAACCGGGACAGCAGACAATCTGCGTATGCACCTGAATGCCCGCATCGAACAAAAGCTGCAGGCGCTCCATCAGCTGACCGGCGAAACGGTTGTGCATCATCTGGCAGCGCACCTGCGGGTCGGTAGCATGTACCGAAACATACAGCGGCGTAAGATGCGTGCGGATAATACGTTCAAAATCTTCATCCTTCATATTGGTGAGTGTAATGAAGTTACCATATAAGAAGGACAGACGGTAATCGTCATCACGCACATACAGACCCGGACGCATACCAGGAATCATCTGGTCGACAAAGCAGAAAACACAGTTATTGTAGCAGGTCGCAACTCTGTCGAAAACTGCGGAATCAAACTCCAGGCCAAGATCCTCATCCGGATATTTTTCTATATGTACCTGACGGCGTGTGCCATCGGTAGCCTCTATCTCCAGATCAACCTCGTAATCTGAGGTATAGAAGCTCAATTCAATTATATCCTTAACCTGTACGCCGTCCACGCTGCACAGCTTTTCGCCGGCCTTGATGCCTGCGTCCGCTGCCAAACTATTCTTGCGTACACCACTAATAAGTCCTACCATCACAACTCCTTAAAAAAATGCAGATAATCAACCGTGAAAAGATTAGTCGTCAAATTATTATATCATATTAGCTTAAAGAATGCAAAAAGGGGACGCACTGACGTGGCCCCCTCATTACATAAATTTGCTTTTCTTCTATCCTCTGCGCCATCTGCACAGCTTCGCCAGCTCATAGCCGCGGCTGGCAATAAAGTCACGCGTTTCTCCCGTCACAATCAGCGGAACGTCACGCAGCTCCTTCGGCGTCAGGCAGCCCAAAAGCAGCATGTACTTTTGCAGTCCTTCCGCCAGTGCTTCCACATAGTCTGCGGCAGCGTCAACTCCCTGCTCCAGTACCAGACGCAAAAGCGGAGCTGTAATGCCCACCGCGTCCGCACCCA
>OFMH01001071.1_pt1 | contig 15944 bp, 16 predicted proteins | sample 1541761 | NCBI WGS metagenome assembly OFMH01 (sample SAMN04209249, study PRJEB22552) | human gut metagenome | biome: gut; material: feces | host: Homo sapiens | place: USA: Oklahoma
GACCACGCATTTTGACTTTCACTCCCTCCATGATACCATTCTGAAACTGGATGAGCTGGGTCACGTCGTGCCGACCATGTATAAGCACCTGGAAGATATGACAGGACTTTCTATTCACGAAGTCCCCACAACAGACCCGAAGGTCATCCAGATGTGTACAGATGCCTCTGTTCTCGGCGTAACTCCAGACGAGATCTACTGCCAGACAGGCAGTCTGGGCATCCCGGAAATGGGTACCGGATTCACCATTCAGATGCTGCTGGACTCCAAACCGAAAAAGTTCAGCGACTTCTTACAGGTCAGCGGACTTTCGCACGGTACAGACGTATGGCTGGGCAATGCGAAAGATCTGATCGACAACGGCACCTGCACCATTTCAGACGTAATCGGAACACGTGACAGTATCATGACCTACCTGCTGCATAAGGGCGTAGAGCCAAAGCAGGCATTCCAGATCATGGAGGACACCCGAAAGGGAAAAGCCCCGAAAACCTTTACGCCGGAACGTGTGCAGATGCTGAAAGACCACAATGTGCCGCAGTGGTATATTGACAGCTGTCTGAAAATCAAGTATATGTTCCCGAAAGCACACGCCGCCGCCTATGTTACCGCCGCCATCAAATTGGGATGGTTCAAGCTGTACCATCCGCTGGCATATTATGCGGTTTACTTCAGTACCCGTGGTGACGACTTTGACGCAGTTCTTGCGCTCCAGGGAAAAGAGGCAGTCCGTGCAAAAATCGAGGAACTGAAAGAAAAGGGCAACGAACGCTCCAAAAAGGAATCCGACCTGTTGGATACGCTGCTTATCGTCAATGAGATGCTCAGCCGTGGCTGTGAATTCCTGCCGATCGACCTGTTCCACTCCCATGCGACAAAATATCTGGTAGAGGACAACAAGATCCGCATTCCGTTCAGCGCCGTACCCGGCATCGGTATTTCTGCGGCACAGAACCTGTACGATACAGCGCAAAAGCGAAATTTCATTTCCATCGAAGAATTCCAATCCCAGAGTGGCGCATCAAAAACCATAATTGAAACGCTGGAACAGTTGAATGCTATGGGCGATTTGCCGAAATCCAGTCAGATGACACTCTTTTAATGAATTGTCCTTGACATTGGATGTTTGATGTGCTACTATAGTATTGTAGTAGCACGATAAAGCGTTAGGAGGAACGTATGAGAAAGTATGATTTGATTACCCCGGAGGGGACAAAGGACTTTTTGTTTGAAGAATGCCTGGTGCGCCGGGAAATCGAGCAGGATCTGCATGACCTGTTTCGGAGCAAGGGATATTCTGAACTGACTACACCGGGACTGGAATTTTTTGACGTATTTCAGTCAGAATCCGGACATTATCCGCAGGAACGCCTGTATAAGCTGACAGACAGCAAGGGACGTCTGCTGGTGCTGCGTCCGGAATCCACCATGCCCATTGCCAGAGTTGCGGCGACCCGTCTGCGGGATGCGTCCCTGCCGCTGCGTCTCTGCTATAACCAGACCGTGTATCGCTTTGAACCTGCACTCAAGGGCAGAAGTGACGAGATCACGCAGGCAGGCATTGAACTGCTCGGCTCTTCTTCTTACCTGGCGGATGTGGAAATGATTACAACAGCGATCGAATCCCTGGCGTCGTTCAGCAGCGATAATATCAGCTTTTCCCTGGAACTGGGAGATGCCGGCGTATTCAAGGAACTGATGCGGGAACTGAATGCCACACCGGAAGAACGTGAAAACATTCGCTATCTGATCGAAACAAAGAACTATCCGGCACTGAATGACGTTCTGGATACCATGGATGATGTAAAAGTTGCCGCTGCGCTGAAAAAGCTGCCGGCACTGTTTGGCGGTGAAGAAGTCTTTGACAAGGCATCCCAGCTGTATTCCAACGAGCGGATCGACGAGATTCTGATGGATCTGCGGAAACTGTATAAGGACATTTCCACCGTGATCGGCAAGGGCAGACTGACCGTTGATCTGGGCATGGTCAACAATGCGGACTATTATACCGGCGTCATCATCAAGGGCTATCTGGAAGGCTATGGCGAAGAAGTGCTTTCCGGCGGACGCTATAACAAGCTGTTGTCCGACTTTGGCTATGATATCCCGGCAACCGGCTTTGCAATCAATGTAGATGCCGTTGCAAATGTACGCATGAAAGACCAGCCGGCACAGCTGCAGCCGGCAGATGCTGTGATTTTTGCAGCGCCCGGCTATGAAATGAAAGCCGCTAAGGTATCCCAGGAACTGCGCAGCAAGGGACAGGTTGTGGAGTTTGCATTTTTCGACAGCCTGGATCTGGTGCGTGAGTATGCACGGGAAAGCAGAATCGGAAAAGTCGTTGTAGTAGATGAAGAGATTACGGAGGTACAGTAAATGGCAAAGCCGCTGAGAATTGCATTAACAAAGGGCAGACTGGAAAAAGACACAGTCGGGCTGTTGGAACGGCTGGGCTATGACTGCACTGCGGTGCGGGAAAAGGGCCGCCGGCTGATCTTGCCGATCCCGGACGGCAATATGGAAGTCGTCCTGGCAAAGGCAAACGATGTAATCACCTATGTAGAACACGGTGTCTGCGATATGGGTGTTGTCGGAAAAGATACGATCATTGAAATGCAGGGCAAGTTCTTCGAACTGGTTGACCTGGGATTCGGCAGATGCAAGTTCGCCCTGGCGTGCAAAAAGGGAACCGACTTCTACAGCGGTTTCGGTGTCAAGTGCATTGCAACAAAGTATCCGAATGTAGCACGGCGCTTTTTTGAAAGCAAGGGCATGGACGTAGACATCGTCAAGATCGAAGGCTCTGTGGAACTTGCGCCGCTGCTGGGACTGGCAGACGGCATCGTCGATATCGTAGAAACCGGCGTAACGCTCCGTGAAAACGGTCTGGAAGTCGTCGAGGACGTTGTCCCGATCTCTGCTCGTCTGATTGCCAATACCGTTAGTCTGAAACTGCGGCAAACTGAAATTGAAGCTTTGATTCAGAAAATTGAGGAGGCTTTATAATATGATTACCATGAAAACCATTAACGCCAGTGATCTGGCACAGCGAGACGCTTTTTTTGAAAGCCTGGACAAGCGTACCGGCGAAACCAACCAGCGAGTTACCGAAACGGTAAGCGAGATCATCCGCACCGTAAAAACCGGCGGCGATGAGGCGGTTAAAAACTATACGCTGAAATTTGACGGCAGCCTGCCTCAGTACTACGAAGTACCGAGAGATGTCATCAACGATGCGCTGACCAATGCAGATCCGGCATTTGTAGATGCTATGCTGAACGCCATCGAAAACGTCCGTGATTTCCACCAGCGCCAGGTGCAGGAGGGCTTTATCCACGCACTGCCAAACGGTGTAATTCTGGGACAGCGTGTTCGTGGTCTGGAGCGTGTTGGTCTGTATGTACCGGGCGGCACGGCAGCGTATCCGTCCAGCGTCATCATGAATGCTGTACCGGCAAAAATTGCCGGCGTGAAGGAAATCATCATGGTAACACCGCCCTGCAAGGACGGTACACCGAACCCGGATATCCTGGTTGCAGCCGGTCTCTGCGGCGTAGACCGTGTATTCCTCTCCGGCGGCGCACAGGCGATCGCAGCCCTGGCATACGGCACAGAGGAGATCCCGAAGGTAGACAAGATCGTCGGCCCCGGCAATATCTTTGTGGCTACCGCAAAGAAACTGCTGTACGGCGTTGTGGATATTGACATGATCGCAGGTCCCAGCGAAGTTCTGGTTATGGCAGATGAAACAGCAGACCCGAAATTTGTTGCCGCAGATCTGATGTCCCAGGCGGAACACGATGTCCTGGCATCTGCGATTCTGGTCACAACCTGCCCGGAACTGGCAGAAAAGGTACAGGCAGAGATCAACCGCCAGGCATCCTACCTTTCCAGAAAAGAGATCATCGAAAAGTCCATGAACGAATACGGCGCATTCCTGCTGTGTGACACCCGTGAAGAGGCTGTTGTCCTGGCGAATATGGTTGCACCGGAACACCTGGAAGTCCTCATGGAGAACCCCATGGAACTGCTGGGCGCACTGGACAATGCCGGTTCGGTATTCCTGGGCGCATATGCGTCAGAACCGCTGGGTGACTACTATGCCGGTCCGAACCACGTTCTGCCCACCAGTGGAACAGCCCGTTTCTTCTCTCCGCTGGGCGTGCAGAGCTTTACCAAGCGTTCCAGCTACACCTACTATACCAAGGACGCTCTGCGTGCAGCCAAGGACGATATTGTGCTGATTGCCAATAAAGAAGGGCTGACGGCACACGCTAATGCAATTACCGTTCGGTTTGAGGATGAAAAGCAGTAACGGGAATTCAGACAACGGAATCGACAGACAAAACAGCAGCTTATCCGTGCGGCAGGAATTTTTCAATTGAATTTATCTAACACAAGGAGGAATCCATATGCGGCAAGCACAACTTGCACGAAAGACCAAAGAGACAGACATACAGGTGACCGTAAAACTGGACAACATGGGAACCGCAAACATCAACACCGGCATCGGCTTTTTTGACCATATGCTGACCGCACTGTCTGTTCACAGCGGCATCAGCATGGACATTGCCGTAAAGGGTGACCTCTATGTGGACGGTCACCATACCGTCGAGGACACCGGCATCGTCCTGGGAAAGGCGCTGGGTGAGGCGCTGGGCGACAAGTCCGGCATCACACGCTACGGCAGTGCATTCATTCCCATGGACGAGGCGCTGGCATTTTGCAGCCTGGACATCAGCAACCGCCCGTTCCTGGTATTCCAGGGGACATTCACCAACGCTATGATCGGACAGTATGACGCCTGCCTGACGGAAGAATTTTTCCGTGCCTTTGCATTCAACGCAGGAATCACACTGCACGTCAATATGATGTACGGTTCCAACGATCACCATAAGTGTGAGGCGGCTTTCAAGGCAGTCGCACACGCACTGAAAACCGCCGTAACGCCGCTGGAAGACGGCAAGACTTTGTCCACGAAAGGAGTCCTCTGAGATGATCGCAAGGATGTAAAGAATGCAGATGACGATGATGCTTCAGATAACGCCAACGGAAACGCAGACTCAGGAAACGGCGCCAAGAAGGAAGTGGTAGAAGAAAGAACCCTCCCATCCTTCACAAAAGGCGAATCGGGAGAACATCAGCCTACCCTGACGGAGAAATGGACCACGCCACCTAAGTATTATACCGAGGCAACCCTGCTCCGTGCGATGGAGACAGCCGGCAAATTCGTAGAAGACGAAGAACTTCGTGCAGCATTGAAGGAGAACGGAATCGGCCGACCATCCTCCCGTGCCGGCATCATCGAGACCCTCTTCAAGCGCCACTACATCCGTCGCCAGCGCAAGAATCTGATGGCAACCCCGACAGGCATCGAACTCATTGACACCATCCATGAGGAACTGCTGAAGAGTTGTGAACTGACCGGTATCTGGGAGAAGAAACTCCGCGACATCGAGCACAAGACCTACGATCCTGCCGACTTCATCAACGGACTGAAAGAACAGATCAACAAGATAGTCATCGATGTGTTGTCAGACAACAGCAACCGGAGAGTGACCATCATGACAGAGGAAGACCTCAAGAAGAAACCGGCTGCCAAGAAACCGGCTGCCCGAAAGGCTCCAGCCAAGAAAGCCGATAAGGCAGCAGCACAGAATGCAGATTCTCAGAATGCTCCTGCTCAGCCGGCTCCAGCTGCCGACCCAATGGTTGGCAAACCATGTCCGCTTTGCGGCAAGGGCGTCATCATCAAGGGCAAGACCGCCTATGGCTGCAGCAACTGGAAGGCAGGCTGCCAATATCGTCAGCCATTCTCGCAGATGTAAATCAATATGAAACAAATAAGATTTTATCAAATCATAACAGCAATCAGCTGCCTCTTTCTGATAAGTTGCGGCATTGAACAGAACCTGAAGAAAGCAGACAAGCATCTTTCTTTAGGCGAATACTACGATGCGGCAACCCAATATAAAAAGGTGTACACCAAGACACCTACCAAAGAGCGGGCTGCCCGGGGCAAGGTGGCTCTGAAGATGGCACGCTGCTATGATAAAATCAACAGTACGCCGAAGGCACTGGCTGCCTACAGCAATGCCATCCGATACAAGCAGGCAGACCTCAACGACCGCCTGGCTTACGCCCGGCTTCTCCTGAAGAACGGAAGTTACAGACAGGCTGCCAAGGAATTCGAATTTCTGCTCGATTCCATGCCCGACAACATGCTGGTAAAGAACGGACTCGAATCGGCACAGAAAGCTCCAGTCTGGAAGAAGGAAGGAAGCCGGTACAAGGTAAAGCGGATGGATGTTTTCAACTCCCGAAGAGACGACTATTCGCCGATGTTCCTCAGCGATGACAACAGTCAGCTCTATTTCACCTCAACCCGCAACGAAGCCCAGGGCAGCGACCTGAACGGAGTGACGGGAACGAAATCTGCCGACATCTTCTTCTCTGAAAAGAACGATAAAGGCAAATGGAGCAAGCCGGAAGCCATCGGAACCGGTCTCAACACCGACTACGAAGAGGGCGCATGCTGCTTTACCCCAGACGGCAAGCAGATGTACCTCACCCAGTGTGCCACCGATCCCACTTCGCCCCGCTTAGCCCAGATAGTAACCTCCAACCGCTCGGATGCAGCCTGGAGCAAGCCTACGAATCTGGAAATCAGCAAAGATACGCTCAGTTGTTTTGCCCATCCAGCCATCTCTCCTGATGGCGAATGGCTCTATTTCGTATCAGACATGCCGGGCGGAAAGGGCGGTCTCGACATCTGGCGAGTGCGCATCACTCCTGCCGGACTGGGCGGCGTAGAGAACCTGGGCGAACCTATCAATACCCCAGGCGATGAGATGTTCCCTACCTTCCGTCCTAACGGCGACTTCTATTTCAGCAGCAATGGTCATGTAGGAATGGGCGGACTCGACATCTATATCGCCAAAGTAAATTCCATCACCCGGAAATATGAACTCACCCACCCCGGCTATCCGCTGAATACAGAAGCCGATGACTTCGGAATGACTTTCGAGGGTCTCCACAACCAGGGTTTCTTCTGCTCTAACAGAAAAGACGGAAGAGGCTATGACCATATCTACTCCTTCGAGAATCCGGAGATTGTTACCACGATGAAGGGATGGGTTTACGAGAAAGACGGTTATGAACTGCCTGCCGCAGAGGTCAGAATCGTAGGCAACGACGGAACGAACAGGAAACTATCCGTCAAGGGCGACGGTTCGTTTGTCCTCCCTATCAATCCGCATGTCGACTACCTGGTGATGGCATCCTGCAAAGGCTACCTCAACCACAAGGAAGAACTTCGGGTTGATTCGGCTAAAGAGAGTAAGGAATACGTGCTCCAGTTCCCGCTGGCTTCCATCACAGCCCCTGTACTCATCGACAACATCTTCTACGATTTCGACAAGGCAACCCTTACCGAAGCCAGTACAACAGCCCTCGACCAGCTGGTAACGCTGCTGAAAGAGAACCCGCACGTTACCATCGAACTCAGCGCCCATTGCGACTACAAGGGAAACAGCGAATATAACAAGCATCTGTCTCAGCGCCGCGCCCAATCGGTAGTAGACTACCTGATAAAACACGGCATAGAGAAAGAGCGCCTCACCCCTGTGGGCTACGGCAAGGAGAAGCCGAAGAATGTGCGCAAGAAACTCACCGAGAAGTATCCTTGGCTCAAGGAAGGCGATGTGCTCAACGAAGAATTTATCCTGAAGCAGAGCAAGGAGCATCAGGAAATCTGCAACCAGCTGAACCGCCGAACCGAGTTCAAAGTGCTACGCACTACCTATAAATTGTTTTAGAAACCGATATCATAAGCATAGGTGCTCTACTGAAAAAGTAGCAGCACCTATTTGTTTTTCTATATTCAGCAATATTAAATCTTCGTTCATCGACGCTGAATGTCCGTTCAGCGACGTTGAATGTACGTTCAGCGACGTTGAATGTCCGTTCAGCGTCGATGAACGGAGATTTCAAGAGCATAAAGATGATATTTATAGTAATAAAAAACTCTTTCTATTAGCACTAAAAACTATTCTGCTAATAGAAAGAGTTGATCATTCATACAATTGATATCAGGGAAGAAGCCTACTGACGTGCATCAGCCAGTTCATTATATCCCCAAACCATGATGAGGACAACGATGCCAGCCAGCACCATCAGGAGATTCTGAGAGTGGGCGATGGAATCTGCCACATGCGTAAGGGCACGCGAACCGGAGAGGAGGAAATCTATCTTCATAGAGAAAAGCCATCCCTGAATCTGTTCCCATCCCTGACAGACTACTGCTATGATGATGCCTGCTGCCACACAGGCTGCCGTCCATAAATGTTCCAGTCGCTGGCGCTTAACCAGCGACATCGCAGTATCAGTTTCGGGTAAAGCCGGCAATGCCTGCATCACCCTGTCGGAGAATCCGTCATCAGGAATCTCAGACATCTGGCAATCGGAAAAGAACATCTGCAAGAGTTCTTCATCCTGAGGGTTCAACGGTTCCCCTTTCATGCTCTCCAACTTCTTATCATTTATCTTATCGGTCATAACCATTCTGTTTTAAGTAACTTGCAAGTTTCTGTTTTCCTCGAGAGAGATGCGACTTGATGGTGCCTTGCGCCATTCCCGTCACCTCTGCAATCTTATCTATAGAGAGTCCATCCATCAGCTGCAGCGTGATGCATGTACGTTCATTTTCGCTCAATATCTGTAGTGCCTTGAGCAAATCCATCTTCAATCCGGCATGGGCGCCCTGTGCATTCTTACTGGAAACTGCAGGCGTATCGATGTCCTGCGTCTCCTTATGGCTGCGGGTATAATCATACCATACATTATAGGCGATGCGGTAGAGCCAGGTGGAGAAAGAGGCTGTACCCCTGAAACCGGACAGATGGGTATATGCCTTGACAAAGGTATCCTGAGCCAAGTCGTCACTCAGCTGCGCATCCCCCAGCGTCTGCCGCAGGAAGAACCCACGAATGGGTGACTGATACTTCCTGACCAGCAGGTCGAACGACTTGCGGTCATGAAGCATCACCACCTTCGTGACGAGAGAGATATCGGATAACTTTTCCACCTTGTATATATTAACTAATAATTGTTGTTCTTTTCCTTGTGACTTCCCCTCCTATTGAGAAGCCATGATATATTGAATGTCGGCTGCTAGACCGGAGTTCCATTATATCCCGTGCCCTGGTCGCCGTGACGGTTCTTCCACCAGTCCTTGATGGCAGGAAGCGAGCCGATAACGGTCTGACCGATGCCATAGAAGAAGACCAGGGCTCCGATGCCAGCCAGGAAATCAGCATCCCACCAGGCAAACATGGCGCACAAGCCGGCTCCCAGGAAGGCATTTCTCAATCCACGCTTTACCAGATACTCATCGCTCTGCTTATCTATCGGCCGGTCGCTTTCCGGAACATTGATGCCCTTCTCCATCGCCATCTCCGCCAGTTTCATCCGGTCGTTGTGGCGGCGAATCAGATATCTGATAACCAGAAATACGATGATCAGCGGAGCAAAGACAAACAGCAGACCGAAGATGATACAGAAAATGATCATAACAGCCAGCGCTCCGCCACCAAATACCGAACCGATGAAATCGAACGGATCATCATAGTTGTCTAAACTGTATCTAGAATGAACAGATCTATTATCATTCTCATCATAATCATCATAGTTAGCCGAATCTGTACTGGTTGTATCAGAATAAGCCTCCAACGCCTCGTCGTCTTTATCCTTCGAAGCAGATGGCTGTGCGGCAGATGCAGGAGCAGCCTTTGAATCTACCTGTTGAGTAGTTGGATGATAACGATGTTTTGGAGCAGAAGACGCCAAAGACACTTGGGTGGCTCCGATGCTCATAACGAGCGCTAATGCCAATATTGCTTTCTTCATATCATTATTTTTTATTGTTTTACCTTGTTATTTTGAAAAATTTCTGCTTCTTAGACGCATCTCGTCGCGATTTAGTTGCAAAGAAACGAAAAATTTCTTATTTTTGCAAACAAATTAAAGAAAAAGAAACAGAATGAAGACATTACCTGAAGATTTCAGAACATATACGCAGGCACTGATGGGCGAAAAGCTGTATCAGCGTCTGGAGCATGCTATCCTCGAAGAGGAGGCACCAACCAGTATCCGCATCAATCCTTTTAAATGCAAGGATGCTGATGGCGAACCGATTCCCTGGTGTCCGGAAACCGGACGTTATCTCTCTACGCGTCCCGGATTCACCTTCGATCCGCTGCTGCATGCCGGCTTATATTATGTACAGGAAGCCTCATCTATGTTTGTTGATATGGCTATCCGACAGTACGTAAAAGAACCGGTGATGATGCTGGATCTCTGTGCTGCCCCTGGCGGAAAGTCGACTGCCGTAAGAGCTGCCTTGCCGGAAGGGAGTCTGCTCTTCAGCAACGAACCGATGCGCACCCGCTCGCAGATTCTTGCCGAAAACGTACAGAAGTTCGGTCATCCGGATATGATTGTTACCAACAACTATCCCCGCGATTACAAGAAATCGAAGTTGCAGTTTGATGTGATCCTTACCGATGTTCCCTGCTCCGGCGAAGGAATGTTCCGCAAAGATGAAGGGGCTATCGGCGAATGGAGTACCCAGAATGTGAACAACTGCTGGCAGCTGCAGCGCGAAATCGTATCGGATATCTGGAACTGTCTGAAGCCAGGCGGTATCCTGATTTACTCTACCTGCACCTTCAATGCGCACGAAGATGAGGAGAACGTGGACTGGATATGCAAAGAACTTGGCGCTGAAGTGATGGCACTGGAGGGTGTAGAAGATGCATGGAACATCACCCGCAACCTCACGGGCACCGACTTCCCGGTTTACCGGTTCATTCCTGGCGTCTCGCGAGGCGAAGGTCTGTTTATGGCGATTCTGAAGAAAGAGGGCGAATGGGAAGCCGGTTCTTCAGCCAAGGAGAACAGGAAGGATAAGAAGAAGAAAGACAAGAAGGTGGCTAAAGGAAAGGGACCGGAGATTCCGGACGGCTGGCTGAAGACTGATACGGAATGGATGCCTGCAGAGAGCAACGAGACGGTTTACGCCATTCCGGGCAGATGGAAAGACATCTACGACCAGGCTGAAAAGAACCTGAAGGTGCTGCATGCAGGTGTGAAACTGGGAACAGACAAGGGAAAGGGTCTCATTCCCGACCAGGCTCTCGCTCTCTCTACGATGCTCAACAAAGCTCACTTCCCACAGGTGGAGTTATCATACGATGATGCCATCCGCTACCTTCGCAAGGAGGCTGTGAATCTGCCTGCCGATACGCCTAAGGGTTATGTACTGGTAACCTACAGACAGGTTCCGATAGGATGGGAAAAGAACATTGGCAACCGTGCCAACAACCTCTATCCGCAGGAATGGAAAATTAAGAGTAGCCATGGGACGGGAAAAGTTGAAATAGTTAATAGTTAAAAGTTTATAGCAAGAATGGATAATTCAACATTCAACACTTAACATTCAACATTCTATAGTTAATAGTTTACAGCAAGAATAAATAATTCAACATTCAACACTCAACATTCAACATTAAAATAAAAAATGCTCAGCATCATCGCCTGTATATCCAAAGTGCATAGAGCTATCGGGTACAAGAACCGGTTGCTCTACGCTATCCCATCGGACATGACCCGATTTCGTATGCTCACAACCGGACATACGATCATCATGGGCAGGAAGACATTTGAGTCGCTGCCTAACGGAGCCTTGCCCAACCGCCATAATATTGTTATCTCGAAGACAAGAGAGCAGATAACAGGGTGCGAAGTATGCAGCTCTCTGGAAGAAGCGCTGGCAGCAAGGAAAGAAGAGGCTGGAAACAAAGAAGAGGTAGGAAGCAAAGAAACTTCAGATGAATGTTTCATCATCGGAGGAGCCAGCATATATGAACAGGCTTTGCCTTTTGCAGACAAGCTTTATCTCACAATCGTTGAAAAGGAACCTGAACATGCCGATACCTTCTTTCCGGAAATCAATCCGGCAGAATGGGAAGTGACAGAAAAAGAAATGAGGAATGAAAACGGCTTACCGTTCACATTCCTCACCCTTTATAGAAAGCAGTAATCCCGCAGGGAGCTACTGCTTTTTTTTCTTTTTATATCTTATTTCTCTGCTGCAGCCTCCTCATCAGTTTCCTCTTCATCATCGTTGAAACTCTTGAGGTCCTGCATAGAAAGCTGACGGTTGATAGATGCATTGAAAGAGATGATGGTCTCGCTGCGAGACAATCCCAGTGGCTGCAACTTGTCGTGGATGATTTCCAGGAGATGGTGGTTGTTCAGCGCATAAATCTTGATAAACATATCAAAACCACCTGTAGTATAGTGACACTCCACAACCTCAGGAATCTTCTTCAACTCCTCTACAACCTGGTCAAACTTCTCAGGCTCCTTCAGATAGAGTCCCATATAAGCACAAGTTTCGTAACCTATCTTTTCTGGGTCAATGATGAATTGTGAACCCTTGATGATACCAAGATTTGTAAGTTTAGCAACACGCTGATGAATGGCAGCACCGCTCACGTTGCAAGCGCGTGCCACTTCCAAAAATGGAATACGGGCATCCTGAGAAATCAGCTTCAGAATCTGCCTATCTAATGAATCTAAAATTTGTTTTGACATAATACTAATAATTTGCTTGCAAAGATAATACAAAAAATTAATAAAAGCAACTTTTTAAGAGAAAAACATGATAAATTAATATTATTTTCCATTTTCTGTGGCAGAATAACTGATTTTTAGTGCTTTTGCCTGGCGCAAAGCCTGCTTTACATCGGTTATCACACCCATCTTTGTCTCTTGGTCTGCTTTGATTGATACGGTCATCAGCTTCTGGTCTTCCGGCGACATACGCTTCTTTTCTGCCGAAATGTAATCCATCACTTCGGGAGCCGAAGCAAACTTATCATTCAACTGAATCTGGGTACCGGTACCATACTTTGCCTGCATCTCTTTGGTTGGCTTACCTATATAAATATGGCTAACCGCCGATTTCTTGGTCAGGCGGGTGAGTTCCTTGCCTTGTGGCAAACGGCAGTCTACCTTCAAGGTAACCTGGCGCATGTGGGTAACAATCATAAAGAAGAACAGTACGGAGAAAATGAGGTCTGGCAGAGAAGATGTATTCAACCCTGGCACTTCATGCGATTTCTTATGAAAATTCATCATTGTTTACCTCCTTTCTGCTGTTCTGTAGCTGTTTCTGTCGAATTTCCTTCCCCTTGCTTTTCTTCTGCATTGGCATCAACACGCTGGTCAGCATGAGTCATTGCGTTGGCATACGACTCTGTGATGCGCTGCGGACAGATGTTGCGCACCTGTTCTTTCTGGTCATTGTTCAAGAGGGCATAATCCCTGTGATATTTCTTCTGGGCTGTTTCGTTGCGTAGCTGGCTATATGCTTCCATCAGCTGATTCTGCATCTGGAAATAGAGATTATAGTCGGCATCGCGGTCACTCTCAATAGAGATGAGATGTTTCTTGCCCAGACGGTGTACAAAGCGGATGGTTTCTTCCTTGAGCCGGCTCACCTTCATCGGCTTACCGTTGACCAAAAGCGTATCGCCAGCCGTCAGGCGCAGCTCCATGAGGTTAGCCTTGTCTACCACCGACTGCTGCTGTTCCTTCTTCTGCGGTTCAGGTGAAGGGAGTTGGCGCAACAGTCCCTTATCCACATCCATCGATGTGGTGACAAGGAAGAATATCAACAGCATGAACGAGATGTCGGCTGTAGATGTGGTATTCAGTCCCGGGGTTTCGTGTTGCTTCCTTCTAATCAGCATATTTAATCCTTATTTATAGAATAGAGAGCCCAAAGCACTCTCTTTAGTTTTTCTTCCGAATATAACGTGTGGCACCGAAACAGACGGCACCGATTCCTGCCACCAGCATCAGGAGCGATGTGATGACAAACATATCTGAAAGCTTGAGCCAGAGCCAGTCGGCATAATTCTCGCCATTGATGAGCATCGGAGCAGAACCGCCCAAAAAGAAGGTAAGCAGCAAAACTGCCAAAGTTCCGATCCATGTGATGCGGAAGATGCGGCGCACGGGAATGCCATTCACTACAGCCTCCGACTTGCTGCTGCGATAATCTCTGATCATCGAAAAGACAGCCAGTCCCACACCTCCTATCAGGAAGAGCCACATCAGCAGGATGAGCACATCGGTAAAGAGAGGCGCATTAAAGTCGGGGTCCTCTTCGAAAGGCAAATCGTAACCTACCAAAAAGAACAGACCGAAAACCAGCACCGCCAGTCCTATCATGATATAGAACACCTGCTGCGATATCTTTTCGGCCGACTTCGTCTTCTGCTTTGAAAATTGAAATTTAACCATTTCTCTCTTCGTTTATTTATTCTTGGCAATAATATCCATTAAAGTAACCGCCGACTCCTCCATCTGGCTTGTCAGGTGCTCCACCTTAGAAAGGATGTAGTTATAGAAAACCTGAAGGATGAGGGCTACGATGATACCGAAGATGGTAGTGATGAGCGCCACTTTCATACCCGAAGCAACGATAGTAGGACTGATATCGCCCGCCTGCTGAATCTGGTCGAACGACATGACCATACCGATCACGGTTCCGAGGAATCCGAGCGATGGCGCCATAGCGATAAAGAGTTTGATCCAGGAGCAGCCCTTCTCCAGATTAGCCGCCTGAACGGTACCATATCCGCTTACCGAGCGTTCGATGTCATCAAGACTCTCGCTGATATGCATCAAACCCTGGTAGCAGATAGAAGCCACCGGTCCGCGGGTATTCCGGCAGAGCGTCTTAGCCCCTTCCACATCTCCCGCCGACACCTTCTGGTCGATATCCTGCATCAACTTCTTGGCGTTGATTTCAGAAAGACTCAGATAGATGATGCGCTCGATACAGAAAGCCATACCCACGATGAGGGCGATGGCAACGAGAGACATAAATCCCGCATTACCCTCTATAAACTTTGTCTTAAGAGCTTGATGAAATCCCATGTTCTCTTCTTGAGCCATCATAGGCAGAGAACACATCCATGTGAAAACCAATATTGCAAAACGTGCAATAGCTGTATTTTTCTTCATATACCTTATTATATATATAAAAGCGGAAAGAGGGGGATTCGAACCCCCGAACCGGTTTTGCCGGTTACACGCTTTCCAGGCGTGCCTCTTCAGCCACTCGAGCACCTTTCCATATTCCGAAGAACTCTTCTTAATCGCCGCAACATGCTGCTGCAACAATTTCGAAGTGCAAAATTATTGCTTTTCCTCCGAAATACCATAACTTTCATTGTTTTTTTATGTTTATTTAAGGAGTTTTGAACGCTTGGTAACTACTCAGCACCCCTATGGGCATAAGTAATCGTCTTACTGTTGTACTACAGCAAGAATTGCATTGAATTTCGAATTTCCGTTCTTCATAGCAGTTTCAGCGATGGAGTGCAGCTTGGCAAAATCATCGGCACCGCCGTCTGTTCGGAAGCAACCACTGACTTTCTGTTTTATCTTGATTTTCCTAACTCCCCGCTCACTGGCATTGTTATCGTATGGCACACTTGGATTGGAGAGAAAGGTGAACAGGTAGTCTTTGACTTTAAGGATACCTCTCTTGAATTTCTCAAACTCGTTATCTAAATGCGTGAGGCTTTCACCCAAGAGGTTCTTCATCTTAGTCTTCAGTACTTTTATCTTTCTAGAGGTAATGTTGCCCTCTCTTCTGAGATTTATAGAGTGTTCTATCAGTTGGATGAATCTCCGTGACCAGTTCTGGTTTGAATCCAATTCGTTCAGATACACTGCATTCCTAAGGAGATGAGCCAGACAGACCTGATGATCCTTAACATTCATCTTGAAGTAGCTCTGGTGTCTGTCTGTCACAAGTGTCGAATAGGGAAGTCCCTTTGGAAACTTGGAATCTATGGCCTTCT
>OFMH01001082.1_pt1 | contig 15821 bp, 19 predicted proteins | sample 1541761 | NCBI WGS metagenome assembly OFMH01 (sample SAMN04209249, study PRJEB22552) | human gut metagenome | biome: gut; material: feces | host: Homo sapiens | place: USA: Oklahoma
CTAGTGAAAAGAAAACTCTTGGAACAACTGAAAATGAAGAAGCAACAGATAAACAAAAAGTAGAAGTACTTATTTATCTTAAAAATAAAAAAATAGATAGTACAAAATTCTTAAAGGAAAGATACAATACTTCTATTCATGGATTAAAGAGAATACAAGCAGAAGAAATATTAAAAGTTTAAACAAAAAAGCACCTAAGGTGCTTTTTTTGTTTAAAAAGAAACATCATCATAAACCTTAGAGATAACATCTTCTTCAATTCCAATATATCTAAGTGTTATAGTAGGATTAGAATGATTTAAAAGTTTCATCACTAATCCAATATCTTTATCATATTTATTATATACAGTTCTAGCCCAAGTTTTTCTAAAACTATGAGTATTAAAAGGATAATTTATATTTAACTCTTCTTTTAATTTTTTTATATAGAAATTAACTCCCTGATAAGAAATAGGTTTATTATTTTTTTTAAAAGATTTAAATAAATACCCAGTATTATAATTTTTAAAACCTTTTTTTAAATAATACTGTTTTAATTTTTCTAAAGATACCCTACATTCATTATTAAAAAATATTTTTTTTATTTTTTTAGTTTTCTTTTCTTTTAAAAATTCTGATTCTAAATCTTCAAATTTGAGTTTTAAAACATCTGAAATCCTAAGCCCAGTATTTAAACTAAATTTAACAATACCAAGTATAACTACCTTATTTTCTTTTTCTAAATATCTTATTATTCTCTTAACATCTTTTTTTTGTAAATATTTAACTGATTGACCTCTCATAAAATGCTCCTTTTCTAATTAATAAATGATATTTGAGCAAATATTTTACTATATATTCTGAATATTATATATAGTAAATTTAAAGGAGGAAAAAAATGGTACAAATAGCACAAAAAACTGGTGTTGAATTTTTAAATTTTGATATTAAATCTTTAAGCTCAAAAATTAAATTTTCAAACAAAGATGTAATGATTTTAGCAGGAGCATTATTAGCAACTCAAGTTATGGGAGCTAATGGACTTCCTTTCTATGACAAATTGGAATTTGGAATCAAAATTGTTAAAGTAATTGGAGGGGTAATCGCTTTAATATCTTTTATAGCTGGTATCTATATGCACAAACAAGGAAGATCTGAAAGTTTAATGACTTGTGTATGGTTTTGTTGTGCAGGGCTAGTAACAGCACATGTTGAATGGTTAGCAGAACAATTTGGATTCCTACAAGGTGTATTAATTGCATAAGAGGTGTATTTATGAAAAGTTTTAAAAGTCCTAAACAGCAGTTAAAAATAGAAAATAATGATCCAGCAGAAGACAGATACTTTAATTTGGCAAAAAATGCAAACAATTGGAGGAAGATGTCTTTTTGTTTAATTGTACTTAGTGTATTTTTAGGTGCTGGACTTGTAAAATCTGCAACAGAAAGAAAAATAGAAACTTTTGTTTTGGAAAAAAATGGCAATAACTATTCAGTTGTTGGAAAAGTAAATGATCTATCAAAACAACAGGAAAAAGCAAGTGAACAGGAGATTATTTACTTTCTGAATGAAGTTATTGATAATACAAAAGGACTTCCAAGAAATAATGAAATTTATGAAAAGAACTATAAAAAGTCACTAGCTTTTCTTTCAAAAAGTGCTTCTAAAAAAATTGATAACTATTTAAAAGCAGAAAAATATGTTGAAAAATTTCAAAATGGAAAAACAGTAGAAATAGCTTTTAATACAGGAGATAAAATCTCTGACAATACTTATCAAATCAGATGGAAGCAATCTACTTACACTAAAAATGGAGAGTTAGAAAGTCAAATTAACTATAGTGCAATAATCACAATAGGATTTAATGAAATAACAGATTCAAAAATGTTATATATAAACCCTTTAGGTTTAATGATTGTAGATTTTTCCCAAAAAGAAGAGCTTTTATAAAATTATAACCAAAATTGTAAGCGGACAACTTGTCCGCTTATGAATAAAAGGAGAGAAAATGAATATTAAAACTAATATAATTGTGGGATTATTAATAGCTAGTTCTTTAAGTTTTTCTGCAACTAAACAGCCTGTAAAGAAAATTCAAGAGCAAAAGATAGTTTCACTAAAAAAAGAAGCTTATAAAAGACAATATGAAAAAATTGTCTATAGAGATAATAAAATCTATGAAATATATGGCGAACCATTAATGGCTACAGCTATTGTTTTTGGTGAAGGAGAAAAAATAAAAAATATTTTACTTTCTGATCCAGTTGGTTGGAAAGCAACAATCAATGAAAATCAAGTATATATTAAACCAGAAGAGGTAATATCACCTTCGACAATGTTTGTAACTACAACTGATAGAACATATTATTTTAACTTAAATTCTGATGGTAATGGTGCTTATAATCCTGTAATTCAATTTGTTTATCCAGGACAACAACAAGCATTAATTCAAAATTATGAACTTATGAAACAAGAGGAAGAAAGCAAAAGAATAGCTTTAAGTGTTAGTAACTTAGAGGATATAAATCATAATTATAGATGGAATAAAAAATATAGTTGGTCGCCTACAAACATTATAGATGATGGAGAAAAAACATATATATTTCTTTCTTTAGAGGATAAAGATGTTCCAACATTCTATATAAAAAAAGACAATGAAATGGAAATTTGTCTATTTAGAATCCAAGAAAATAAAAATGGGCAAAAAGTTCTTATCATAGATAAGACTTTTAAAGAAGGAATATTAACTCTTCATAAAAAGACAATAACTATTACAAATAAAGCAAGAAGAAGATAGGAGGAATAAATATGGCTGATAAAAAAAGTATATTTAATCTTCCTCCAGAAGACAAGAAAACTGAAAAAATAAATTATAAAAATATTGCTATAGCTATAGGAGCAGTAATTGTAATAGTAGGAATTTCTTTTTTTACTTTCAATAAAAAAGATACAAAAGAAAAAACTAAAAAAATTAATAATTCCCAGAGAATAGAGGAGTCAGAAGAAATTTCTACAACTGAAGAAATTGAAGAAATGGTTAAATCTAATCCTATTATCAATAACCAGTTAGAAGCAGAAAAAGCAGATGATTTAGAATTAGAAAAAATAAGACTTCAGCAAGAGTATGAGTTAAGAAGACTCCAAATGCAGATGGAACAAGAAAGATTAGCATGGGAAAATTCAAGAAAACAAGCTTCTTTATCATTAATTCAAGGGCAAGGAAGTTATGAGAAGGAGGAAACTCCTAAAAAAACTAATCCATATGATGGATTCAGTATACCTCCATTACCTGAATACCCAAAGGAAGATCCAAATTTACAAGAAAGTAAAAAAGAGTTTGCTAAAAATTCTGTTGTCGATGAATTTGTTTTACAAAGATATCTTCAACCAGCTATTTCACAATATGAAGTTAAAGCTGGAACTATAATTCCACTTACTTTGGAAACAGCTATAAATACAGGATTGCCAGGTGACCTTACAGCAGTAGTAAAGACAGATATTTATGATAGTAAAACAGGAAGGGTATTATTAATTCCTGCTGGAAGTAGAGTTATGGGAAAAAACTCTTCAGACGTATCTTTTGGACAAGAAAGAGTGCAATCAGTTTTTAATAGAATTACATTACCAAATCAAAAATCTATCAATATAGGATCAATGAATATGGTAGATAAACTTGGAGCAACTGGAGTAAAAGATAAAGTTGATACTAAACTCGGAAAAGTTTTTACTTCAGTTATCATGTCTGCAATTCTTGGTGTAGGAGCTGGAGCAGTTAAAGAAGATAATGATGATGACTCTTGGAAAAATGACGCTATTGATGGAGGAGGAACACAAGCAATCAATGTTGGTAATGCTTATGCTAACAAAGTTCTAAATGTTCAACCTGATCTAAATATAAGAAATGGTTATACAGTAGGTCTATTTGTAAATAAAGATTTACTATTAGAACCATACAAAGATTAAAAAATATAAGAAATGTTCCTAAAGTAAGTTGCTGATTAATTAGTCTATATTTTTAGGATAAAAAATTAAATCTTCATTAAATAAAAATTGAATAATTTCTTCTTTAGTTAAAATTTGAAAATTATCAGAATCATAAAGATTATTAAAATAATCAAGTAGTTTATTAGTAAAGTCTTTATTAGTAGTTTTAAATAAAAACTCTTGATTTTTATAGAAAGCTGAATATGTAAAATTAACAGAACCTAAAAATGCTACTGTATCAGATCCATTTTCTGACTGAGGACAATCCATTAAATAGAGTTTAGTATGAATTAAAGGTTCTTTATCTAAAGAACTGTTATATTTATTTTTTAATATTTTAAATTCAATATTTTTCCACTCTATTTCTGGAGGAATAGTTTTAAGTTCTTTAATTTCATCAGTTTCATTTTTATTTAATGTGATTTTTTGAAGATCTAAATTTCTGTTTTTTTCTTCTAAAAGATGAAGACGTATAATTGATCCAACAAATACTACTCCTAAAGGAATTAAAGTAAACTTTGAAAATTGATTAAAATAATATAAAAATCCTAAAAATATAGGGCAAAGAAAACATAAAAAATAAAGAAATTTCATGTAAGGTTTTATTTTTAATTTTTTATTTTGAATTGTATTTCTATCTGGCTCATACTTATTTTTTATTTTTTCTACGTCATCTTTAAATTTGTCAAAGTTAAGTTTATTAATAAACTTACGAAATGATTTTAAGTAATTTTCATCAGGCTTATTGTGATCAGATGAATTATAAGAAAAAAGTAATTTTAATTTAAGATTACTATTAGGATTATTTTTTTTAATCAAGTGATAGTGTGCTATTAACTTCTGAACTTCTGATTCACTAACATATGGAGAAATAATATAAATATATTCTTTTGCTTCACTAATAGCTTTTTCTATTGGGTGGACTTCAACTGATGTGGGGGCTTCAATTGAATTTTTATCTTTAACACCACTTCCAATAGCAAAACTACAGTCACTTAGAGTTCCAGAAAATGTAAAATTATTTTTATTATCTTTAAATTGCATTTATAGCTCCTTTCTACTTTAGGAACATTTAACTTATATTATACACCTAAACTACTTTGAAATAAAGGTTTAAAGATTAAAAATGTGAAATGGGAGAGAGAAAAAATATGGGAGAAAAAAATAAAACTGATTTAAAAGAAGCTACAAAACGCTTTAGTGATGATATTGAAGCTTCTTTAGCAAAAGGTAAACTGGAAGGTTTTAAAAAATTTGAAGTTTCTAAAAAATGTGATGTTGCAACAGGAGTAGTAATGCTTGAAATTCATATTACTGTTAAAACTAATGATGTTGATACTTTAAAAAAACTTGGATATTTAGGTGAAGAATAATGCAACTGAATAACTTAAATATTGATGTGGAAAAAATAAAAGATGAATTAGCAGAAGAGTTGGAAGAAAATTTAAACTTAGAGAATTTATTTATTTCTTATGAGGAAAATTTAAAAAAAATAAAAAAAGCAGTTGAAAGGTTATATAAAGTAACTTTACCAGAAAAAGATCTTCTAAAAATAGATGAAAAAATTTTTGAAAATTCTATAACAATAACTTCTAGTAACTCTTCTGTCAGATTATTTATAAAAAATAATAAAATCTATTATATCTTGTTTTAGAAGCTACAAAATTAAAAATAACAGTTTTAAAAAGGAAAGAGGTGTAAACATTAACCTGAGTACAATAAAATGTTTTAAAAAGAATTTTGCGAGGTTGAAAAATGTTGTTAAATAAAAAAGCCTTCATCAAAAATGTAATGAAAGCTTTTTTAATAAAAGTTTTGCTAATTTAATTATATTTTAAAAAAAATATAAAGTCAAACAAAAAAATAAAATAAAAAACGATAGATATTTATGCTGGAGGAAATTTGTCTGTAGTTAAATGTAAAAAAATGAATTTAGAAAAAAATGGAATAAAAGATCCAAATTTAAGTTGGGAAGCTAAAGGATTGTTAGCATATTTATTAAGCTATTCTAAGGAAGATTTTTATGAAGCTAATTTAGAAGAATTAGTTAATGCAACAAAAGATAATATTTCTCAATTAAAGAAAATTTTAAAAGAACTGGTAGCTTTTAATTACGGTCATCATTTTCAATTGCTTAAAAATGATAAATTTATAGAAAGTTATTTTTGGATTACAGATTCTCCAAATACTTATAATAAAAAAATAATTGAAGAAATACTTTCAGAACTAAAAGATACTGACTATTCATATAAATTAGTTCATTATATTCTTGAAAATGAAAACGATGAAAAAAATAAACAAACTCCAGAAGAAATTAAATATGATATAAAAGATTTGATATTAAAAACAGATTTTTTAAATTATTATGCTGGAATACCTAAAGAAAGTAAACAAGAATTTTTAGATATCATAAGGGATATTCCTTTAAGCATATTAAAGAAAAACAAGCGTATTCTTTCACAAATGAATTTAGTAGATTTTAAGAATCATTTGTTATCTTTAAGAAGAAAATATGGAGAATAGATGGATATAAAGTTAATAATTGTATATTTATTCCTGATTATGATCTGGGGAGCATTTCTATATCTATATATTAGTTTTATTAAATATTTATTGAAAACAAAAAGAATTAAAATATCAGAAATAAGAAGAATAATGATATATATAATTCTTTTTTGCTTTAGTATATATTTTTATAGCAAAAAATAAGAAGGGAAAGTAGCAATGAATGATGATTATGAGATTTATTTAGGTAATTGTCTTGAAGCAATAAATAAATTAGCAGAAAAAAATATAAAAGTAGATTTGATATTAACAGATCCTCCTTATCAGAAAACACAAAATAAATGGGATAGCTTAATTCCATTTGATGAAATGTGGAAAAGTTTGAAAAAGATAAGAAAGGAAACTACACCAATAATATTATTTGGACAAGGTATATTTACAGCAAAACTTATTCTATCAAACGAAAAAGAGTATAGGTATAGTCTTATCTGGAATAAAGAACACCCTAGTGGATTTTTAAATGCAAACAAAATGCCTTTAAGAAGTCACGAAGATATAATTGTTTTTTATAAAAAACTTCCAGTATATAATCCTCAAAAATATCAAGGTGCTAAAAATAATGCTAATAAAGGTAAAAATAAGAAAGCAATCATATCTAAAAATAACAATAATTATAATGACTTTTTAATATTTGATAATTCTGAAGAGTATCAAAATCTGAAGTTTCCTAGAAGTATCTTAACTTTTAGAAAGCCCCACCCTAGCTTATCAATTCACCCTACAGAAAAACCTGTTGATCTTCTTGAATATTTGATTAAAACTTATTCTTTAGAAAATAATATAGTTTTAGATTTTACTATGGGAAGTGGAAGTACAGGAGTAGCATGTAGAAATACAAATAGAAAATTTATAGGAATAGAAATAAATAAAGAATATTTTGATTTAGCTAAAAATAGAATAGAAAAAGTTTGATAATTATTTGCGAACAACTTGTCCGCTAGTGAGGAGAAAAAATGAAAGAAAATTAAAAGTACTAAGTAGACAAAAGCAGGAAGAAAATTAAAAAAAGGAGTATAAAATGTGGATTTGTAAAGAATGTGGAACTGAAGTTTTTGAAGTTAAAACTAGAGTTAAAGAAGTAATCTCTAGTATAAATAAAAATGGAATAGCAGATAAAATCGTATATAAAGATAAAGTAAGTCAAGAAGGAGATACTTTCTACAGATGTGATGGTTGTGGAACTACAAATCAATTCTTAGAGGAAATAGCAGAGTGGGAGGAGTAAATGGTTTTAGAAATATTTTTCTTAATAATTTTACCTGTTGTAATGTACTTAGTTACTGTTTTTTTACTCGTTGCTTTTTCAAAAGTAGAAAATTATACCAGATTAGATTCAATAATAATATTAATATTAACACTTATGTTTTGTTTAGCAATGATAATAGATTTTAATGGATTGAATAAAGAAAATTTGGAAGATTTTAATGAAATCAAATGTTATTATGAATGGTAAAAGAAAGAGGGAAAATATGAAAGTTCTAGTTAGAATTATAGATTTTATTCTAAATAATTGCTTATATACTTGTTTATTTGTAACTAATATTTTTTTGATATGGTATTATGCTTTTGTAAAATATAATGAGTCTATGTGGCTTACAAATGTTGATGTAGTAAATTGTTTTGTTTATTTCTTAATTTTAATCTTCATTATAATTCTAATTATATTTCTTTATGTTTCACTACCATGTTTTTATATAAAACCTTTAGGGAAATTTCGTTTTTGTAGCTTAACCAAAAAATATGTTCTGGAAAAAATAGAACTAAAAAATGTTGAAGCTTTAGAAAAAATGAGTTATGCAGAATTAAAAAAAGTTATTTATGATTTTGAAACTATTATGATGATTGAAAAGAATGAAATCATTTCTGAAGAACAAAAGCTAAGTTTAAAAGAAAAATTAATAAATTCAAAAGATAATCCACGTAAAATTAGAAAAATATGTATGAGTGAAATTGAAGAAATGGAAAATGAATATAAAAAAGTGGAAAACGAAGTAAATAAGAGATATAATGAAGCTTTTTTAGAAAAATCAAGAAAAATGTTAAAAGAAACAATAGAAAATTCTAAATAAAAAAGGAGTTAAAAAATGATAAATATATTATCTTTGATGGGAATATTTTTTTGGGATTGTATTTTAATTATAGCTATGGTTTTTTTTATTGAATTTTATGGAAAGAATATGAAAAAATATTATAAGCAATTTGACGAGTATTCTGAAAAAGAAAAAAAAGAAGCAAAAAATGAAATCAAAAGAAAATTACTGAAAAATCTACTATTAAAAATATTAGTGTTTGTAATTAGTGTTGTTTGTACTATTCGTTACTCTTTGTTTTTACCAGGATATTTAGAAAGGTTTAATTCATTAGAATTATTAAGAATCCATCTTACTATACTTAATCAAGTAATAATAACAGGAGTCATAGGTTTGATAATTTTTGGAATAAATTTATTTATAGCAGAAGAAAAAGAACAATCAGAAATTCTAAGAAAAATTTATTTGTTTAATTTAGTAGTAACAGTGATTATGTTACTTATAAGTAGAGATCTTGTTTATTTTTTTGTTTAAAAGATTGGTGTGCTTAAATTATGAAAGGAGCAGATTATGAAGTTTTTAATTAAAATGGTAGATATTTTTTTAAATAATTTGTTGGCTATTCCTTTATTATTTGCAAGTTTTGGAGTTGCTTTTTACTTTTGTATTATAAAACCTAATGAAAATATATGGCTTTTTAGTGATTTGGAATTAACTACATATTATTTTTCTATGGTTTATTTTGCATACACCTATGTAATTTATACTTCTATTATGAAAAAAAGCAACTGTTTTCATACAAAATTTTTAGGAAAAATTAGATTTTGTAATTTAACCAAAAAATATGTTTTAGAAAAGATAGGATTAAAAAATATTGAAGTTTTAGAAAAATTGAGTTATGCAGAATTAAAAAAAGTTATTTATGATTTTGAAACTATTATGATAATTGAAAAGAATGAAATCATTTCTGAAGAACAAAAGTTAAGTTTAAAAGAAAAGGTAATAAATTCAAATCTTAATTCATATCAACTTAGAAAAATATGTATAGAAGAAATTAAGAAAAAAGAAATAGAACATCAAAGAGAAGTTTTAAAAGAAACATTATTAGCTTCAAAAAACTTTTTAAAATAATAGTGAGGGATTTGAATATGAAAAGCATAGAATTATGGTTGGATTGGATTTTAAATAATTTTTTCTTGATAACATTAGCAGTGTTAGCAATAACAGCAATATTTATGGAACTTTATTTTGGTTTAATAAAACCTAAAAAAAATGGAGAAAATAAAAAATTTAATATTAAAGGAGCAGATATGAATAAAATTTTAAAATTTTCAACAGTTGGAGCAATTGGAATATTTATAGCTATATTATTTTTTATAAACTGCTATTCAGTAAATACTGGGGAAGTTGCAATAGTTAGTACTTTTGGAAAGATTACTAGAGTAGATGAAGAGGGATTACATTTTAAAGTTCCATTTATGCAATCTAAAACTTTTATGGAAATAAGAGAAAAAACATATATATTTGCAAAAACAGAGGAAATGGATACTACAATGGAAGTTTCAACTAAAGACATGCAATCTATAAAAATAGAATTAACTGTCCAAGCAAGTATAGCTGATCCTGAAAAACTATATAAAGCATTTAACACTAAATATGAGCAAAGATTTATTCGTCCTAGAGCTAAAGAAGTTGTTCAAGCTACTATTGCTAAATATACAATAGAAGAATTTGTATCTAAAAGATCTGAAATAAGTGACATTATAAATGCTGATATTGCTGATGATTTCTTATCTTATGGTCTTGTAGTTAGTAATGTAAGCATAGTTAATCACGATTTTAGTGATGAGTATGAAAGAGCTATTGAACAGAAAAAAATTGCTGAACAGGCAGTAGAAAGAGCTAAAGCTGAACAACAAAAGGTTCTAATAGAATATGAAAATAAAGTTAAAATAGCAGAACTTGAACTTAAAGAAAAAGAGATAAGAGCAAAAGCAAATGCTGTTGAATCTCAAAGTCTAAGTAAACAACTTCTTCAAAAGATGGCAATAGAAAAATGGAATGGACAACTTCCAAAAGTTCAAGGGGCAGATACTAATAGCTTTATTAATTTAGATGTAAAAGAATAATAAGAGATAATTATTGACGGACAAATTGTCCGTCAATCTTAAAAAAGGAGAAATAATGGAGAAAAATATAGAAAACTTAATAAATGAATTTTTTAATAATAATAATGATATTGTAACAAGAGGAAAATATTTAATATTGATAGCTAATAAGATTTCAGAGCAAGAATTTAATATAAGAAATAAATATATGAAAAAATTTTTAAATAAGATAGATCTTTTATCTCAAAGTTTAATAGAAAACGCAAGTGAAGAATTAATGGATATTTATCTTGAAAAAGAAGCAGAAAATAAATATTTAAGTACTGTGCTTAATACTGATATATATTTAACAGTAGGAATGTTTGATTACTTAAATCATATGATTTTTATAGGAAATAACATAACAGAAAATTTTATTGAGCAATCAAATTCAAACATACTAACATTAGAAAAAATGAATGAAATTTTAAATTTCTTGTATGAAAATTATAAAAAGTTCCATGAGTTTTGTCCATTTGAGTGTTCTTTTATAAATTATGTAAATAAAAGTTATAATAGTTTAAGTTATTATTTTGGAAAATTTAATCCAGAAGATTATGGTTATAATTTTTTCTTTTTCAATGTAAAAAATGATATTTCACCAATATATGTATTTTTGCATGAAATAGGTCATTATATTCATATTAATATAACAAAAGGTAAATTAAATATTAACAAAAAAATATTAGAAAAAATAAAAAAAACAGGATTTTCAAAACTTGCTTCTACTAATAACGATATACAAAAAGAGGTATTTGCTGACATATTAGCTATGGGAATTATGTATGATAGTCCGTATGAAGAATATGATCCTTTTGTTGATATAACTAAAGAAGATAAAAAGGAGTTTAAAAAATTAGTGAACGAAATTTTAAAATAATTTTATATAAAGGAGCAAATATGGAATATAAATTAGGTTTAAATATAGGAATTACTACAGTAGGTTGGGGAATTGTTGAATCTGAAAATAATAAAATAATAAATTCTGGGATTAGATTATTTCCTGAAGCAGATCCAGAAAACAATCAAAATAGAAGAGCTGCAAGAAGTAGAAGAAGAATTATAAGAAGGAGAACTCATAGACTTAATAGAGTTAGACATTTATTATTTCAATCTAATTTTATAGAAAGTGAGGACTATAACTTTACATCAACCAATTATGAAGTGTATGAATTTAGAGAAAAGGGATTATTTGAACTTCTTAATGATAGAGAATTATCTTTAGCTTTATATCAGCTTGTAAAAAAAAGAGGAACAGAAGATTATGATTTGTTAGATGTTTCTGATGATGAAGATGGAACTAAAGCTATTCTTTTAAAAAATGAAGAGAAATTAAATGAGAAAAACTATGTTTGTAAGGTCCAATTAGATTACTTAGAAAAAGATGGTAAAATAAGAGGAAAAGAAAATATTTTTAAAACAAAAGACTTAAAAAATGAAGCTTTAAGAATTTTAAAAACTCAAAAAGAATTAGGAAATAAGAGAATTACAGATGAGTTTATAGAGAAGTATATCAATATTTTAGAAGGGAAAAGATTTTATTATGAAGGTCCAGGTAAAGGGAGTCCTTATGGTTGGGCTAATGAAAAAGAATGGCTTCAAGGTTTAATGGGTAGATGTACTTATTTTCCAGAAGAAATTCGTATGATTAAGCACTCATATAGTGCTGAATTATTTAATCTTTTAAATGATTTAAATAACTTAAAAATAAATGGAGATAAATTAACTATTGATGAAAAAAAAGGTGTTATAGAATTATTTAAAAATCAGAAAAATATAACTTTGAAGAAAATAGCAAAATATTTAGGAGTCGATGAAGATGTTATTACAGGATATAGAATAGATAAAAGTGAGAAGGCTATATTTACTCCATTAGAAACTTATATATCTATAAATAAAGTATTTAAAACAGATAATAGAGATCTTATAGATTCCATAGCTGAAATTTGTACTTATTATCAAGAAGCTTCAGATAGGAAAAAATATTTAGCAGAATTATTAGAAAAATATAATCTTCCAGATGAAGCATTAAATGAACTTGCTAGAAATAAATTTACAGGAACACATTCTTTTTCTAAGAAATTGTTGGATATCTTAATTCCTGAAATGATAGAAACTACAAAAAATAGTATGCAAGTTATAACTGAATTAGGATTAGTACCATATAAGATGGATTTTTCAGGACAAAGAAAAATAGAGAAGAAATATATTGATGAATGGATAGTTAATCCAGTTGTTAAAAAATCAGTAGGACAGTGCATTAATGTAGTAAATGAAATTATAAGAGAATATGGAACTCCAAAAGAAATTGTTGTTGAGATGTGTAAGGAATTTTCTTCAAAGGAAGAAAGACAGAGCATAAAAAAACGTCAAGCTGCTCAAGAAAAAGAAAATAATGAAATAAGAAAAATTCTTGGAAACTTAAATCTGGAAAAAAGATATTTTCCATTTATTAAATTTTGGAAAGAGCAAAATGAAAAATGTATGTTAAGTGGTGATGTAATACCTCTAATAGATTTGGTAAATAATATATCTAAGTATGAAATAGCACATATTATTCCTATATCTATCTCTTTTGATAATAGCAATAATAATAAAATGTTAGTTAAGAGATCTGAAAATATAAAGAGAGGAGTAAAAACTCCATTTGCTTATTTTGATAACTTAAATGTACATAGAACTTTTGAAGAATTTGAAGCTCAAGTAAAAGAAATGAAAATTTCAAAGAATAAAAGAGAATTATTATTGTATAAAGGAAATTTGAATAAAAATTATGACGACTTTATTTCAAGAAACTTAAATGATACTCGTTATGCTATAAAAGAAATAAAAACTTTATTAAGTAGATTTTTTATTGATAATAATAAAAAAGTTAGTGTTAGAGGTATAAATAATAATTTTGTTACTTATGTTAGAAATATATGGAATATGCCAAGATTAAGAGCAACTTCATATGATCATTATGCAGAAGACGCATTAATATTGATAATTGCACATTCATTGCTAAATAAGTTGAAATTTTATAAAAGAAATACTGATAATCCAGAAGAAAAAGAGTTCTACTATATAAAAACTGGTGAAATATTAGATGATGAGAGCTTTAAGCAGATCTTTAAGTTAGATTATAAGAAGAAAATAATGGATTATAAAGCTTATAAATATTCACATTTTGTAGATAAAAAACCAAATAGACAAATGTTTAATGAAACAATTTACTCACTAAAAAAATTTAAAATAGATAATAAAGAAGTAGAATGTATTGTTTCTAAAGTGAAAAATATCTATGATAAAGATAATATGGAACTTGCAAAGTTATTTGAAACTAAAAAAGCTAGTAGTTTGTTGATAAATGTTTCAGATATTTTAACATATAAAAAATTGGAAAAAGCATATTATGAATATAAAGATTATGCTAAAAAAGAAAAGGTAAATCCATTTTATTTATATTATAAAGATAATGGATTTATCAAGCAAGGTAAACGTAATAATGGAACTGCTGTTAAATCATTAAGGTTAAGAGATAAAGCAATAAATACTTATTTTGATATATCTCATAAATATATAAATCCAAAAGGTAAAGTAGTTGTTACAAAAGTGGTTACTTATAGATTTGATGTATATTCAAATGGAAAAGATTATAAATTTATTTGTGTCAGATATCCTATGATGAAGTACTTTAAAAATAAATATATAGTAAATAAAGATATTTATAATTTAGAATTAGAAAGAAAAAATATAACTGGTGATTATAAACTTATTTGTTCTCTATATGATGGAGATATATTTGATGTTAATACTCCTACTGTTAAGGGAAGATTTAAATTTAGAGGAGTTAATAATGAAAAGGAAAATAAAATAGCTATAGACTATGTTAATAAGAGTAATTCTGCTTTAATAACTTCTTTAAGTCAAATAAAATTTAAGTTAGATAAAAATCCAGAAACAAAAATAGCAGGTATGATAAATACTTTACTAGGAACTACTTATGATGAAAAAGAAGCTAAAGAGTATATATTAAATGTTTCATTAACTTCAAAGCAAAAAATTATAACACTTTCTAAAACTACATATTTAAGAAAAAGATTTTCAGATGTATTAGGAAATGTTTATTAATTAAGAAAGAGAACCTATTTTTAGGTTCTCTTTTTTATAAGTTTAGTATTTAGTCTTTCTCCAAAGCTTTCATTATTTCTTCAACACTATTATAAGCTTTGACATTAGGATCAATTACTATTCTTTTTGCCTCCTCCACTGCAATTAAAGTTTCAAGATTAGGCTTTCTAATTGTAATCTTATCTTCTTCATCTAATCTCATTTTTATACCTCCTGAATATCCAGTGTATATTTATTATATGTTTAAAAAATTAAAAATTCAATAAAAAAGACTAGATTATTCTAGCGTTAAATTTTAATTATTTTTCAAAAAAAGAAAAATCCCCATTAGTAAATACTAATGGGTGATTCCAGCACATTGGCTTTGTTTTTCTACCTTGTAAAAAACATCTTTTTTTAATAATTTTATAAAAATTTTATACCTTGTACAGGTATAATATCACATTTTTAATAGATTTACAAGTATTTTTATAGAAATTGAGGTTTACAAGGTCCAAAAACTATTTATTGTTTCTCCTTTTTTATAAAAAGTTTTACTATACTAAAATTTCACAAGGTATTAAAATGACTATTCCAGAAGTTGCTCAACTTCTAAATTTTAACAAGGTACAAAAAAATCATAGCTAATTCTTTAGTCATATCAATGGTTTTACTATACTCAAAATTTACAAGGTATAAAAAGTATTTGATAAGCTATCATTTTTTAACTTTAATTTTTTATTTAATAAGGTACAAAAACGTATAAGCAGTGTTATTGGACTAGAAAAATCTTTTATTCAACTAAAATTACACAAGGTACAAAAACTATCTTCCTTTCTAAAAGAATCAATATAATGTTTTACTAGACTCAAATTTTTCAAAGTACAAAAACCTAAAATTCTACATTCAAATTTTATCATAAACCATGTAAAAAATCAAAATAAAAAGCTAAGATATTTACTTAAAAATTAAAATTAGATATGATATAATAAAAGAAAAAATAAATTAAAGAGTAGATAAAAAT
>OFMH01001084.1_pt1 | contig 15813 bp, 12 predicted proteins | sample 1541761 | NCBI WGS metagenome assembly OFMH01 (sample SAMN04209249, study PRJEB22552) | human gut metagenome | biome: gut; material: feces | host: Homo sapiens | place: USA: Oklahoma
ATCAGATACAAGTTCTCCCCATAAGCCAGGCGATAGATGCCTGAACTTATAGGGAAACTGCAAGCCACTTTCAAAAGCACTCTTCACCCTTCACCGGAGTGGTGTAAGTATTTGTGTATGAGTTGCTTTGGTAGGGTGAAGAGTGCGCTCGACTCTTCACCACTCTTCACCCGGAGCCGCTTACCACCACTCTTCACCCACTCTTCACCTGGAAAATCTGCGTTATTCTACAGACCGAATAGGTCGAGCTTCCGTTTCAATTCTGTGCGTAATCCGTGGAGCAAGAATGCTCTGTTAACTCAGCGTAATCCGATGAATAAAAATATCCAGGTGAAGAGTGGGTTGCGAGAGTTTTCAGGCATTATGCAAAAGCTTTTTCCATACAAGAAATACCAAGTCGGCGTTCAATTTCTGCGATGGTTTTGAACGAGAAGTTAGTCTTTCCGGACAAAATTTTGCTTACGTATTGTGGAGTGCATCCCAACCGCTCAGCAATATCAGCTCTTGATAAATTGTTCTCTTGCATGAAATCGACAATTTTTAGCGCAATGCTCTGCGACCATCTTATCCAGGCATTGTTTTCCTGTCTCCACTTGGCTTCATCTACAAATGAAGAGGCTTCATGGCTTTCATGTGCCTCTAAGAATCTTAATGTTTTCTCTTTCATATTTTTATGCAGCATAGTGTATAATGCAAAGATATGAATAAAAACGATTTGTTGCAACTTTTAGGTTGCTTTTTTAATGAAAATTATACTAATCCTATCTTCCTGTTTTTCGAAGTTATCTCGTTAGATGCAATCTTGTAAGTACTATCGCTGTGCCTTGTAAGTATTATCGTTGCTGCATCGTTTTATCGTATAAAGTCTTCGGAGTAACCTTTACTTGTTGCCAGAAGGACTAATAGTATAAGCCGGAAAAGCCTATCTCTCCAGCCGCACAACAGCTGTTGTGCGCTTGCATAACAGCTGATATGCGCTCGCCCAACACCTGTTGTGCAAGTGGAAATCAGCTGGTGGGCGGATATTTATTTTAAATCTTCCTTTCTTCCGCTAGGTGTCCCGACGAATTTGCAATGCGTGAGGTGGTTGTCTTCCGTTAGGCGTCCCAGCGGATTTGCAATCCGCTGTTAAAAAATGTTCGACCTTTTCTTTGCGGATTTGTAATCCGCTGTAACTTGTAACGATTATCCGCCACTTTCAAAAATACTCTTCACCCTTCACCGGAGTGACGTAAGTATTTGTGTATGAGCTGTTTTGATAGGGTGAAGAGTGTGCTCGACTCTTCACCACTCTTCACCACCCTTCACCCGGAAAAATTTGTGATGATGAATAAAGCAGGTTAAAGTGCCAAACTTGGGTTAAATCAAGACCTTTAACGTTAAAATAATGCAAGAAGTTTGGCGGTGTGAGGGGAATAATGTATTTTTGTATCTTAATTATGTTAAACGTTTTAAAGGAGAAGATTATGAAATCAAGAGCGATAGGATTAAAAGAACCACAGTTAGTGGTTTCAATATCAGACCCATCTTTGGTCAATAAACTTAAAAGTGCCATTCAAATGCTCCATGGAGTAAGTTCTATTTCGGTTTTGAAACCTAAGAAAACGGAATTGGAACTTGCTGAAGAGGATGTTGCTAAAGGTAGAGTTACACAATGGAACTCTGTTGATGAAATGTTTGACACTATTCTTGGTAAGTGATGTATAAATTAGGAACAACTAAAAGATTCGACAAAGCGTTGAAACTTTGTCGCAAGCGTGGCTATCCGATAGAGAAATTACAGAAAGCGATTTACTTATTGGTAGAAAATGGTACTTTACCTTCAGAATACAAACCACATATACTTCATGGTAATCATGAAGGTGAATGGGAAGCTCATATTGAATCAGATTGGCTTTTGATATGGGAACAGAATGATACGGAATTGACGCTGTTGATGTTAACTACAGGTACTCATTCTGATTTGTTTGGCAAAACGAAAAGATAAAATGGATCACCGGCAAAAGGTGAAGAGTGGGTGAAGAGTGGTGAAGAGTGGTGCGCCACTCTTCACCTCTCGGAACCCCAGTGTTTATCGGGGTTTCAGGCGATTTGGTGAAGAGTGAAGAGTAAAAAAGAGAGTGGGGATTTTCTCTCCCGACGTATCGTTTTGTGCCTGGCAATGGCACGATATTGCCCTGGTAAAGGGCAATATAATGCCGTAGTGAGGCAATAAGCGCTGGAAGCGTCTTTACCATCCGTCAGTACTATCATGACGACCTCTCAGTGACGTCTTGACTCCTTGTCAGGAGTATCCTGACAAAAAGAAGGGCTGGACTTTCTCACGAAAACCCAACCCTTCTTTTTAAAACAGCTGTTTTTGAACTTTATTATAAGTAAAAGATGTTATTGTATTTATCACTTATCTTATGTTTGTGGAACGTATATCAGGCGGATTGGCATCGCCTTGTAGCGGCCGGTGCTACTGCCATCATATCCCTGAACGAAACGGGTATTTGTGATAGTCTTTATCTTATTATAGATATCCAGATAAAGATACCAGAAGCCATATTCACTACTTTCTGTACTGAAGCCCTGATAGCCCGACAACAAAGACTGGCTCCACAGATTTGCGTGATATTCATCCTTGAAGCTGTTGCTCTCGTAATATCCGCTGATTGGGATATAGATGTAATCCTTCTGCGAAGACACTGTCGGGATGCGAAGACAATTATATAGTTCACCCGTAGATGTACTCAACGGCTTTACTTCGATTTTATTTGCAATTGCCTCTAGCTCGTTGCCCTTTGGTACTCTAAAATTGCCGATTACATACTTGTTGATATACTTGTTACTGTTTCTATCATTTGATATCTTGAAATATCCACCTATAGAACCTTTATCATTGGCAATATTGGCAGAACCTGGCGAATAGAAATCGCTGTTGGATGCGCCTAGATTACGGTCTAACATGTAGTATGTCTTATTAGACGTAGTAGTTTTACCATCTTCTGATGGTTCATCTACCAGAATCTTCACTACTCCGTAGTAGTACCAACCTGTTTTTGTTTCACCCAACTGTTCGTCTCCCAGATTTTTAATTTCTCCAAATACACCAGCATGATAGATCGGGTATTTGATGGTAAACGGATGATCAGCATCTTCAGTATTCTTGATGACAAAACCTTCTTCGTCTATCCACAAATCGAACTTATTGGTGCTGTTGTTCAATGTAACTTTATAATAGTTGTTGCCATTGTAAGTTTCGTCTGAATAACTGATGTTAGCAGAATTCTTTTCAACATTGTCACCCGGTTTCTTTGGAATCAGATAATAGATCTTATTATCTCCTACGCTGAAGTGCAAGCCCTGGTTTCTGGTCTGTTCCTGATCTTCGACCTTATTCTCGCTAGGTTTAACACCATGCATTTCATCAAGCCAAGCAAAGTAATTATCATGAGTAGTACCATTGTAATTCATGATAACCTTTCGATCATCAGCACGTTTAAAGTCATAACCTTTCTGATGAATCTTGATGGTTCTTTTCAAGTCACCGGAAGTGATGGTAATCGTACCTTCACGAGGTTCCTCCGATTTGTCGTTTGCAGTCAATGTGAGGTTGAGAACAAACTTGGTTCCTGATGGTGCTGATTCATCAGGACTTGTTGGCGTTGTGGTTGACTTGCTATTTAGTGTACATGCAGTTATCCACGATTGCGCATCGCTGCTGATTTCCGCCTTATAGAGTTTGCCATCTTTTGCATCATCTTCTTTAAGGTTTGTAACCAAAGTGATAGGAACAATGATTGGATCTTTTCCATTTGTAGCTGCAACAGTCTGTGTACCACAAACGCCCAGTTCGTAGTCTTTGCAGGCAATCATATCAACAATCTGTGGGTTATCATCTACCACGGTTACCTTCAGACGATTCTCTGGCTGAGCCTTTAATGCTTCTGCTTCAGTCGCATAGCCCGCATCGTTTACAGAAGTAACCGTCACGATATAGTTGTGGTTACGTACCAATGCATATTGTGCAGTTTTGTTATCATCTGTATAGAGGGCTACTTTATAGAAGCCTTCTGTACCATTATATTTAGCCTTGATAATGATGTCTGCCTTGCCTGCCGAAGTTTCATTTACTGCAACTACAGCAGAACCGCCAGTAATACATTTGCTATCATCCATCAACTCTGTAGATGTTGCCAAGTTATCATTAGTAGATTCTACGTAGCCAGCTGGCGCAATAGAACCTTTGCTGGCAGAATGCCATACATGAAGGTCTGTGATTTCGAAACCGCTAACGCTTGTTTTTACTGTAACTTTAGCACATTGACGGGTAAGTGAAATCTTGCTGTCGTTCATCAGGTCGCTAAGTGTTTTTGCACCCCAACAGATTGGCTTTGATAAATCAGGAGTGATATCTTTCATCGCGTCAAGCTTTGCTGCCTGTGCATCTGTCAAGCTAGGAACGTTGGCAACTAAATGTACCGTTTCTGTACCTTTAGGAAGGTTCGTTTTGATTTTCTTGTAACCTTCTGCATCAGCAGTTGCATCAGCATAAGCTTTTGTACAATTCTGCTTTCCTCCTAGATAATTGCCAGAAGCATCATAGCATAAAACCCAAAGAGAATTGATGCTCTCTGTAGTTTCGCCTCCTGCTCGGGTTGAGATTTCCTGAGGAGTGAAATTAGGCAATTGTATGCTCAGCGTAACTCCCTCGGTAGGGAGTTCGTCCCCACCGAGAGTAATTGCCTCTAAAGAGTCCTTACATGATGCAAGGCTTAAGAGCAATCCTATCCATATCATTAAAGTCTTTATTCTTGTCATCATTATATTTTCTATCTTTACTATTTAGAAAGGTTTGCCTTCATGCCAGCTGCTACCATCGTAATAACCGAATATCTGGTATCCGTTGGTTGCATCGTATGTGCACTTGTAGCTGTCACCATCGAAGAGCGTTGGTCCATCTTTACTATCATTAAAGCAGATCTTTATTGCTTTTTCATATTCGCCCTTTGGGGCTTTTAAACTGAGAACTGTGCGATACCAACCATTGCCAACATCTGTATGATGTTCCTTAAATGTGTCAGACGAACAGCATAAAGTATATGGTCCTTTCTTTTTGTCATTATCAATACCACGACATCCAAAATCAATCCGCCAACTAGTAATCTTCGATCTTGTATAAATCACATAATCCACATTTACAATAGTAGGCTTATCATCATATACTCGATAATATGGTATGCAGGTTGGGTCATAGAGATACCAACCTTCGTGATCTTCGTAGTTGAACAAAGGAATGCCTGGGTCCATGTGATGCGGGAAACGGTGAGGGGTACATCCTCCATTACTTGAATTCTCGCCATTACCAAACATAACTAGCGTTTGACCAGGTTTAATCGTTTTTTCACCAGATGCACCATTCTGCCAACTTTTTACTGGCGCATCAGTTTTCATTATATTATAATACCATCCTGCATTATTAGCATCATAATCCATCTGATTACCAGGATACGACTCAGAAAATATCCATGCCTTCTGTGACGTAGAAGCTCCTGAGCTTTCACCAATCTGAGTGTACATATACATATAGTGCCTATCATTATGGGGGGTTTCATCGCCGTAATATTTATCCCCTTCTTTACGCTCCCAATACCAACCATCATACCAGTTGAAATTATTAGTATCATTGTAGCTCTCGTAAGGCCCAGTATATTCTTTTTTTTGTTCTTTCAATATTACTTTCAAATCTTCATCAGTAGCTGGTTTACCATCCCAACTACAAAAATTATTGATAGCTCGCATGTAGATACGATAAGGGCCGAACTCCGGTTTTACTGTAACCGTAACTTCTTGTGATCTATCCTCGTCGCCAGAAATCGGATTCTTCGGAGAAAGTGTGAAGTTATAAACGGTTGTTGTCTGAGGATCTACAGTTTCCGTTACCTTCATCAGATATTTTCCATCTGCATTAGGAGTATTGTCACAACTTATCAGCAGTTTAGATGGGGCACCACCAACTTGTGCTGTAGTAGAACCGTCAGCTTTTTCTGTTAGCGTACCATTGTTCAGAGATGCCTTCAAGCCACCTAGGTTGGTTTCTACCACAAAGTGTTTCTCTAGAACCTGCTGGCCGTCAGGATCCTTACCCCAATAGATAACTACGTCTTTAGGGCTTACCTTAAAATAAGGAGTAACATCATAGTGTACATTAATATACTTCTTGATGTTGTTTGCCTGTAAGTAAACTCTAGCGGTTCCTTCTCTCTTTCCTGTTGTCGGATCCTTTTTGAACTGATCTATTGGTATGTTTGGATTTATACCAAAGATAATATTGTTGCCATCTCTTTTTGTTTCGATGATAACATTCTCTTCTTTTCCACCAACAGTCTTGGTGTCGCACCTAAACTTTACATCAACTTCGCTGGATTTATACGAGATAGTATCTCCCTTTGTAGAAGTCACATTAGCCTTCGTCTTGCTTACCCATAAAGTAGTATGGTAGAAATCGGCATTGATTTCTACTGGCTTCCAGTCGTCCACTTTCACATCGCAGTCAAGATCCATATCACCATAGCTCTTCAGCTTACCTGTAATTTCATAATAGGTTCCACGAGGGAATGTAGGCAGAGCATCTGATGCGTTCTGCTTATGTCCCAGCTTGATGGTATATTGATTCTTGTTGCTGTTGTTAACTATACCGTTAATCTTCAATACCGACTGTTCCTCTACCTTAGAGATATAACGCTCTGGCAGATAGTAAGTACCTTGAAAAAGCCACTGCTTAGGGTTCGCTGGGTTCGGTGTACCCTTATCCTTATAAGCATCAGCGATTTTCACAACATCTTCGTTAGCTACATCTTTGTTAGCTTCATTGATTTCATATTCATCTTTCTGATAATAACATCCTTTGCTTGCGTCGCCTGTAGGAGTACTATTATAAAGAGGTGTATCTATGCCTGTAGCATATTCAGAAGAAACATTTGACTGGGTAAACTTACCATTCCATGACAGAGTGGTAGATGGAGAAAGCTGCTTTGCAGCAATATCTGTTATGCGATAGCTCTTGCCATAAAGATTATCGCTCGCAGTTGGGTCCATAATGAGGTTGAGCTTAACCTTTACGCATGTAAACTTCAGGTTAGCTGCTACCTCTGTATATTTATCACCACTTTTTTCTATTTTTGTATTGATGATATTACCGTTTACATCCTTTGGTTCGTAAATCATCGGGATGTTTGTAGAAACAGGCATTCCCGGTTCTGTTCCAACGCCATAACTCAGTACTATTTTTTTGAGATCATCTTCAGTTTTGATAGGCTTACCACTCAACACCTTGTTCATATTGGCAACCACATAGATATGGTAAGTGCCCGGCTCGATATTGAGCTGATAGTTAGCTACATGCTGCTCTACCATCATTGTAGCCAGTGGGGCAGGGAGCGTCTCTACCAGGAGCTTGCCTTCATTTCCTGTAGGGAAAGCATAGAGGGTCAGGTCGTTGATCTGGCATTCATCTACCGTAGCATTATAGGTAGGAAGGCCGGAAGCATCGTCGGTACGGGTGCTGTTCGCACTGAGCACGGTTGGTACCAGCACGTGCAGGTTGCCTGACGAGTTGAGGGTATATCCGTTACCCTCCAACTCGTCATTACAACTAACTGCAAATAGACTAGTCAACAACCAAACTATGAAACCTATATAGATATGAAATCTTCTCATGATAACTTTGTCTTTTACTTTACTAATATCAATAGTTTAATTTCGACAAAGTGGAATCAGATTATAAGTCGGCTCGCTGTATGCGCTTGCTCCAATCGAGGATGGAGATGCCCAACTTAACGTATTGCCACTTGTCGCCTTTCAGGAAAAAGTCCAGCTTGTAGTCGTATTCTCTGTCTAGAAACTCCTGTGCCGAATAATTTAATGCTTCGAATGCTCCACGGCCCTGTGCCAGAAAATCGGCTAGATTGATGCGAACCACTTCTTCGCCCGTCTTCTTGTTCCAGATGCTCAGTATCGCATTCTTGTCGTTCTCGGTTGCTGGATGCAACACGAGGCGGGAGAACATCAGGGCGGCGTGAGCGGTACGCTCCTGTACGGTACCCTCCGGAGTGGTGAACTCGGTGGTCCAGGTCTTGTATGGGGTGTATGTCAACTCCTCGTCTGGGTGGAGAGAATTGTCGTAATTGATGTAGCCATTGGCATCAGTTATCTGATAACTGAAGTCTTCGGCGTGGATGTCGGCTGGTTCGTCCAGCTGATGCAGACTGATGGTGAGCTGCTTGGTGTCTCTGATGAGACTGATGGTATGGTGGGTAATCTGAAGATCCTTCACCTCTACGGTTTCGTTGCCCAATCCCTGCCAGAGGGTATCGAGCGGAAGAGCCTGGTTTTCTACCTTTCCGGCATTTCTGTCGAGTCGGGCACGGAGTTTTTCGATGCTTTCTCCTGCTGCTGGAGCTTCGATGTGGAATTTGGCGCCAGCCTGTGACAGCGCCTCTTCGTATTTCTTCTGGAAGGCGAAGGTGGCGAAACGGTATTTGCCAGGTTGCAAGTCTATGCGCATGGCATAGTTAGGGTCTTTGAGGGGTTGGGATTTTCCCTCGTTGGCTGCATCCTGGCGAGCCACTAGGTTGCCCTGCTCATCGAAGACGAACACGCAGACGCCGCCTACATGATCGTTGAACATATCAGCGCGCTGGACGTTGTAGTCGTACTTGAACTGCAAGTCAACTCCCATATCGCAAGGAGGGAGGTCGTCGTGCATCAAGTCGTTGCAGCTGCTGAGCATGCTGCCGAGAGCGACGATGCTGCTGAATGCTGTCGTGCGGCTGATGGCGGTCAATCGGCTGATTGCTGCCAAGCTGTCGAATCCCCATTCCATGCGTATCTTCCTGATCCAACTATGTAACTTATTGTTTGCCATGATGCTTTTTGGTTATTGTCTATATAAAGTTTCAAAATATCAAGTTGTGTTTCTAGCTTCCACTACGGTGAAGCAGAAAACACAACTCGTATGTTTTAACGAAGGCGGGAGCCTAAGCTCCGCCTTTCGTTGTTATTACGCTATTACAAATCAACGCTCTGTGAACGCTTAGCCCAGTCGAGGATCTTCACGCTAACCTTGATGTACTTGTCATCCTCATCGTCTGGAGTGTTAGGCTTAACCTCTGGAACGTCAGGATAACCAGGACCGCTAACGTTTTGTACATTCAACTCATACCAGTTGTTACGGAGCATACCATAACGACCTAAGTACTTAAGGTTGTCTGTTCCGTAATTGCCTGATGACCAAGGAGTCAAGTCGTCACCGAAGTGCTTGATACGAGCGATATAGTAAGACTCTCCTTCTGCGTAAGTGCTGATACCAGCGTTTTTGGTGAGACCCACCTTATCGTTGACAGCTTTTTCTTCTTCAGGTGTAACAACATGTCCTGTTACAGTAATGTTTGCTGCTTTAATTTCGTGATTTCCTGCAGTTGTTATATTGTTACCTTCTGCGGTCAGGTCGATGGTTGTATTATCTGTTGTTGCGCCTGAAATAACCTTAGTAACTGCAGTCTTGATGTGAGTCTCAAGATTTTTCTGGCTCCAAAGAGCGACGCTTGTACCGACCTTGTAGAAGGTCTTACCATCTGCTTCTGTAAAGTCCTTTGGAGTATAGCTAGCCTTGAAAATGACGCGAGTGGTCTGTCCCTGTACCATATTTGCAAGGTTGAAAGTATTCTCGAGGCAGTACAATGGTTTAGTTGGGTCTGCTGTTACTTTTGTATTTGCTGTAACATAGTTAAACTCTGCTGCACGAGCAGTCTTGCCAGCCTCATCAGTTTTGCGTAAATCATCATTGTCGTAGTTAGGGTCTTTACCCCAATATACACGCTTTGCAAGTGTTCCTGAATTGTTATCTACGAAACGCTGAGTGGATGGATTACCGGATGCTGCTGCTTCGTTCTTCCAAATATCCTCGTAGCCTAATTTATCAACATTGTGAATAGGGAAGGTCTTCAGGTTGGTAACATCCAAAGCCCACTTGCTGATTGTAACCTTGTCGCCTGCATATGAACTACTATTACCTACAGTTTTTGCATCCTTAGTGGCAGTAGTCAATGTAACCTTAGCAAGACCACGCTCTACGTAGATATCAGCAGCTGGTTCGCCAGAAGAAGCCTGAGCCTCTGTAGAGAAAATATTCTCTTTTTTGATAGGAACTAAAGTTGTTACGCTCTTATCGGTAGAATTGTACAGAGGCGCATTTGCCATATAGAATCCCTTTTTGGTATCTGTAAATTTGTCAGGATTAGCCTTGGCTGCTACATTCCAATCAGAGAACTTATCACCCTCTGATGGCAAAGTAACCTTTGCATCTGCACCAGAACCATTGTTCAAAAGTACCAATGCGAAGTAATCGCCAGACTTATCGACTTCAGAAAGCTTTGCTGTAATCTTGGCTTGGGTAGTTACACCAGTTTCACTTGGGCTCTTCCATGGTTCCATTGAACCCAAATCAACTTTCTCAGCAAGAGTATAATTACCTTCACCGGCAGTTGTACCCTTCTTGAAAACCAGCAAAGTAGCATTATATACATCGTACTCGTTAGTCTCTCCTGGCTTAAATTCTGGATTATCAGCACGTGTACCTCTTGTTGTAGGCAAGTTGATAGAGAAAGATGCATAGCTTGCACCTGATTCATTCTCACCTGAGCCATTACCCCCCCCTACTACTAAATCGTTGTTGCTAGAGCAACTAGCAGTCATAGCAGCCAAAACTGCCAATCCAAAGAAATGTTTAATTCTCATAATTGATGTGATTTTATTGTTAGTTATATCTTTTATTGTTCCGCCTTCATTTCCTCGTAGATCTTTCTGATGCGTTCAGCTTCCTTCGAGTTTCCTGCTTTGGCAAGATGTTTCTCGGCAGTTACGAGGTCGCCCTTCTGCAAATCTGTGCAGGCAGCATTGAGATTGGCTGTCTCATCATCAGGGAAGAGACGGACGGCAATATCAAATACCTCGTTGAACTCTGGAGAACCAGGCTCATAGGTCTGTGCCACCAGGTACATCTCCTGTAATGACAACTGCTGAGGCTTAGTCTTCAGGATTACCTTTGCCTCTTCAATGTCGAAAGGACGAACGGTATAGGTTACCGTATAGTCGCTGTGGCGCAAACGTGGATAAATCTCACTCATGATGTAGCGATAGCTAGCCGGATAAAGTTTCTTGATTTTCTGGTCCTTTGCATCGGGTGCCAATGATGAGTTGGCAACGGCAAGGATGGCAGACTTATCGGCTAAGTTGCTGGCTTCCACCTTCTTCTTGAATCCCTCCCAGTCTTCTGGGGTGGCGTGATAGGTGAAGAGCTTTTTATCGATAGTGTAGAGATTGCATACATAATTGCGCAGGGCAGCCGCACGGTTGTTGGCGAGTCGCACGTTGTTGGCGTAAGGACCGTCTGGCGACGCATAGCCATGAATATCGATATTGGTGATGCTCACATCCTTGTCGTTCTTCACGAGGTCGATGGTGGATGTAATCTTTCTCAGCTCAGTTGCATTCTCACGGAAATCGGCAAGGATATCGCTCTTGTTGAGCTTGAAGCTCAGGTAAGCTTCACCCTTTTCGGCTCTCACCTTGATGGCTTCAGCCTTTGGCTTCACGTAATGGTCGCGACCAATCTTGGGTATTGGGTTGATGACCGCCATCTGGGTGGTATCCTGATCCATCATGTTGCCGCATCCGCAGAGGTCTTCTGTCATGGAGAGGTTGAAAGCCTTCATCCACTTCCTGTAGGGAAGGGTCTGTGAGAAGAGCACCTGCTGCTCGGTATCATTCCTGCGTCTCACTACCACTGCCTGGCTGTTTTTCAGTTTGCTGCTTTTGCGCAGGTATCTGATGTTCTGGTTTTTGCCATTGATGATAATGGGATTCAGGGCGATGGTATCTTCTCCGGCAATAAGCGGAGTGAAAACTAGCTGTTGCTCTGATTTGAGCTGCAGACTATCGAGATGAAGGCGGAAAGCAACCTTGAGACTGTCGCTTTTCTTCTGTGTCAAGACGCTGTCTATCAAGATCTTGCCTCCGGCCAACCGTAGCTGCGAATCATCTATCTTCTGGGCTTGGACAGTCAGTGCGCTCTGTGCAAACAGAATGCAAAGGGGCGAAATGACTGCATAAAGCTTCATTTTCTTCATATTCTTCATCTTGTAAAAGAGGGTTTGATTTTGTTTTTCGCTATCTCGGTGATATTGTTTTTAGAATGCGTATATCAGGGAAAGGGCGGCTTTAGTTGGACCTACATAGTTGCGGTGGTCCTCGTTAAGACATTTGTCACATCTTCCGTAAAGCTTGTATGGACTGTAGATGTATCCTAATCCGATGGATCCTTCGAGATTGAGATGCTCAGACAGCAGCCATTGGTATCCGTAGGTGAGACCACCACCGACATACCAGCCTTCGTAATGTCTTCCTTTCTCTGTCTTTGGCAAGATGCCGAAAGGCAGATCCACATTTTTTACGTTGTATTCACCTCCAAGGGCATGGATGCCGAAAAAGTGGCCTCCAAATTTCTGGCAGGTGTACCAGCGGTACTCTGGCATTACGTTCCAGTAGCGCAATTTCTTGTCGCCTGAAAACTTCCAGGGATTCAGGGCGCCGAAAAGCTGAAAAGTGCTTTTCCTGCCCGTGCCTATTTCTAGACCAGCATTGAGCGAGGTGGTTGCCAGACCAAGCAGGTTGGTCTTCAGTGCTACCTCTTGCGCTCGGGTTATTACTGTTGAGAGAATCAGCAGTAACAACATCGGTGTTCGTTTGAACGATCTCTGCTTCATCATCATAATTTTACTCTGTTGATTTTCTTTCTTAAGGATAATGCTAGTTGCTTATTCTTATTATTGTCATTTACTTATAATCTCAGGCTTACCCTTGTAACAAAATGAATGTCGCCGGGTTTCCTTTTCGGTTGCAAATATAGGATGATTTTCTCAAAGGAGCTTCAAAAAATTGATGGAAATCAAGGAAAATGAAATGCAAACGTTTGCATTACCGCGCAAAATGTGTGGGAACACAAAATTTGTGAATATGATATAAGTGCCTGATATATAGAAAATAAAAAGCGATGGTGTAAGTTGCACACCTTCGCTTTTGAAATATTGTATTTTGATGAATTTCTTTTTTGTGATTGGAGAATCAGAAGACGGGGAAATCCGGCTTTTGGGGGGCTATTTCAGAATTTCCATCGCCTTCTTCAGACCTCTATCCACAGCCGAAGCATCGTTCTGGTAGAGCTTCTCCTTTTCCTCTCCGGTCATCTCGTCGAGCAGATAATCGGGGGTGATTCCCACACTTTCCAGCAGGTTGCCCTGTGCATCCTTGGTAAGCGAGAACGGCATGTAGAAGTAGAGGTAGCTGGTTACATTTCCTATCCATCCTCCATTGCTGGATTCGTTGTCGGAAGTGAGCATCGCCTGTGCTCCGTAACTGTTTCTGCCTATCGTCTTCACGTGGTCACCCTGACTCTTCAGGATGAGGGTTGTCACCTCTGACATGCTGGCACTGTAGTTGTCGAGCAGGATGGCGGTAGGGATGTTTCTGCCCAGGCTCTTCGGCGTTACCGTAATCTTCTGCGGAATCCAAGGCGTATAACTGTATGGATTATTGTCCTCTTTTTTGCGCACGTAGGCATAGACGGCAGATTGGGTGATGAGATAGTCGGTAAGCAGACGGGTATCTATCACGCTTCCGCCACCGTTGCCACGGAAGTCGAGAATCAGCTTCTTGATCTCGCCCTTAGCCAGAGGCTCCAGGAACAGACGGCGGTAACCTTCTACGCAGAGATGATTGTAGGTAAACTTCAGGTCGCTCCAGTAAGCATAGAGTTCCCGCTCATGCCAGAGATAATCGGCAAGTGCCTGACAATACCAGTTGGCAAAACTGGAGGCTGAAAGCATCTGCTGATAACGGATATCCCCCTGCAGCTTCTGTCGGATCTGCTCGCCCATGCCGCTTGCATCAGCAGTAATAGGTAACAGCTTGAGGAGTCCCGGTGCCACCTCGTAAGCCTCGCTGGCGAGAGCATAGAGACCGGAATAGTCTCCCTGGTTGCTGTAGGCCGCCATCTTCTCGCAGGCTTGGACTGCATCATCCGAAGCCAGATAGCTATCCATATCGGCAAGCAACTGCACTGCCTGCTGCTCAGCCTTCTCTCGCTTTCCGGCATCTGTAATCAGTTCCTTCGCCTTGTCTGTTATCTTGGAAGCATCCAGATGATAGGTGCTGGCGGCATTGTCAGGGAGATAGGACTTCTGATACTCGTGGAAACAGTTTTCGTAGAGGGCAAACTTGTTGAAGCCGAGGTAATAGGTGCCCGGCTGCTCCTTCAGGTAACCGCCCATGATGCAGAAACCATCCGAGGTAATCTCGCCGAAGGCTGTACCATCCAGGTTGAGCTGGTCGCGGGTATGGTTCCAGTGAGCATTCAGCGGGAAATATTCGGTCTTGTTGCGGAGCGTGCTGTTGAATCTCACCGTTTCCGTAGAAGAGTGGGAGACGGGCAGGGTAATCTTGACATAGAAATGCTGGTCGATGATCTTGTCGATGATTTCCTGGAAATACTGCTTTGCCTTGGCGTTGTCTTCCTGGATTTCCTGCTGGGTAAAAGCGGAGGTATGCTGGAAGGTCTTCAGGGCATCAAACTTGGGTTTGTATTCCTTGTACACCTGGTCCCAGGTCTGCGATGATACGGCAGACTGCTCATTGAGGGTGCAGTAGCGCTGGTTCATCACGTTCCAGAAAACCTGGAACAGGTCGCCATACGACTTGACATCGGTATCGGAATAATCGGAAATCGATTTCTCGTTGGCATCATTGTCTGTCACACAACTGGTAAGCGACATCCCCGTGGTGGTTGTCGCCAGAAGGAAGGCGAAGAAGCATCGCATTCCACCTTTTATATATATAGGGGTTCTCATATTTTAAAATGATTTTTTAGAACTTATAGGCAGCCGAGGCTGTGATGAGGCTGGAGTTGCGCCGGGCAGTCTTGCTGGTGCTGGCTTTCTCCTGGTAGATATGCGAGAAGCCGTATTGGAAGTTATACCCAATAGAGCCATCTAATCTTCCGAAGGAATAACCTATCTTGATGCCTGCTTCGCCGCCAAAGAGACTGCGGCGGAGATGGTTCTCATTCTTCCTGAAATCGTAGGTGGTGTTATAGCGGATGTAGGAACCATCGCCCTTGTATCCCTCCATGATGTTCATCGGATACATACCCTTGGTATGCATGGAGGTGAAGTACTCGTAATAGACGCCTACCTGTGGCTTGATCCACAATCCCTTCTCGTGGTAAGGATTATGGAGGAGATAGTAGCCCACATGGAGCGGGATGCTGATGAAGTTGTTGTTGTATCGGGTGTTCCAGGAGTCGCTGCCGAGGTTCTGGTACAGGTAGTCGCGCTGAACGAAGCGGATGCCGGTTCCTACCGCCAGCTGATCTACGATATTGTATTCGGCACCGATGGCAGCCGTGAAACCCGGTCGCACCTTATAATAAGTCTCCGACAAGCCCGATACATCCGTATCGAGCACACTGCAACTGACACCAGCTTCTGCCTCCACCTTCCAGTGGTAGGAACTCTGCTGTGCCAGAATGCCTTGGCAGCAGAAGCCAAGGGCTATGGATAAATATACCTTTCTCATAAAAATGGGGTAGTTTGGGGTGAAAAAAGTCTTAATAGAGAAGAAGCAATCCGGCAAACGCAGAGTAGAGTATCATGCGGATGGGATTGATCTTCATCACCTTCACGCCGATAAAGGTGGCAAAGAAGAGGGCGATGG
>OFMH01001099.1_pt1 | contig 15617 bp, 10 predicted proteins | sample 1541761 | NCBI WGS metagenome assembly OFMH01 (sample SAMN04209249, study PRJEB22552) | human gut metagenome | biome: gut; material: feces | host: Homo sapiens | place: USA: Oklahoma
GTGTCGTGAAATCATGTTTCAAAACACTTGGCAAGAAAGGGTTGGTTAGTCTATTCCCGATACCGGAAACCTCTAATCACAGACGTACTCCTGACCCAAGAGCATGATAGTCTGCAACCCTTGGAATGATTAGCTATCCGATTCCTTTGTCTTAAAACCCTTCCCTAAATCACTCCATTTCTTCTGAATCTCTACATAAGAGACACAGAATCTCGTTGCAAAAATACGAAAAAAGTTGGAAACTAGCAAATTATGTATGTTAAAAATTTAATGTTCTTCTACGAAAATCAACAATTTTTCAGCAATCATTTTGGTTGTAATCTGATAAGTCGTTGATAGAACGAATGTTTTCGGTTTTTCTGTGTCTCTTATGTAAAGATTCAGAAAAATTGGTTCATTTTGGTTCATTTTGGTTCATTTTGCAAAAACCCTCTTTTTATTCATTTTTACGGCTTATAGGACTGCCAGAATTTTAGCGTTGGCATCATCCACTTCTGAGCTTTTGATGGAGCGGAGATAGATTTGCGTGGTGATTTCGGAATGATGCCCCAATGCCTCGCTGATGACTGAGATTGGGATCTGGTTGTCTCTTGCTGCCGTTGCCCAGGAATGGCGGGCGACATAAAGGGTGAGCTTGCCCTTGATTCCTATCTTAACTCCTAACTTCCTGAGATGGTAGGAGATACGGGCTTCTGCATTGTGATACAGGCGTTTTTCATCTCGTTTTTTGTCAATAGATTTACCCAGTCTTTTGTTCCCTTCATCAACAAGAAAAGGGAAGAGATAAGGTGAGGTGACGGTCTGCGCCTGATACTTTTCCAACAACTCCTGCATCTCCTTCTCCCATCGGATGGTGAGGCGTTGACCAGTCTTGCTTCGGGTGTAATGAAGATAGTCGTCCTTGAGGTCGGATTTGCGGAGGTGTGCCAGGTCAATGAATGAGATACCACGCAGATAAAAGCTCATCAGGAATGCATCTCTTGCCATCTCTTCTTTGGGAGACAGTTCCTTGACCGACTCCAAACGTTTGATCTGGCTGACAGATTCTGTGGGTATGGCTCTCTTGCGGGTTTGCGCAATACCGGTATAGACTTCCCTGAAGGGATGCTGCTGTGGCGTCAGTCCCTTCGCCACGGCTTTGTTATAGGTAGCACGGAGGATGCGGAGATAGAAGGAACTGGTGTTGCTGCACACCTTCGCTGTATGATGCAGGTAAGCCTCATACGAGCGCATCACGTCTGCATCTATCTCACTCAGGGCGATGTCCTGGTTGTCTCGGTATCGCTTAAAGCTGTTGAGGGTTGCTCTGTAATGCAGCGAGGTACGGTATTGCCCGTTCTTCATCAAAAGGGCGATAAGGAGGTTCATGAACTGGAATAACGACTCTGATACTTTCTTGTTTCTTGACATAATACGTATGTATTTTTGATGTTATAAAAAAAATGACAGGGGCACCTCTGTCTCTATCAAAGAAACAAAGATGCCCCTATATATAAAGAGGTATCAGAATCAAGTGCCGCAAAAATACAAAGTAAAACACCGTTAAATTTCAAGACCATCTACCGCATAGAGCGGTACGTTTGTAACCCAATCTATCCAATTTTCAGGCGTCACGATGCACTTATCTTTCACCTGATAAGCAGAAAGGAAAGAGGCCGGGAACTTTGTATTGGCACGCTTAGGATTCCACTTCATTTCAAACAGGGAAAACTGACCATCACACTCCTCCAGATAATCAATCTCCTGCTGCTGACTGGTACGCCAAAAATAGCTGTTTACATATCGTCCTGCATTTTGGTTTGCCTTCATTCGCTCACTAATGAAGAAGTTTTCCCACAAAGCCCCCACATCCTGCCGGAGAGCAAGAGGTGCAAAGTTCTGCAAGATTGCATTACGTATTCCATTATCATAAAAGTAGAATTTCTTAGCACGTTTCAACTCCGTACGTAAGTTGCGACTAAAGCCATTCAACTTGAATATGATATAACACTTTTCGAGCAAATCAATGTACTTCTCTACCGTTTTATTATCTGTTCCTACGGTTTGCGCCAACTCATTATATGAAACTTCACTTGTAACCTGCAGTGCCAAGGCAGTAAGCAGCTTGGACAACAGGGCTGGACGCCGAACACTTTCTAAGTTCAACAAGTCCTTATACAGATAACTGTTAGACAAATTATACAGCAACTCCTTTGCATCCGTCTCATGATTCATGATATCTGGATAAGAACCATAAATAAGCCGATTCTCTAATGTTTGTTTTACACTAAGCAGTCCATGAGCCTTCATCAGCTCTCCTGTAGAAAAAGGGAAAAGATGGTACTCAAACTTGCGTCCTGTCAAAGGTTCGTTGAGCTTATTCTGCAATTCAAAAGAGGAGGAACCTGTCACCAAGAGTTGTACATCTGGGAAATTATCCGTGATTCGTTTCAAAACCATCCCGATATTCTCTACCCGTTGAGCCTCGTCTATCACAACAATAAGGTTGTTGCCAATAAGTAGACGCAACTCAGAAGAATTTGCCTTTACCAGCAACTCTCTTACTTCCGGTTCATCGCAATTCAACATAAGAGTAGGTTCTTCACGATTCTCGAGCACCATTTTAAACAGCGTGCTCTTACCCACTTGTCTGGCTCCAATCACGATGATAGCCTTCCCGGAAAACATCCGGGCTTCAATTGTATCTTGTATTTGACGACGTATCATAAATATCCTTTCTTTTAAGTTATGAATCCTTCTTTCTTTCGGATGCAAAGATAAGGAAAAATAATCGTAATCCCAAAATTTATACCTATTTTTGGGATTACAATCCTAAAAAACATAGTAAATTTTGGGATTAGAGCGTTATTTCAACGTTTTTCACCGACCTTCTCCCCCTATCTCATGGGGGCAATATCAGTTTTGAAAACGGACATTAAAGGGGGTAGGCTTCCACATTCCATAAGAGAAAAGGGAGGGGAATTGCGGCAAGCATTCCCCTATATATAATAAGGTGTAAGCTCAGAAGTACAATCGGGAAAGGAAGAAGTAAACAGGCTTCAGCGGGAGAAAGACACACCTCTTCAACTACGTCTCCCAAAAGTTTAAGAAATGCTAAAAAGTCCCTTTTGGGGGCATTTTTCACTAAAAAAATACATTTTTTTGGCCAATTGATCCAAATCAAGGCAAATTTGAACCAATTTGAACCAATTCAGTTTCATTTATTTTATATATCTTTGCACCCAAATATGAGTTAGTTATCAACGTAAATTGATATTCTTAACGATTGCATAAAGTAAATGAAATTATTCTTATAGGGGATATGACTATACTACTTATCATATTAATAGGAATCGGAATATTTGTACTTCTCGGCATTCTAGGCTGGGGAATACAGCTTTTGGGATTTCTCGGAGGACTCTTAGGTGAAGGCATCACTGGATGCATAGGATGCTTCATCAAGTTCTTTTGGGTGATTCTGCTAATAGCTATATTTATTGCGCTGATACAATAACCAGTCATTTAATCTTAAAAACAATAACCATTATGACATATTGCAAGAAATGCGGCGCAATGCTGCAACCGGTAATGAAATTCTGTACGAAGTGTGGACAACCTATTGACTTGCAACCACAGGCTCCAACCCAGCCACAAGGAGTTAGCAAGCCTCAACGTCCTCAACCACTGAAAGCTATGGCTCCTCAACAGCCTATGAAGCCTCAACCTATGAGACCTCAAGCACCAGGTATGCCCCCAAAACCGATGCAGCCTCAGCGCCCAGTAATGCCTCAGGCTCCACAGACTCCACAAGCCAGCAAGGGTATGTTCACCAATGCCGTTCGCTCTGTAGCAAACGCCATGACTGGTGGTGCACTCAATCGCCAGATTGCAGAAGAACAGAGAAGAGCCGTTAACCAGCAAGCTACTGAAAGCCAGTCGGAAATCCGTGATGCCAGAAATGCACAGCAGCAGGCTGAACAGGCACAGATTGCAGCCGAAAGAGAAGCTGAACGTAGCCGCGACCGCCGCAGTATGGAAGCTGTGGATGGTGTTGACGTGGTAAGAGGCAGAACCATCTGGAATATCCAACCAGGAGAAATCGCCCGCAAGATTAGCGAACGGGAACTCGACGAAATAGAAAAACTGAAAGGTATCATCGTTCAGGAAGGTTGCACCGCCATCATTTTTGCCAATGGTGAGCTGGTTTCAACCCTCTCAGCAGGTGCATACCTCTTTTATAAGTCTGTAGAAGAAGAGCAGGCTGCTATCAAGAATGCGGTAGAAAAGGCTGAGAAAGATATGGCTGAAGCCGAAAAGCGTGAACGAGACCGCAAGCGCCAGGCTGAGCCTACCTTCCGCCAGCTCGGTATCGTAGGAGAAGTAGGCCGTGGCTTCAACTGGCTCGGTCGCATCATCTTCGGCGAAAAGAAAGGTGAACAGAAAGAAAAAGCCAAGAAGCGCCAACTGGATTATGCCCGCATCTTAGCCCGCATCACCCAGGCTCCTATCCTGTCGGTCTATATCGTCAGCAACCGTTTCATCACCCTCACCTTTGGTGGAGCAATGAACGAGAATGGCGAACTTGCCTTTCAGCCATACACCATTCCGATGGGCATCCATGATGTGCAGATTGGAGTATCTCTCCAGATGAGCATCAGCGATATTCATACCTTCGCCACCAATTATCTTACCGACCGCAACAGCGTAACAACTAGAGAATTACAGCAGTTGCTCAATGGTACCATAGAAACCCTGTTGCGCCAGGAACTCCGCAACCAGAACTACGAGTCTGCCGGACTGACTGCAGAAACAGTAAATGTACTGAAAGAGAAAATCCGCCAGACGATCAACCAACAGGTATTCGGCATAGAATGCACTCAGGTTCTGAATATCACCGACAGCAACCAGGACTTTGAGCGTTTCCGTCAGGTAGAACGCCAGCTCTATAACACAGAGAAGGAACTCGACTTCATGCACCGCACCGGAGAATTCCGAAACCGAATGGAAGTTGAGGCCAACTCCCAGCAGATTTCTTCTGCACAAAACGCCGAGGATTTGCGCCATGCCCTCCAGGGCATCAACAAAGACCAGTTGCTCCACGATGATGAGTTGGAGGAATTCGTCCAGATGCTCGAAAGTCAGAAGCGCATCCGTCAGGCTAAGACCCAGGAAGAGGAGTTCGAAGCCCTGGAAGACCTCCGCAAGAACCGTCTGGTCAAGCAGGAGGAAATGGAAGTGCTCGAAGATGAACTTGCACACAAGAAGATTCCTCGTGAGGAAATCACGGAAATCATGCGCATCCAGAGCCAGCAGAACATCGACACAGCCCGTCTCAAGGCAGAATGGGCACTCGATGATTCCCGTACCGACCACGACTGGGAACGTGAAGATCTGGAACGCCGCCGCAACTGGGGCATCGAAGATGAAGAGCGTGAACGCCAGTGGATGCTGGAAGAAAAGGAATACAACCGCGACTTCAACCGCAAGGCGAAGGAGGATGATTACGACTTCCAGCAGATGATGCGTCAACGCGAACTGGATAAGGAAGACCACCTTCTGGCACGCAACGAGAAACTGGAAGACGACCGCCTTGCCTATGAGCGCAACCGCCAGGAAAAAATGGACGATGACCAGTTGGAAGCCAACCGCCACCAGCGTCAGATGGACAAGCTGCAGCAGATGGCTCAGATGCAGGCACAGCTCGACCAGCAGAAATATCAGCACGAAGAGAACGTAGCCACCATTCAGAGCAATGAGCAGATGAATCGTGACAACCATTTCGCCAATATGACCGCCGAACAGATTCGTGCCGCACAACTCTCCCACCTCACCGGAGATGCACAGGTAGCTATGGCAAACGCCTATAACGGCGAGAAGGAAGCCGAAAACCTGCGACAGACTGCAGCAGAAAAGGAAACAATGATGCAGCAGATGCTACAGATGCAACATGAGAACAGCAATGCCCAGATGGAAGCCATGATGAAGATGGCCGGCATGATAAAAGATACAGCCACCGGCATCAGCGGCGCCCAGCAAAGCCAGCAGCAACAGCGCATCAACCAGCTGGAAGAGGAAAACCGACGCCAACAGGAGCGAGTAGATCATACCCAGGATGTGGCTATGAACAACATCTCGCAAGTAAGCACTGCTGCCGCCAACAATCTGAACGCCTTCAATGGCGGACTCGGTGGAAATACAGCAGGAAGCCAAGCAGCTCCACAACAGGCAGCTCCTCAGCAGGAATTGATAGAATGCCAGTGCTACAACTGTGGACACACCATCCACATTGCACCAGGCACTCCAAACTGTCCAGACTGTGGCGCACCTTTCCAATGGTAAGCCCTCTCCAGAAAATGCAACAAGAAGTCTAAACATATAAAGTAATCAGACTATGAGCGATATTAAACTTGATGGTGATGCGGCTGTGGTAGGCGGAATCCATTCCGACTCCCACAATACGCAAAACAACTATAACACCTCAACAACAACCCATACCACCAACAACAGTACGGTTAACAACCAGACTGTATATGAGGCACAGAAGACTCAGACTGAGATCTATCAGCAGAATGAGACTCTCTTTCTGCAGGCTGTGCAGGAACGACTGGAGGATGGCAAGTTGGATAATCAGAAGTTGGCAGAACTCAACCAGTTGAGCATCCAATGGCATATTGCTCCCCTAAGAGCCAACCAGATCATAGATCAGGTACGTCAGAACATCCATATCCTGCAAGGCAGCAAGGGTAACGAATTCCTGGCAGAGCAGATTCTGACCGAGGTCTTCAATGCCATCCAGACCAACCATACCGACATTCTGAAACGCAAGTTCAACAGTCTGGAGCAGTTGTCACGTGTGATGACGAATGATAACAACATCCAGTTCTACTATCATCTGTTGCTTGCCTCGATGTACCCCGACAAGTGCGCCCTTGCCTTCTTCGGTTCCCGTACCGATAACTACTGGCAACTCTTCTGGACTCATGTAGCGTTCATCAAGACCGGCAATATCGACAATGCCACCGTGCTTCTGCCAAGAATGGGCGGTTTCGGTTGTCCGCAAGGCGACATCGCCCTACTGATGGCTCTTGATAATCTTGCCGACTACCACAAGAATGGAAAGCAGGATTACTACAGGCAGCAGACCATCCAGTATCTCGACCAGGCCGTGCAAAACGGAATGAGTGAACCGCTAAGTGCCCTATGGTATGCCGTAAAGGAGATGTTGGAGGATAAGCCTCAGCCAGAAGAATGGTATCAGTTCTATTGCGACACAACCCTTTCGGAATTCATCCCGAAGGAGAAGAGCAAGATGGCTGTACCACCACAGATGCCTACACCTCCTCCGATGCCAAAGTTTAATGCCCAGAACGTGAAGCTCAATCAGATGAGAGGCTTCAATCCTCTGCAGGCAGCCAACAATATGGGACTGGGAAGCGTCAATGCGATCAGTCAGCAGCCTCAAATGGCAAGTATGCCGGGCAGTACAACTCCTCCCCCTATGCCGGGAGCCTCATCGGTTCCTCCTATGCCGGGAGCAGCCCCAGTTCCTCCTATGCCGGGACAAAGCAAGGCGGCTCCACAGCCGGAAGCCGTGCAGATGGCATCAGAAGCAAGAACAGCCGATGAACCAATCGACCAGCCCGACCCCTTGGAAGACCACTACGGCATCATCCTGACAGATGGCAATGCACTGGCTAGAAAATACGGTTGCTCCATCCAGGAAGTATATGATGTCTTCAACGACTTCATACAGAATGCCTACGACCAGCAGATGTACTGGACATTTCTCGACATCTCGCAATATGGACTGGATTCCACCCACGAAACTCCATCCTGGATAGAATGCAATGAAGCAGTATCCCGCTGCATCGCAGACAACAACCTGACAGCTGGTCCCGACCTACACCTATTTATAATAGGAGGTGACGATGTGATTCCTATCCCTCGCGTCGAAGACCCATGGCCGTATGGCGGCGAGCGAATCCCTACAGATACCTGCTATGCCTTCGAAGGCACCTATATCGTAGATTTGCTGGATAGTCGCGATTCAGACTTCACCGTAGGTTGCGCCCGCAACAATGTGGCTCGTCTGCCTTTGGAAGACGGTCAGCTCGATACGGATATCCGAAGCGACATCGGTGCCTACTTCAACATCAGTGGAATGTATGGCGGCGGTATTCCTGTTGGCAATGTTCTGATGATCAGCAACCGCGACTGGATTCCAGCCAGCTGCACGATGACCCAGCACCTGCCGCTTCTTTACAATACCGACGATCCTGAGCTGATCCGCAACGGAATGTATATCAGTCCGAAGCTGCTGACCGAAGATTCGGAAAGCCTCAGCATCTATTGCAAGTCTCTGGACAAGGCAGATATGCTGATGTTCAATCTTCATGGTGCCGATGCAGAGGGTATGTGCGGATTCTATAGTGAGGATGAAGCATTCAATCCTTCGCTCCTCAACCAAGGCAGGGCAAGAGTCTTCAATACCGTGGCTTGTTTCGGAGCCCGATATGCCGGTTACAAACGAAACGACTCCATGTTGCTCAGCGCCCTCTACGGAGGTGGCGTATTGCTCTATACCGGTTCGCTCATTCCTGTTCCGATGTTCTCTAATGAGGAAACGGATGAAGCCCGCCAACTTCTGTTGAATCCGGGCACAGGCAGCGAGGTGCTGATGCGCCTCTATCCGCTCTATCAGTTCAAGGGTATGACGGGCGGAAAGGCGATGCTCCAGGCTAAGTGCGATTACTTCAACATGTGCCGACATGTAGAGGATGACTGTTTCTCTATGAGCACCGCCCTGATGTTCTGTCTCTACGGCAACCCGATGCTCCATGTCCGTCGCAGAGAATATGTGGTAGAATCTGCACTGCAGAATGATGCGATGCCACCAGCTCCAATCAAGGCCGACGGCTCTCCGCTCAAGAAGACCATGCGACAGCGCCTGCTGCAGAAGGATAAGAGCAACCAGTCTCTCATCGACCAGATTCGTGGTTATGTGGATGAGAATCTCAATGCTATCCGAAACATGGTAGAGCAGCATCTGTACCAGCAGCTGGGCTTGAAACCGGAAATGCTGGATAGCATCGACCAGGTAAGCCGACCTACCATCGACGGCAATTACGAAACGGGATATTCATTCAACTATCACGACGCAAACCGCCAATATGGAGCAGACACCTTCGTAGAAGTAGATGCCCAGGGCAAGACGAAGCGAATCTATACAACAAAATAATCTGTCCCCTACAAAGGGATTCTATAGTAAATAACAAAAATAATAACAATCATAAAAACTGAAACATATGGGATTTTTTGGTTTTAAATCTTCTAAGGAAGTAGAAGAAGAGAAAAGACAGGCTGCCGAGGAAGCAGCGAGAAGAGTGGAACAGAACAACCTGACCAACCTCAGCAACCTGAGCAAGGGAAGTCAGCTGAACTTCGCCATCCCTTACTTTGATGTCTTCGACCCACGTCTGCAAGATTATGGCGTACCAGTATCTGTACATGGTGCCGTAGTATATGCTATCGAGGACATGGATCTCTTCCATAGTGTGAACCGCAATGAGGGTTACAGCGACGAGACTTTCAAGAACAAGCTTCGTGGCCAGCTCACCAAGTTCATCAAGAGTGTAGTTAGCAATGCCCCTTCTGACGCTCAGATTCCTGTAGTTCAGATTGAGCGCAAGATTTTTGAGATTAGCGAACTCATCCAGCAGCGTGTTACTCCACAGGTGGAAAAGCTTTTCGGCATCACCATCCGCAGTCTCGACATCACAGGCATCAACGTAGATAAGGAAAGCCGTGGCTATCGCGAACTCAAAGCCCTTACTGCCGACCTTGAAAAAGAGCGTATGATGGCTCAGCACAATGCCCAGATTTCCAACTTCAACCTCAACAACGACCTTCAGCAGGATATGCTCAAGAAGCAGTCGGAGTTGAATCTCGATGCCATGGGTAGAAGACAGGAACTCGACCTTGGCGGTCAGGAGGAGTTGCAGCGCATGAACTTGGAGAACCAGCGTGAAACCATGCGTATTCAGCGTGAGGAGATGCAGCGTGCTTCTCGTCTTCAGACCGAGCAGACCTTTATGGGTGCTCATCAGGCAAACCTCAATGCCGGTGTTCTCAACAATGCTACCGACAATGGTATCAATGCCTTCCGCCAGCAGTCTATGGGTGGTATGAACAATATGGGCCAGATGGGTGGAGCGCCTCAGATGCCAGGTCAGAAAGGCATGGGTGGTGCGCCTCAGATGCCAGGCATGGGTACCGCAGTTCCTCAGGTGCAATATTTTATTGGTATCAATGGTCAGCAGTATGGTCCATGCGATTGGAACAAGCTCCAGCAGCTCGTTCAGCAGGGTCAGCTCACCCAGCAGTCATACGTTTGGAAGAATGGCATGGCGCAGTGGGAGTTTGCCGGCAATGTAGCAGAGTTCGCCCCATTGTTCCAAGGCACCGCCCCACAGATGCCGGGAATGCCACCTACTATGCCGGGGATGTAATTTCCCGGCAGCTATAATACAAATAAAAGTAAGAACATTAAATTTGTGACAATATGGGATTATTCAAAAAATTAGTCGGTGATATCGCAAAGACTGTAAGTGAAAGTCTGGAAGACGTTTCAAACGAAGCCAAAAAGAGTTTCCAAGAAGCAAGCGAAGAGATAAAAAAGAGCATCCAGGAAGCAAAGATGAATCAATCCAACTATGATGATGACGATGATGATGACAATTGGGATTATCCATTAACAAAGTTATCAGATGATGACGATGATATACGAATCCAGTTAGGCACTTTTAAAAATGGCGTTTTAACCATCAACGAGGGACATACAACTCTCGGCGAAGATGCCTTGGAGGGTTATAAGAAAATTAGAAAAGTTGTCTTCCCTTCAACCCTTAGAGAAATTGATGGATGTTTTTTCAGTGAGCATGGACATGAGGACTATCTTGAAGAGGTAGATTTCTCAAAGGTTAAATTATTGAAGGAAATTCCAGATAATTTCATTGGTGAAAATTGCAAGATTGAGACACTTGTCATTCCTGTAGGAGTAAAAATTGTGGGTGATGAATTTGCCTCAAGCAAGAGCATTAGAGAGGTATATGTACCTTACACTGTTGAAGAAATCGGCACTCTCAATGATGACGAATACGCACCTGATGTGTATATCTACACCAATAAACTGACGGATATAGAAAGTCTATGTGCCAATATTAAGACTCTGTATGTACCAGAAGAGTTATATGTCTACTACGCCGAGCTTCTAAAAGATGTTGACGATACAGAAGTTCGTCTTCGTAAGATGCCTGCAGACAAGTTGGATTTCTATGGGACACCTGTTCCATCACTTACCGAAGTGGACGAAGAAGACAATTCTGCTCCTCAGATGCCAGAACAGGATCAAGACATAGAGACACCTATTGTAGAGGAAGAAACTGAGGAGTTAGAGGACGAAACCAAGGATATCCAGGACGAAACCGAAGAGATTCCAACAATACAGAAGTCTCCTGGCAACCTATTCTCTGATGGTCTTGAGGAGCTCATCAATTCTGTAGCAGAAAGCGATGAGCTGACAGACAAAAAGAAGGAGATTGTCTTACGCCGTGCTGTCAAGGAGGGAGAAGATCCTGATGAGGTAGAAATGGTGCTTGAGGCAAGATTCTACGAGAAGCATAATTAATACATATAACTGAAAATAATAACAAATAGAATTTCCTACGATGTATAACGAACAAATTGAATCACTTATCACTGCAGCTTTGGCAGATAGTGTATTGACTGACAAAGAGAAGAATCTTCTCTTCAAGAAGGCCGAGGCCATGGGCATCGACCGCGACGAGTTTGAACTGGTACTTGAGGGTCGTCTTGCTAAACGCAAGAAAGAAATGGAAGCACAGGCTCCTCAGGCAGCTAAGCCTGCTAAGAAGAAAGGTGCAATTCCACAGGAGCTTGATGACCTCATCAAAGAGTACCTTACCGACGGCATCATCTCTGCCAAGGAGCGTCAGGTGCTTTTGAATAAAGCACAGGCTCTGGGTTTGAATGTTGACGAGGTTGATCTGTACATTGATGCACAGCAGCAAAAGGCAGATCAGGCTGTAGCAGCTGCTGTGAACAAGCGTCGTGGCAAGACCTGCCCTTACTGCGGTAGCTCTATTCCAGAACTGACCGACAAGTGTCCTAACTGTGGTGGCAACATCACCCCTGAGGCAAGTAAGGAATTGGAGGAGATTATCGAGCATCTTGAGTCTGCTTTGGTAAACTTCAAGTCTGGAGAAGATGTTGATAAGAGCAAAGCTGAGGTGGAGCGCTATGTTCGCAAAGCAAGAATGTACTATGGTAACAATCCTAAGATACAGCGTTTGCTTGATGAGGTTGAGGCTGAATCAGAAGCAGCAAAGGTAGATGCAAAAAAGAGATTCTGGTTGGATTTAATAAGAAGAAATAAGCAGATTGTAATAATTGTTGTAGGATTTATTGGTCTTGCTGTTTTTGGTTTTACTGTTTATAATTTGCTTTCTCCTGACAGAGCTTACAATAATGCCCTAAAAGAGGTTGAAGCAACAACTGAGCAAGTTGTGGATATGATAAATGATGGCAACTTCAAAGGTGCAAAATCAAAATTAACAACTCTTTCTTTTGCAGTAGTAGAAGGTAGCGATCACAAGTTTGTTACAATAACAGATTTTGATGGTGCATATTTAGCTTTGATAAAGGCATACATAAAAGCGGATGACCTTGATAATGCAGAAGAAGTGGGCACCACCTATATGGGAAAGATTGATAATGAAATGACTTGGCAAGATACTTCTTGCTACAAAACACTTAAAAAGGAATTTAAGAAAAGGAACCGTGACTTCTCTGCTTTAAAATCACAATATGATTATGACGATTAAGTCGAATAATGATATCTTCAGATAATAATTAGAAATATTAAACCATTAATTATCATTAGTGTCCCGATTTTAACGGGACACTAATGACCATTTATATAAAAACAGAAATTATGGAAAAATTTGTGGAAACCTTAAACAACAATCCTATATTCCAACTTTCCCTATCTTCTAAGGAGTTGTTTCACAGCAACTTTTTGGCATGGTTGGCAGAAGACGACAATACACGTTGTGTATTCAACAAAGTAATGCAAACATGGCTAGACGACAAGAACTGGGAGTATAAGCCTAACAAGATGGAAGTAAAGCGTGAATATAATCATTTTGATTTTTGCGTTTGCGACAAACTTTCTATTGACGGCAACGATGTAACCGGAAGCGTGCGGGTGGTTCTCGAAAACAAATTCAAGAGCATAGCATATACGGCTCAGCTTGTGGACTATAAGGAAAGAACAGTAACTCTGAATGAGGAAGGTTATAAGAATAATTATAAAGCAAATAAAGCCAACAATGGTAAAAATCTCCCCAGAGGTTGGAGAAAAAAGGTGGAACATCCAAATACAAAGTACATCTTGCTGACTTTGGCTGATAATTTCTTAGACAAAGACGAAATCTTAAGCTTAGGATGGAAGATTGTTACATACGCAGAGTATGCAAAGCTTTTAAGAACTATTATTGGGGAATTGAAAGATGACGAGATAATGGGAAATAAGGCCTTCTATATTGAACTCATTGCGCAATATTGCAATTTCATAGAGATGTTCTCAAAGCATATCAATAAATGCTTAGACGATGTCAAAGAAGACAAATACTGGGATATCCTCAAGAATGATGACTTTTCGGCTGTGCGCTGCAATGATATTTGGCAGAAAGTGTTGATGCATAAGTATGCCCAAAAACTCAACAAGCTTACTCAAGAGAAATTCCCAGGCACTGAGATTGTTTTTAACGACAAAGACGCTTGGAATGAAAAAAGCGACCGACCTTTGATGATTCGCGTTGCATATTTCCGTAACGAGGCTCTGGTTGAGCTGAAATACTTATTAAATAATGGCGTTGTATTCTGTGTCCAGCAACAAGGAGATAACAACCTTAGTATTGGCATAGTGGTAAAACAGGAAGAAACGATTAAAAAAGTTGTCAGACAGCAGGACAAGGCAAAATGGTATGCTAACATCAAGAAACTTGTCGCCCAAAAGAAACTTGATAAAATAATAACAGGTGACACTTTCAACTCTTTCCAGTCAGAAGGATCAAGCGGTTATTACTATATACATAATTCTGAGAAGCTTAATATCAAGAATACATTAGAAAAAATGGTGAAGTTAATGGAAGATGCAATAAGTGCTACCAAACAGAAATAGGACAAAATATGTGCAAGTTACGCAAGGAAGGAAGTGTTTGGGGAGTTTCGACCTCAAATGTCAGAGCCGGAAACTATACCAGATATGCCAGACTATCTGGATATCCTGCTCTGCAAAAAGGACGGAAGTATCTTCTACGAAATGGATATCGAAAGACGTGCCATCAACATCCCGCTCGACTTTCAGCTGGAAGGATTGGTCTTGGAAATCGACATCACCAACTGTGATGGAACAAAATACAAAAAGATACACCACTTTGTCAGAAGGGAAACTACAAAAATCAGATTGACCCCGATGAAGGTTGTCTCCCGGAACTTAGATCTCAGATTCTCAAGTTTCATAAATTCTTAAAATAACCATCCCATGACATACGAAGAATTCAAGCAATTGGCTGAGCATCCACAGCATCGGGATGTTCCTGCCATCTTCAAGCTCGAAGTTTTAGAAACAGAAGAGCTGGAGGAGAAAAAGCGTTCACATTATCCGAAATATAAGGTGAACACCTATTGTCCGCAAGCCTTCACTACAACTTTGGAGGAGGCAGAGAGACTGATGCACCAGGATGTTCTTTACCGCAAAAAGATGAAGGAGGAAGACGACTATCCGCTGGATACCTTCTGCTATTATATCTCGGAGATTCCAATGGGACTGTTGCACTACGACCGCGAATGTCTTTCTGAAAGAGTGTATGACGGGGAGGGAAAACTGATCGACCGGTCTTACTGCTGTTCGCGTTTCAGCATTTACTATCCCGGAGTCTGCGATTTGCCTGCATACGACCGTCATCCTGACGAGACCTTCCGAGGCAGAAACGCAGAACAGATCAGATTCAAGAAGGGTGACATCGTGGAAGTATATCGTGGCGATGAGGTAAAACTTGCCATCGTTGTCGGAACTCCGCTTACCACCGAATGGATCTGGGAGAGAAACCAGGCTGCCAAGGATAAAAGGGGATTGGATGAACTGCCATACGATGAAACGGATGACAGCTATACCGTGATAGATGGTCCCGGCTACGAATACCACGACCACGTTCCGTCGCTGTATGTCTTCGCCCCTCACTATCATGTGCCGCTCTATCTTCAGAGACGATTCAAGGGGTATCTGGAAAAGGCTGAGAAAAAGCAGAAAGAAGAGGAGGAGAAAGACAGGATCTTCCGCCAGGCTCACGATTGCAGCTTCAGCAACAAGGAACAGATAGAAAAATCAGAAAAGTGCGGCTGTTTCTTCTGCGGCGAAATCTTCTCGCCATCCGAAATCACGGATTACCTCCCTGATGAGCCGCCTACAGCCGAATGTCCCTTCTGTTATACCGACTCCGTAATAGGTGATGCCTCCGGCTTCCCTATCACCAAGGATTTCTTAAAGAAAATGA
>OFMH01001107.1_pt1 | contig 15549 bp, 10 predicted proteins | sample 1541761 | NCBI WGS metagenome assembly OFMH01 (sample SAMN04209249, study PRJEB22552) | human gut metagenome | biome: gut; material: feces | host: Homo sapiens | place: USA: Oklahoma
TAATAGACCCATTGGAAGAGTCAAGTATGCACTGGCTTAATTCCGCCAACGGGTATAATAAGGAGAAAACAAGAGACTCAAAGATATGAAAGCATTAAGCGAACTGCTCAAGGCAGTGAAACCTCTCACGGTGGAGGGAAGCTGCGATGTCGAGATTGCGGGAGTGGAAATCGACTCACGCAAGGTGAAGCAAGGCGACCTCTTCGTGGCCATGAAGGGCACGCAGGTCGATGGCCACCGTTTCATAGGCAAGGCGATTGGCCAGGGCGCCGTGGCGGTCCTCTGCGAGGACATGCCGCAGGAGAAGGCCGAGGGCGTGACCTACATACAGGTGGCTTCGACGGAAGAGGCCGTAGGACCCGTGGCGACCCACTTCTTCGGAGATCCGTCGAGGAAGCTGAAACTGGTCGGCGTGACGGGCACCAATGGCAAGACAACCATTGCCACACTGCTCTACAATCTTTTCCGCAAGCTCGGCCACAAGGTGGGACTGCTCTCGACGGTATGCAACTACATCGACGGGGAGGCCGTCCCCGCAGACCATACCACGCCGGATCCCATCGCCCTCAACGAGCTACTGGCGCGCATGGTCAGCGCAGGATGTACGTATTGCTTCATGGAATGCTCCTCCCACGCCATCCATCAGCACAGAATCGGCGGACTCCACTTTGCGGGCGGACTCTTCACCAACCTCACGCGAGACCACCTGGACTATCACAAGACGTTCGAAAACTACCGCAACGCCAAGAAGATGTTCTTCGACATGCTGCCGAAGACGGCCTTCGCTGTCACCAACGCTGACGACAAGAACGGACTCTTCATGGTGCAAAACTGCAAGGCGAGCGTCAAGACCTACTCCATCCAGCGCGTGGCCGACTACAGGGCGCGCATCCTGGAGTGCCACTTCGAGGGAATGTACCTCGAGATCGACGGCAAGGAGGTCGGCGTGCAGTTTATCGGACGCTTCAACGTGAGCAACCTCCTCGCGGTCTATGCCGCGGCGGTACTGCTGGGCGAAGACGCACAGGCCGTGCTCGTGGCCATGAGCACGCTGGGCAGCGTCAGCGGACGCCTGGAGCCGATCCGGTCGCCGGAGGGATTCACCGCCATCGTCGATTACGCCCACACCCCGGACGCCATCGCCAACGTGCTCTCGGCCATCCACGAGGTGCTCAACGGCAAGGGAAAGGTCATCACCGTCTGTGGCGCCGGAGGCAACCGCGACCACGGCAAGCGACCGCTCATGGCGCAGGAGGCCGTCAGACAGAGCGACAAGGTGATCCTCACGAGCGACAACCCGCGCAATGAGGACCCACAGGCCATCATCGACGATATGCTGGCAGGACTCGACGCGCAACAGCGACGCAAGGTGATCACCATCACCGACCGGCGCGAGGCGATACGCACGGCTTGCATGATGGCCGAGAAGGGCGACGTCGTGCTCGTGGCGGGAAAGGGCCACGAGACCTACCAAGAGATCAATGGCGTGAAGCACCACTTCGACGACCACGAGGTGCTGCGCGACATTTTCAACGTAAAGTAAAGACAAAGACAGTATGTTATACTACATCTTCAGATGGCTCGACCAGTTTGGCGTCAGCGGATCGCACCTATGGAGCTACATCTCCTTCCGTTCGATCCTCGCCCTTGTCCTGGCCCTCGTCATCTCCGCCTGGTTTGGCGAAAAGTTTATCAAGTACCTCAAGCGAAAGCAGATCACGGAGACGGCACGCGACGAGAAGATCGACCCATTTGGCGTCAACAAGGTCGGTGTGCCCTCGATGGGTGGCATCATCATCATCGTCGCCCTGCTCATCCCCGTCATTCTCCTGGGCCGACTGCGCAACATCTATCTCATCCTGATGATCGTCACGACGGTATGGCTCGGATTCCTCGGCGGCATGGACGACTTCATCAAAATCTTCCGCCACAACAAGGAGGGACTGAAGGGCAAGTACAAGATCGTAGGACAGGTCTCCATCGGCCTCATCGTGGGACTGGTGCTATGGGCCTCGCCCGACGTGAAGTCGAACCTGAACATGGAGCTTGGGCAGAAAAACGGACAGGAAATCGTCGTCAAGCACAGCGAGAAGGCGGAGAAGACGCTCAAAACTACCATCCCCTTCGTCAAGAACCACAACCTCGACTACTCCAAGGTGATGGGCTTCTGCGGCGAGCATAGCGTGGCGGCGGGCTGGATACTCTTCGTCATCATGACGATCTTTGTCGTGACGGCGGTCTCCAACGGCGCCAACCTCAACGACGGCATGGACGGAATGTGTGCGGGCAACTCGGCCATCATTGGCGTGGCACTCGGCATCCTGGCCTACGTGAGCAGCCACATCCAGTATGCCGCCTACCTCAACATCATGTACATACCAGGGTCGGAGGAACTGGTGGTGTTCTTCTGCGCCTTTATCGGCGCGCTGATCGGATTTCTGTGGTACAACGCCTATCCCGCCCAGGTCTTCATGGGCGACACGGGAAGCCTCACCATCGGCGGAATCATCGCCGTGGGCGCCATCATCATCCACAAGGAGCTGCTGCTGCCCATCCTCTGTGGCATCTTCTTCGTCGAGAGCCTGAGCGTCATCCTGCAGGTGTGGTACTACAAGATTGGCAAGCGCCGCGGCGTGAAGCAGCGCATCTTCAAGCGCACGCCGATCCATGACAACTTCCGCACGCAAGACTCGCAACTGGATCCCGACTGCAAATATCTCATCCGCGTGCCGCATGGTGCGAAGCACGAGGCCAAGATCACCATCCGCTTCTGGATCATCACGATCCTGCTGGTGGCGCTGGCGATCATCACATTGAAAATCAGATAAGAAACGAAGAGCGGGAGGCTGACACGCGGCCAACGGACGACGGCCTCAGGGCCGGCAAGACGGACGCGGCAAAGTCTCCCACCCCGATAAAATCAAGCGCAAAAGAAAGATGAAAAGAATCGTAGTTCTTGGAGCCGGCGAGAGCGGCGCAGGTGCTGCCGTGCTGGCCAAGAAGCAAGGCTTCGACGTGTTTGTCTCCGACACATCGAAGGTGAAGGACCAATACAAGAAGCTGCTCGACGACCACGGCATCGCATGGGAGGAGGGCCACCACACGGAGGAGAAGGTGCTCTCGGCAGACGAGGTCATCAAGAGCCCGGGCATCCCCGACAGCGTCCCGATGATACAGCGCCTCATCCAGCAGGGAACGCCCATCATCAGCGAGATAGAGTTTGCGGGCCGCTACACCCACAGCAAGATGGTCTGCATCACGGGAAGCAACGGCAAGACCACCACGACAAGCCTCATCTACCACATCTTCAAGGATGCGGGCTACGACGTGGGACTGGCCGGCAACATCGGAAGGAGCCTGGCGCTGCAGGTGGCAGAGGAACCGCACGAGTATTATGTCATCGAGCTCAGTTCTTTCCAGCTGGACAACATGTACGAGTTTCGTGCCAACATCGCCATCCTGCTCAACATCACGCCGGACCATCTCGACCGCTACGACTTCAAGTTTGAGAACTATGCCGCGGCAAAGATGCGCATCATCCAGAATCAGACGCAGGAGGACAGTTTCATCTACTGGAACGACGACCCGGTCATCAAGAAGGAACTGGAGAAGTATGACATCAAGGCCGTGCAGTATCCGTTCTCCGAACTCAAGGAGACGGGCTCCATCGGCTACATCGAGGAGGGACAGTACGTCATCGAGAAGCCTACGCCTTTCAACATGGAGCAGGAGGAACTCTCGCTCACGGGCAAGCACAACATCTACAACTCGCTCGCTGCCGGCATCGCGTCCAACATCTCCGGCATCCGCAAAGAGAGCATCCGCAAGAGCCTGAGCGACTTCCCGGGCGTGGAACACCGACTGGAGAAGGTCTGCAAGGTGGGTGGCGTGCAGTATGTCAACGACTCCAAGGCCACCAATGTCGATGCTTGCTGGTACGCGCTGGAGAGCATGCGCACGCCGACAGTGCTCATCGTTGGCGGCAAGGACAAGGGCAACGACTATGGACCCATCAAGGAGCTCGTCAAGGAGAAGTGTCGCGCCATCGTCTATCTCGGTGCAGACAACGCCAAGCTCCACGCCAACTTCGACGAACTGGGAATCCCCGTGCGGGACACCCACTCGATGAAGGACTGTGTGGCTGCCTGCCACGAACTGGCAAAGCCGGGCGACACGGTGCTGCTCAGCCCCTGCTGTGCCAGCTTCGACCTCTTCAAGAACATGGAGGACCGTGGAGAACAGTTTAAGCAACTGGTAAGATCGCTCTGACACGGACTGAAAACATCACTTTCCACATGAGGTCATAACGCCACACCGTCGCAGTCTCACTCCGACACCGACTCCCCATCGGCACAATGTTTGTGCCGATGGGGGCGGCGAAGGAGCCTCTATCATACCAATCACAAACCGTAGAAACAAAACAAGACAGGGCGGACGGGCACGGAACGAGAGAAAAAGGGGAGGGAAAGACTGAACAACAACTATTCTGCGAATCTTCAAAAAAAACACTCGATCCACTCGCATCCGCCTCAAAAACAGAAAGAAAGAAATGAAAGGAAAGTCATTGACGAACATTTTCAAGGGAGACAAAGTCATCTGGATGATCTTCTTCTTCCTCTGTATGATTAGCATCATTGAGGTCTATTCGGCATCCAGCTCGCTGACGCTCAAAAAGGGCTACTACTGGGCACCCATCATGGACCACGCCAAGAAGATCATACTGGGAGTGGTAGCACTCGTCTGTGTGCTCAACGTGGAGTGTAAGTACTTCAAGATGGCCACGCCCTTCGCCCTCGGCGGATCCATCATCATGATCCTATGGGTGCTCGTGGGCGGCGAGACCATCAACGGAGCCAACCGATGGCTCACCTTCTTTGGCATCCAGTTTCAGCCCTCAGAACTGGCGAAGGGAGCATTGGTGCTCGCCACGGCACAGATATTGAGTGCGATGCAGACCGACAAGGGAGCGGACCGAAAGGCGTTTCGCTATATCCTCCTGCTCTCGGCTTGGATCATCATCCCCATTGCCATGGAGAATGGATCCACGGCCTTCCTACTGGCCATCACCATCTTCGTGATGATGTTTGTCGGACGCGTGCCGCTGGACCAGTTGGGAAAACTCTTTGGCGTCATGGCGGTAATAGCCACCATTGCCCTGTCGGTCATCATGATATACGGCAAGACCGAACAAGAGCGGGCGAAGGACCCGCGCCACCAGCTGACGGAGCAAATGGCGAAAGCCAAGACAAAGCAGCCCAAGACCCTGGCGGATCGTTTCGAGGACCGCCTCGACACATGGAAGTCGCGCATCGTGAAGTTTACCAACCCCGAGGACGTCCCGGCCAACAAGGTGAACCTGCGAGACAAGGACTCACAGAAGAACTACTCCCACATCGCCATAGCCTCATCGGGCATCGTGGGAAAGGGACCGGGCAATTCGACCGCACGCGACGGACTCGCACAGGCATTCTCCGACTTCATCTATGCCATCATCATCGAGGAGCTGGGCATCATAGGGGCAGCGTTCGTCGCCTTGCTCTACGTCTTCCTCCTCTTCCGAGTCGCCATCATCGCCAACCGATGTGAGAACAACTTCCCCGCATTCCTGGCCATGGGACTGACGCTCATGCTCGTCATACAGGCGCTCTTCAACATGCTGGTGGCCGTGGGATTGGCGCCCGTCACGGGACAACCGCTGCCGCTCATCAGCCGAGGCGGCACGTCAACGGTCATCAACTGCATCTACATGGGCATGATCCTCTCCGTCAGCCGTTCGGCCAAAAAGAAGGTCGCAGGAAGCATCTGGCAGGGGTGAAAGAGGAAAAATAAACAGAAAATAGTAGAAAGACATTTTTTTTGTTTATCTTTGCAGAAGATTGGCGGCACTCGGCAATTTGAGAGTAAAACTCTCATTACGCTCGTTTGCACTATCTTTGCAGAAGATTGGCGGCACTCGGCAATTTAAAACGAACACAATGGACAAAGAATTGAGGATAATCATCAGCGGTGGCGGCACGGGAGGCCATATCTTCCCCGCCGTGTCGATAGCCAACGCGCTGCGGCAGATGCGCCCCGAGGCAAAGATTCTCTTTGTCGGCGCAGAGGGCCGCATGGAGATGCAGCGTGTCCCGGCAGCGGGATACGAGATCAAGGGACTTCCCATCAAGGGATTCGACCGCCGGCATCTGCTGAAAAACATCAGCGTGGTGTGGCACTTGCTCAAGAGCCTGCGCATGGCACGCCACATCATCAAGGACTTCCGCCCGATGGTGGCAGTAGGCGTGGGTGGCTACGCCAGCGGTGCCACGCTCTACGCGTGCGCGCGAATGGGCATTCCCTGCCTCATACAGGAGCAAAACTCCTATGCGGGCGTCACCAACAAGCTGCTGGCCAGCCGTGCCAAGAAGATCTGCGTGGCCTACGAGGGGATGGAGCGCTTCTTCCCCGCCGACCGCATCATCATGACGGGCAATCCCGTAAGACAGAACATCCTGGAGGCCCAGGGCACACCGCAGGAAGCGCGACGCGCCTTCGGACTCGACGCGGAGAAGAAGACCGTGCTGATCGTAGGAGGAAGCCTCGGCGCAAGAACGATGAACCGCAGCGTGCTGGAGCACCTGGATCTGATCAAGGCGCATCCCGATGTGCAGTTTATCTGGCAGACGGGCAAATACTATTTCGACAGCATCCAGAAGGAGATGCAGGGAAAAGAACTGCCCAACCTCAAGGTGATGGACTTCGTGAGCGATATGGGAGCGGCCTATCATGCCGCCGACCTCGTCGTGAGCCGTGCCGGAGCAAGCTCCATCAGCGAGTTTCAGCTCATCGGCAAACCCGTGATCCTCGTTCCGAGCCCCAATGTGGCGGAGGACCACCAGCGCAAGAATGCCATGGCTCTCGTCCGTCGCGACGCAGCCCTCTACGTGGAGGATGCCGAGGCTCCGGAGAAGCTCCTGGACCTGACGCTGCAGACTGTGGCCGACGATGCGAAACTGCGCCAGCTGGGTGAGAATGTACACAAGATGGGCCTCAAGGATTCGGCGGAGATCATCGCCCACGAGGTCCTCAAACTGATTGAACAATAAAGGAGAAATTATGGAACTGAAAGATATCAAGGCTGTCTATTTCGTCGGAGCGGGAGGCATTGGCATGAGCGCCCTCGCACGCTACTTCCTGCACCGCCACCTCGTCGTGGCGGGCTACGACCGCACGCCGACACCGCTCACCCACGAACTGGAGCGCGAGGGCATGCAGATCCATTATGAGGAGGACGTTGACCAGATCCCTGCGCCCTGCCGCGACAGGGAGCACACACTGGTGGTCTTCACGCCCGCCATCCCGGCCTCCCACGCCGAACTGGCGTGGTTCAAGGAGCACGACTTCACCATCGAGAAGCGGGCACAGGTGCTCGGCACGCTCACCCGCACACACAAGGGCCTTTGCTTCGCGGGCACCCATGGCAAGACGACCACCTCGACGATGTGCGCCCATATCATGAGCCAAAGCCACATAGGCTGCAATGCCTTTCTCGGAGGCATTTCGAAGAATGTGGGCAGCAACTACATCCTCTCGCTGACAAGCGACTATGTGGTCATAGAGGCCGATGAGTTTGACCGTTCCTTCCACTGGCTGCGCCCCTGGATGTCGGTCATCACCTCTACCGATCCCGACCACCTCGACATCTACGGCACAAAGGAGGCTTACCTGGAGAGCTTCCGCCACTACACCGAACTGATACAGCCCGGAGGCGCGCTGATCCTCCACACAGGACTGGAGATGAAGGCCCACGTCCCCGAGGGGGTGAAAACCTACACCTACAGCCGCGACGAGGGAGACTTCCATGCTGCCAACATCCGCATCGGCGACGGCAAGATCGTCTTCGACTTCGTATCGCCGCTGGAGACGGTGACCCAAGTCTCGCTGGGCCATCCCGTCCCTATCAATATCGAGAATAGTGTCGCCGCCATGGCAATGGCACAACTCAACGGCTGCACGGCGGAAGAACTGCGCCGCGGCATGGAGACCTACGCGGGGGTGGAGCGTCGCTTCGACTTCAAGATCAACAACCCACGCCACGTGTTCCTCAGCGACTACGGCCACCATCCGAAGGAGATCCTTCAGTGTGCCAAGAGCTTGAGGGAGCTCTATGCACACCGCAAACTGACGGTCATCTTCCAGCCTCACCTCTACACGCGCACCCGCGATTTCTATGCAGATTTCGCCGATGCGCTGAGCCATTTCGACGAGGTAGTACTCACAGAGATCTATCCCGCCCGCGAACAGCCCATCGAGGGTGTGACCTCGAAGCTCATCTACGACCACCTGCGCGAGGGGGTGGAGCGCACGATGATAGCCAAGCACGACGTGGCGGAGTGGGTGCGCAGCCGAGACTTCGACGTGCTGGTCGTCCTGGGAGCGGGAGACCTCAACGACTATGTGCCCGAGATAACCCGCATACTGGAGGAGAAGGAAAAAGCATAACGCACAACAGGGAGGTATCGTGAGAGTCAATGTAAACTGGAAGCGCGTGCTGTTTGTCGTGGTCGACCTGATACTGGCCGCCTACCTCGTCATGGCCGTGACGTTGTGGAACACGCCGGCCTCGGCCTCCAGGGTCTGCTCCAAGGTGGATGTCAACATCTCCGACGCCAACAACGTCGGGTTCCTGAGCGCAGAGGAGATCAAGCATATCCTCACGCAGCAAGGCCTCTATCCGCTTGGCAAACCGATAGCGGGGATCTCTCCACGATCCATCGAGGAGGTGCTCCGCACCAGTCCCTTTGTCAATACGGCGGAGTGTCACGTCACGCAGAACGGCCACGTCACGATAGCCCTCACACAGCGCGTGCCCATCATCCGCATCAAGAGCAGCAGGGGCGACGACTACTACATCGACGACAAGGGAGGACCGATGCCCAACTCCAAATATACGAGCGACCTGATCATCGCCACGGGCCACATCAGCCGGTCTTTCGCCCGCAACTACCTCACACCGATGGCCAAGGCCATCATGGCCTCTGACTTCTGGAGAAACCAGGTTGTACAGATCAACGTGCTGCCCAACAGAGGTATAGAGCTGGTGCCACGCGTGGGAGACCACATCCTCTACCTCGGAAGGCTGCCCGAAGGTCTCCAGCGGTCGCAGATCGAGACAGCAGTGACAGAGTTTATGGACAAGAAACTCACCCGCATACAGAAGTTCTACCGCTACGGACTCTCGCAGACGGGATGGAACAAGTATAGCTACATCGATGTGGAGTTTGACAACCAGATTATTTGCAAGAAACGACAGTTATAATAATTAAATAAGGAATATATATGGCAGAATTTATTGTAGCCATTGAGCTGGGGTCGTCCGTTTTCCGGGGGATTGCCGGCAAGAAGAATCCTGACGGGAGCATCACCGTGCAGGCGCTCGTCAAGGAGGATGCGACGCAGTGTATCCGCAAGGGAGTGGTCAACAATATCGACAAGACCGCTACCTGCCTGAAGAATATCGTGGCCAAGCTCAGCAAGACCATGAAGCAAAACATCAGCCATGTGTATGTCGGAGTAGGCGGCCAGTCGGTGCGGAGCGTACGCAACGTGATTGTCAAGGACCTGCCCACGGAGACGATTGTCGATGGCGATATCGTAGATGGACTGATGGACAGCAACCGCGGCATGGACTATCCCGACCTGGAGATCCTCAACGTCGTCACACAGGAGTATAAGGTCGGCAACCAGTATGTCGTCGATCCTGTGGGAATCAAGGGCACACGGCTGGAGGGAAACTTCCTCAACATCGCCCAGAGAAAACTCTTCTACAGCAACCTCAACGAGGCTTTCGACAAGGCGGGCATCGCCATTGCCGAGATCTTCCCCGCACCGCTGGTGCTGGCCGACAACGTGCTCTCCGAGTCGGAGAAGCGCGGTGGCTGCGTGCTGGTGGACCTGGGAGCTGACACAACGACGGTGTCGGTCTATCACAAGAGCCTGCTGCGCCACCTGGCAGTCATCCCCCTGGGCGGCAACAACGTCACCAAGGATATCACGGCACTGAAGATGGAAGAGCGCGAGGCAGAACTGCTGAAGCTCAAGCACGGATCCGCCTATACCGAGATAGCCGACATGGATCCTGCCCTCACCTACTCCATCGACGGCGAGCGCACCATCGAGAGCAAACAGCTCATCGAACTGGTGGAGGCACGCGTGGAGGAGATTGTGCAGAACGTGTGGCATCAGGTGCCCGCGGAGTATGTCAGCAAACTTCTGGGTGGCATCATCCTCACGGGTGGCGGTTCCAACATGAAGAACATCGAGCTGGCTTTCAAGAAATACACGCACATGGACAAGATACGCAAGGCGCGCTTCGTCAACCTGGCCATCAAGTCCAACATCGCCGACATCAATAAGCACGACACTACGCTCAACACCATCATCTCCCTGCTGGCCAAGGGCGACATGAACTGTGCAGGTGGACCAATCGTACACCAGCAGTCCACGGGAACAGACCTCTTTGGCCAGACGACTACGACAACGACCACCCATCCGACCACCAACGGCGAGGGGGGCACACAGCCGCATACGGGCGGCGACAATGGCGGAAATGGCGGAAATAACACCCAGCCCACACCACCTCCCGCACCAGGGCCCACACCTGCTCCAGAACCAACTCCCGCACCCGAGAAGTCAGGCTTCTTTTCGAAACTCGCCAAGAAGATAAAGGGCTTTGGCGGCAAGATCTTGGAGGCTGAGGAATAGAACGAAAACTGCCAAGCGCAGGCTACGAGAAGAATACTATCAAGATAACTTTGAACAACAATGATGGATAAAGATAAAGACAACATGGCCACGCTGGCCGATCATCTCGACTTCGGCGAGCCGGATCGTCAGAACAGCATCATCAAGGTGATCGGTGTGGGTGGTGGAGGCGGCAACGCCGTAAACAATATGTACAAGCAGGGCATCCACGACGTCTCGTTTGTGGTCTGCAACACCGACGCACAGGCCCTGAAGGACAGTCCCGTCCCCGAGCGACTCCAGCTGGGCAGCGAGGGTCTGGGAGCAGGCAACCGACCCGAGAAGGCGCGCCTGGCTGCCGAGGAGTCGATAGACGACATCAAAGCAATGCTCAGCGACGGCACGAAGATGGACTTCATCACTGCGGGCATGGGCGGCGGCACAGGCACGGGAGCAGCACCAGTCATCGCCCGGGTGAGCAAGGAACTGGGCATCCTCACCGTCGGTATCGTCACCATCCCCTTCAAGTTTGAGGGCAACAAGAAGATCGACCAGGCACTCGACGGCGTCGATGAGATGGCAAAGCACGTCGATGCGCTCCTCGTCATCAACAACGAGCGACTGCGCAAGGTCTATCCCGACCTCAGCCTCCTCAACGGCTTTGCCAAGGCCGACGACACGCTGAGCGTAGCAGCAAAGAGCATTGCCGAGATCATCACCGTCCGCGGACTGATAAACCTTGACTTCAACGACGTGCGCACCGTACTCAAGGATGGCGGCGTAGCCATCATGTCCACGGGCTTCGGCGAGGGCGAGGGACGTGTGCGCAAGGCCATTGACGACGCGCTCAACTCACCGCTGCTCAACGACAACGACATCTATAACTCGCAGAAAATCCTCCTCTCCATAGCCTTCAGCAGCGAGAATGGCACCGATGGACTGGCCATGGAGGAGATGAACGAGATCAACGACTTCATGAGTCGCTTCGGATCCAACTTCGAGTTGAAGTGGGGTATTGCCATCGACAACACCTTGGAGAAGAAGGTGAAGATCACCATCCTCGCCACGGGCTTCGGCCTCGACGACCTGGAGGATGTGGCCAGCTACCATAGCCGCCTGGACAAGGCGCGTGCCAATGAGGAAGCACAGAAGAAGGCCGAGCAGGAGGAAGCCGACGCGGAGCGTAGCAACAGACGCGGCAAATACTATGGCGACGACGGAGACAAACTGGCCAAGCCGCGCCCACACATCTACCTCTTCTCGCAGGACGACCTCGACAACGAGGACGTGATCCTCGAAGTGGAGTCGATTCCCACCTTCAACAGGACCAAACCGATGCTGAATGAGATCAAGAAGAAGTCGGCTCCCGAGCAGGTCCGCGAGGAGCAACCGGTCAAGGACAAAGTGGAGGGAACCATCCGCTTTGAGTAAACACTAGTAAGGATCGCTAATTGAAGGCGATTTCCATCCACCAACCCATGCAAGGGGAGGCAGGTCCGTTAGTCTCGGAACTGCCTCCCCTTGTCGCATTTCCCAAGAAATAGTCTTGGTTGTTATTAGGAAAAGATGTACTTTTGCCTAGAAGAAAGTTCTGTCCAGCGACGTTGAATGTGCGTTCAGCGCCATCGAACCTGCATTCGACATCGTCGAATGTCTATTCAACGTCGTTGAATAGACATTTTACTGAGGAATAAATACTGGCGCAGGGGCAATCCACGGAGAATTTCCTCTGCGCCCTTTAATCACAGAATGCAGAAGAAGAAATAATGCAGACTGCGTGGAAAGAGATAACAGAAGCAGCAACAAGAGGAAGCCTGTGAAGAAAGAAGAAGCGCGCGAGCACTATCCCCTCATTCCGCCAGGGCTGACACCAAACTCATCCTTGAAGCACTTGTTGAAATAGGATGGCGAGGTGAAACCCGTGGCGTAGGCTATCTCTGCGATGGAGCGGTCGGTCGTCGTCACCATCGTGCGCGCCTTCATCAGTCTGGCCTTGCGCAGGAGTTCCACGGGCGTCTTGCCCGTGAGTACCTTCACTTTGCGGTAGAGTTGCACGCGCGAAAGGCCGATCTCCTCACCCAGCCGCTCTACCGAGAAGTCGGAGTCGGCGAGATGCTGCTGGATGATTTCCCGCAGTCTTGTCACGAAAGTCTTATCCTGCGAGCAGAGCCGTTCCTCCTCGGCCGCCTCCGCCTTGTCGCCCGAGAAGAGAGAGCGCAGCAACGTGCGAGAGCGCAGCAGGTTGTCGATACGCGAGAGGAGCACTTGCCCCGAGAAGGGCTTCGTCAGATAGGAGTCGGCGCCCGTCTCGTAACCCTTCTCACGCTGTTCGGGCAACGAGCGCGCCGTGAGCAAGACGACGGGGATATGGCTCGTCGCAATGTCCTCCTTCAGTTGACGCGTAAACTCCAGGCCATCCATGACTGGCATCATCACGTCGCAGACTATCAACTTCGGCACCTCGCGCCGCGCCTTCTCCAGGCCTTGGCGACCGTCTGCCGCCTCCGAGACATTATACCGGTCTTTCAGGATAGACCGCAGATAGGCCCTCATCCCGTTGTTGTCATCGATGATGAGCACCAGTGGGCGGTCCGCATCGAAGTCTTCGGCATTGGTGATGCGATCCGCCGCCTCCTTAGCATTGATATCCTCGGGCACATAGCTATCGTCTACAAGTTCCCGCTCCGCCACCGGCCTTGCCTCGCGATCCTTGGCAGGGTCGTAGCCTGGCTGGGCGGCAGGCAGCGATATAAAAAACCTTGTGCCCTCTCCCTCATTGCTCTCCACGCGAATGTCGCCATGATGGAGATCCACGTAGGCCTTGACCAACGACAGTCCGATCCCCGTCCCGCCGACAGCACCGCGCGCCTGGAAGAAGCGGTCGAAGAGATGAGGCAGCGCCTCCTCCTCAATTCCCTTGCCCGTATCGCTCACGCTGAGCACATACTGCTTGCCGTCGTAGGACAATGCCGTCGTGATCCGTCCGCCCTCAGGCGTATATTTTAGCGCATTCGACATCAGGTTGAAATAGATATGCTCCAGCTTGTCGCGGTCAGCAATGATCACAGCATCCTGTCTCACCTCCGAGGCGTCCACATCAATCGTGATCTTACGGCGAGCCGCCACCGCCCGGAAGTCGTTGGCCCATGTCGTCAGTTCCCGCTGCAGGGCGAAGCGGTTGAGATGCAAGTGCGCCTTGTTGTTCTGTACCTTGCGGAAGTCGAGTATCTCGCCCACTAGTTGTATGAGGATGCGCGTGTTGCGCCGCACCATCTCCAGCATCATGCGATGCGCTCCCTGCACGGTGTCGTCCTCCAGTAGCTGATCAGTCGGTCCGGCGATAAGCGTCAGCGGCGTGCGTAGCTCGTGGCTCACATTGGTGAAAAACTGCAGTTGCGTCTGCGTCATCCGCTCCATCTCCTCCGTCATCTGTCGCTGCTGATCCATAGAAGCATTGAGCTGGCGGTTGATGCGCGCCTTGGCCACATAAGCCCTGACGGCCAAACCACAGGCCACGACGAGCAGCACGACGAAGAACAAGAGCACCAGGAGGTAGCCACGCTGTGTATTGAAGTCGTCAGCTGCCTTGTCGATACGCGAGCGGAGTGTGGCGAGGTGGTCCTGCTGGCGCATGGTCTCATCGTTCTGCATGAGTAGCACGCGGGCGTTGTCACGGGTGACAAGAGCCGAAGAGAGACGGTTTTCGCGCTGATAGGACTTCCCTTCAAGAATATTCATTGCCAGCCTCATCACCTCGTCGCCACGCGTCGGATAGATATAGGAAGCAAAGAGCGTCCCGTCCTTGACGAGTTCCAGTCCGGCTCCCTTCTGCGGCATGGCGTCGATTCCGCAGAAGCGGATGCGCTGGAGGTCCAGTCCGTGCTCCTGCGCTGCCCGACGCGCGCCCATCGCCATACGGTCGTTGTGGGCAAAGAGGCAGTCGAAGTCGGGATGCGGACTACGCAGCAGCGAGTCCATGGCTCGGAAGCCTCCCTGCTCCGTCCAATCGGCGTGGAGCTTAGCCACGATGTCGATTGAGGGACGCACGGCAACTACGCTATCGAAGCCCTCCGCCCGCTCTATCGCCGGCGACGAAGACGAGAGTCCACACAACTCCACCACACGCCCTCCTTTGGGCAGCGCACCCGCCAGGTATTCTCCCATCGACTCGCCGATCTCACGATTGTCGGCACCGATATAGGCCGTATATTTGTTGGATCGCGTGCGGCGGTCGAAGATGATCACAGGTATTCCCTTCTCATAAGCACGGTCGATGGCGGGAGAGATCGAGACCTGTCCTGGCGCCACGATGAGCAGATCGACCCCCTTGTCCACAAAGCGGTTGATCTGCTCCGTCTGCAGCCGTACGTCGTCGTTGGCCGAGGCGATATCGAGGTCTATATTATTATAGTATAGGGCCGCCACCCGCAGTTCCTGGTTGAGTTTCTCGCGCCATACGTCCTCCGAACATTGCGAGACACCGATGACATAACGTTTCTTCCCGCCAGTACAAGAGGCCAGAAGGGCGAGGGCTGCCATCAGGGCAGCGATATAAGCGAAATGCTGAATAGACTTTAGCATAAAACGGCTTTTTAGTATATTTGGGCGCCCAAAATTACATAAAAAAGACAAGACAGGCAAACAATTTGTGTGCTTTTTGCATTTCCCAGATTCTAAGGCCCTTCGTCCGGCCCTATGCCAGCAGAAGAAAACGCTTCCCCTTCTTCCACCCAGCAAGCGAAAAGTAGCCTTCACGACCGCACCAAACAGCAAGGAGGGTGTGTCAAAACTCTCTTATTCTTAAAAAATCACAAAGCCCTGACTTTC
>OFMH01001122.1_pt1 | contig 15441 bp, 14 predicted proteins | sample 1541761 | NCBI WGS metagenome assembly OFMH01 (sample SAMN04209249, study PRJEB22552) | human gut metagenome | biome: gut; material: feces | host: Homo sapiens | place: USA: Oklahoma
CATTGTGCGGGCGCACACAGCCAACGTCGGAGCGGGCGCCCCACATGAGTTGCGTGGTGGTGCCGGCATCATAGGTCGAGTCGGTCTCGATGCGCTCCTCGGTTAGGGGTTCAAAGCTCATGGTCGAGCCGGGGTCTTTGAGCTTGGCCTCAACGGCGGCAACGTCGATCTCGGCTGTGTCACCGGGAGAGACGGTGTCGGTCTCGGCGTTTGATTCGGAATCACCGGTGTCCGGGGAGTCGGGCTCCTCGGAAACGCGGGCGGTCGACTCGTCATCTTGCGGGCTGACGTCTATAGGCTCGGGCGCCGGCGCAGACGCGGGCGCAACCTCGGATGCCGGGGCTATGGGAAACGCCGGCGCGGCGGGCTCGGGTGCCGCAAACACCGCAGCGCTCTCGTTGATTGCCGCGGCGACGGGCTCTGCAAAGTGAGCCGGCGCCGGGGTTGCTTCGGGCGCTGTGGGCTGTTCCGCAGCATGTGCGCCGATGGGCGCCGCTACGGCATCCTCTTCGTCCTCGTTATCGGCTAGATCCGAAATATCATGCGTTACATGCGAAAGAGGCAGGGAGAACACGGTGTCCTCGGGCTCCACGGGTGTGGAGTCTGCCGGAGCGGCGTGGGCCGGTGCAGCTACGGCGGCAGCCGGTGCCTCGGTCATGGTTGCGGACTTGTTCTCCTCGTCGATCATCGACGGTTCACCTTCATGACCACGTCGCCAATCTGGACTTCGTCGCCCTCGCGCAGCGTTGCGGGCTCCACCAGCTGGCGGCCGTTGACGAGCGTGCCGTTAAGCGAGTTGAGGTCCTCGATAATAAGTGCCGGGCCCTGCAGCGAAAAGCGCGCGTGCGAGGCCGAAACAAACGGTTCGTTGATGCAGATGTCCGACGACGGCGAACGGCCGACGATGACGGGGCCGAGCATATCCACGTGGATGCCGCGGATGCCGCGCGGGCCCTTGTCCACATCGATCGTCCAGATGGCCGAGTCACGGCGCTGGCCGCGGACGAGCCCCACGCCGGTCTTCATGACAGCAAACAGGAAGATATAGAGCAGGACAACCAGGACGATGCGGCCTGCAAACAGGACGATATCGATGTTCATAAGCGACTATCCCCTAAATTCGAACGTGCTCAGGCCAAACGTCAGCAGGTCGCCGTTGCGTAGCGGGCAGCGCGTGATGCGGCGGTTGTTGACGAGCGTGCCGTTGGTGGAGTTGAGGTCCTCGATCGACCAGTCCGAGCCGGTAAAGGTGAGCTGGGCATGACGGCGCGACACGTTGGGGTCGCGCAGGGCGATGTCGGAAACCGAGCGCTCGCGACCGATGGTCACCTGTGCGGAGGTGATGGCGTGGCTCTCACCGCTCACGACGTCGACGAGCTGGGCGAGCGGACGCTGCGGGGCGCGAGGGCTTGCCATGTTGGAGGCGATGCTGGTTGCGGCGCCAAGGCCCACGGCGGCGCCGGTCGCGGCGGCTCCACCCATGCCGGCAAGCGCGTCGCGCGAGACGGTTTGGGGCACGGGAATGGGTGCGGCGGCGGGATCGGGCACATTGGGCGCAAAGGGATCGGCCGCGGCAAGCGGATCGGGAGCGGCGGCGCGGGGTGCCGGCTGCTGCTGCGGCATGGCAGCGGGGTGCTGCTGCGGGGCGGCAAACTGCTGCTGGCCGGCGCGCGGGGCACTGGCGGCACGGCTTGTGGCCGAGCTGTTCTGGCCTAGGCCGTTTTGGTAGGCGCGCTCTTCCTCGTACAGGCGACCGAGCGTGGGGGCATCGACATTCTCGGCAAAGACCGAGAACTTGCCGCCGCGCAGCTGCGGGTCGATCATAAAGCGAACGAGGGGCTCGCCGACAAAGACGTAGCGGCGCTTTTCGGCCTGCGCTTTCACAAACTCGCGGACCTCGCGCGAAAGCTCGGGGTAGAACGGGGCGAGCATGGGGTCGTCGTCGGCGGCGATCAGGATGGTATAGAGTGCCGGCGCGGTGTTGACGCCGTTGATCACCAGAGTCTGATCCTCCATGTCGCGAGCGGCCTGCTTGGCAAGCTTCTTAAAGGAGAACGGGGCACGGGTGGCACCGAAGATGCCGGCCACGTGGTCCTCGAAGATGTTCAGGAAGTTCACGAAAGATCACTCTCCGTATAGGTTCTTTGGTATCCGAGCAAATAAAGGCATATCCCAACGATTATAGAGGATAGGATTCCCGCAACCGCCGCCTTGGCGACGACCGGGCTCGCAAGGCTGGCAATTTCCATATGGTGTGCAAGACAGGACGCCGCTGCGCAGCCGATGCCGGTGACAGCGATGGCGGCGATTGCGGCAAGGTTTGAGCCCTGATCGGCACGCTTGGCATGGGCATTGAGCAGCGCGGATGACGCTGCGGCAGTTGCCGCGACCAGCACAAAGGCAGCCCAAAGGAGCGGGTCTCCCAGCGCTGCGGCAACGTTACCGAGCCCCAGCACGCCTCCGGCTGAAAGCGCGACCGTGGCCAGACGGGCAAAAAGCGCGCCCATGCCCGTTGCCGCGGCGGCGCTTGCCGGGCCGAGCCAAAATGACGCGACGCCGGCGGCGACCCCAGCTGCCAGGAAGGTATTGCCGGTCAGACAGCCAAGCGCGAGTGCACAGGTGAGCGTGGCGCTCGCGGCAGTCTCGGTGCGACCCCAGGCGATCCACCAACCGGACATGGCGGCGGCAAAGATCACCGCGACGGGCAGCATCGACAGGATGCCTTGTGCCTGCATGGTGGCGTTGGCCATGAGCACCAAAAAGCCCACAGCCGAGATGGCCGAGCCAATCTGGGGGGCCAGGCCAGCCGCCGCTCCGATCGCGATGGCCGCAATGACCAGGCCGGGAAGCGCCGCGACCCCGGCCGTTTGCATCAGCAAAAAGCTAAAGGTGCCGCACGTTAGCGCCGAGATAGTGCGCATGGCGTAGTCGCGCGCATGGCTCCAGCGCGTGCCCGCCCAGCCGAGTGCGGGGTCGACCTCGATGGCGTCGTCCTCGTAGTGCGACGGCTCGATATCGTCGAGCTCCTGCTCGTCATCCGAAAGTTCGCCAACCATTTGCTCCAGGCTGCGACGGCCTTCGCGCACGCTGCCCAGACCGGCAAGGAGCTGGTCGCAAAATGCCTCGATGCTGTTGGGGCGGTCCTGCGGCATGGGGGAGAGCGCGCTCATGAGCGCGGCCTCGGCTCCCGGGGGAAAGTGTGGTATCAGCTCGCTGGGATAGGTGGCGCCGCCGATGATGCGGTCGAGCGAGTCGGCGGGCGTGGCCGCCATAAAGGGAGCGCTGCCGCACAGGCCCTCGTAGATCACACAGGCGAGGGCAAAGACATCGGCGCGCTCGTCGACCGTGCCGGTCTCGATATCGAGCTGCTCGGGCGGCATGTAGCCGATGGTGCCGCCGCGTGAGCCGCCAAAGCCACCGGCGGACGACAGTCGCGCCATGCCAAAGTCGGTGAGCTTTACATTGCCCGAGTGGTCGATGAGCACGTTGGCGGGCTTAATGTCCAGGTGGAGTACGCCATTACTATGGGCGAAGGTGAGCGCCTGGCCCAGGGCATCGGCAATGGCCGCGGCCTCGTCAAAGGTAAGTGAGTGGCCGTCCACGCGGTGCAAAAACTCGGCCAGCGACATGCCATCGACATATTCCATAACCAGGTAGGCATAGGCGGTGTCGTGCGTAAAGTCGATGACCTGCACGATATTGGGATGTTGAAGCATGGCGGCAGTGTGCGCCTCGCGCAGGACATCCATGATGTCGCTGGCGGGCATGCCGGCACCGTTGATAAGGGGGATGCGCTTAATGGCGACGCGGCGGCGCAGGTGCGTGTCGCGGCAGATCTCGATGGAGCCAAAACCGCCAGTCGCAAGTGTCTCGAGCGGCTGGTACCGCTTGAGCAGCTCGCGAGAGCTGGTGCCCTCCAAGGGAACGTCCGGCGAGAACCGGGCGGTATGTTGCGAGAAAAGCGGCATGGCCAACCCTCGTGCGTTTAAAGTTCGTTTGCGAGCGGCAGGCGCGGGGCCAAGTCGTTCGCGGTGGCATAGATGCTGCTAGTGTAGCACGCGCAGGTGGGCGACATTCAATTTAAGCTCCGTCTGGGGTTTGTGTCCCGCGGCTGGCTTAGCGCTTCTTCCTGTTCTTCTTCTGCTTGCGCTGCTTGCCCTTGGTCTCCTGGGGCTTGTCGCCCTGCTTGGCCTCGGCGGCGGCCTTCTCGGCCTTCATTTTCTTCTTCTTGGTCTCGATGCGGAGTTTTTTGTTGATGCGCGCCTTAAGGAAGGGGCCGAACTGCTCGGCATCGCCGCGGACAAAGGTGCCCTTAGGGATCGTCACGCCCTGGTCGGCGAACATGGCCACAAAGATGCGCTCGCCGTCGAGTACATGGTCGAGCTTCTCAAACGGGAAGAACTGCGACTTGCCGCTCTTGCCCCAGACCATCAGGCCGTCCTCGTTGGCGGCTACGCGGCGGTAGCGGCCGCCCATGGACTCGTCGGCCTCGACGGCGTCGATAAAGTCGCGGGCGAGGGTGTGGTGCAGGTTTTTGCTCCACCAGGCCAAAAAGGCGCCGAATACGATCAGGACGACGCCAAACTTGATCCAGTTGCCGCCGGCCACCAGCATGCCGATGCCGATGAGCGCGGCAATCGCGGCGGCGACATACAGCGAGCCGCGACGCCTGGGCGAGGCGACCAGGCGGGCGAAGTCGGTGACCAGGTCGTTTTCGTACTGGTACTCGTTGAGGTACAGGATGCCGTCGTCGGCTGCGGCCTGCTCCTCGAGCGCGACCTCGACCTGGTCGGCTGCTTCGGAGGGAACGAGGTTACTCTCTGCGTCTGCCATGCTCTTTGGACTCCTATCGCGGCGGGCTCGCCGTACGGGTTATTATGAATGCAGTATGCCGTGCGACCGCATGGCCGTCGCGGCAACAAGACTCAGTATACCCGGGGGAGCACCCATGGAATCGTTGTACCGAAAGTATCGCCCGCTCACCTTCGACTCCGTGGTGGGCCAGCAGCATATCGTCTCGACGCTCGAGCACGCCATCACCGAGGGACGCCTGTCCCATGCGTACCTGTTCTGCGGTCCGCGCGGCACGGGCAAGACCACCATGGCGCGCATCCTGGCCAAGGCGCTGCTGTGCCGTAATGCCGAGGCGGCGCGCGCCGAGGGTGCAAACGGCTGCATGCCCGACGGTACTTGTGAGGAGTGCGAGCTCATTGCCGAGGGTAACCACCCCGATGTCTACGAGCTCGATGCCGCAAGCCGTACCGGCGTGGACAACGTGCGCGAGGAGATCATCAACTCCGTCAACTTTGCCCCGGTGCGCGGCAAGTACAAGATCTATATCATCGACGAGGTCCACATGCTCACGACGGCGGCGTTCAACGCGCTGCTCAAGACGCTTGAGGAGCCGCCGGCACACGTGATCTTTGTGCTGTGCACTACCGACCCGCAAAAGATTCTGGAGACCATCCTCTCACGCTGCCAGCGCTTCGATTTCCATCGCATCGGCAACGAGGATATCGAGCGCCGCCTGGCATACGTGTGCGAGCAGGAGGGCTTCGATTACGACGACGAGGCGCTGGCTATCGTGGCGCGCCATGCCAAGGGCGGCATGCGCGACGCGCTCTCCACGCTGGAGCAGCTGAGCGTTTTTGGCAACGGCGCCGTGCATGCGGACGATGCCCGTTCGCTTTTGGGCGAAGTTTCGGACCAGATTCTAGGCGAGTTTGCGCGCGCCATTGCTGATCGCGATGTCGCCGAGCTGTATGGGCTCATTCGCGCACAGGTCGAGGAGGGCAATGACCTGCTTGAGCTGACGCGTGACTTGGTGGCGCATGTGCGCGACGTGTATGTTGCCTGCGTTGCCGGTGCCCGTGCCGAGCTGTTTGAGGGCGGCTCGGAGCAGGCCGAGGCGCTTGCTGCCGAGGCCGCTGCCTTTGGCGAGCATCCTGCCGACCGCCTGGCCCGTGTGCTGACGGTGCTCGACGATGCCGCACTGGAGATGAGGGGCGCGAGCGACGTGCGCCTGGTGCTCGAGATTGCCTGCACGCGCCTGGCACGTCCCGAGGCTGATTTAACGATTGAGGCTTTGGCTGAGCGCGTGGCACGTCTGGAGTCCATGGTTGCCAACGGCGCCGTGCCGGCGAGCGTGGCTGCTGCTCAGGCCGCCGCGCCTGCAGCATCCGTACCTGCTACTGCCCAGCAGCCGACGCTCATTTCGGGCGCCCGTGCTGCCGCTCCGGCGGCATCCGCTGCCCCTGCTGCTACGTCCGCGCGCCAGGGCGGTATGCCTTGGGACCGTGGTGCTGCTGTTCCGGCTGCCCAGCCTGCGCCCCGTTCTGCGTCCGTGTCAGTTTCCAAGCCTGCAGCGCCTGCACCTCAGCCTGCGCCGGCTCCGACGTCTCAGCCCGTTGCGGCCCCCGCGCCTGTCACCGCTCCGGCACCTAAGCCCCAGTCCAACAATGCCGCCCAGGTTGCCGCCGCCGGTGCTGCCGAGACGCCCGCGGTCGAGGATGCCGGAGAGCTGCAGCGCAAATGGGTCGAGGTTGTCGAGCGCGTCAAGGCGCGTCAGGCTTCCTACGCAGGGCTTTTGCTCAACGCCCGCGCCACGGCCGACGACGGCTCCAAGCTCACCGTCTCGTTCCCTGCGGGCTCGACCTTTGCCATCAAGATGCTCGGCCGCGCTGACACGCAATCGGTGGTCCTGCCGACGGTCTGCGCAGTCTTCGGTCGTCGTACCGTCGACTATGTCCTGGATGGGGGTGGCACGCCGGCTCCTCAACATGAGGAGCATTCTCCATCTGCACGGGCTGCGGCATCTGCGGACCCGCAACCCGTGTCCTCGGCGGCCCCTGCATTCTCGAGCGCCAGCGCGTCGCAGCAGCAAACGGCACCGGTAGCGGCATCGACCCCGTCGGCGCCTAAGCCCGCGGCGCCCAAACCGGCTGCCCCGGCGCCCGTGCCCAAGCCTGTCGCGCCTGCGCCCAAGTCATCCGACCTGGCTAAGGCCCCCTGGCTGCGCCCCGACAACCCTGCCGGCGCTCCTGCCACGGGCAAGCTCCCGACCGAGCCCGCGCCCCGTGCGCCCGAGCGCTCTGCCGCTCCCAAGGCTCAGCCGTCTGCACAGGCTGCGCCGTGGGAATCCGAGCAGGTTCCCTACGACGATGCCATGGTCGGCGGTTTTGCTGCCGATGCCGGCGGGGACGATCTGCCCCCGTTCGACGTGCCGGGTGCGGCGTCCGCGCCCAAGTCCGCTGCAACTGCCCCCAAAGAGGAGGGCGCTCCTGCAGCTCCCTGGGAGTCCAACCCCGGCGCCGGCAGCCCCTTCGGCCATCAAGGCGCAGCTCCAAGCATCCCGCAGACCGAGGACGAGGCCAAAGCCCTCATCCGCAACGTCTTTGGCCAGGCCACCATCTTCAAGCCGGTGGAGTAACCGTGCGGGCGGGTATACTGCTCAAGAAGAAATCTCTTTGAACGGAGCGAGCTTATGATGTGGGAATATGTCCGTCTTGAGGACGATACGCAAATCTCGTATTCCGAAGTCCGTGAGGACAACACGGTGAAGGTCGTTGTGGAGCGCCCACGCGATTGGGGCTTTGACACGGCGGAATGCGTCTTGCCGGCATTCAATTGGGTGTCGCACGAGGGCTTTAGCGAAGCGGACCTCAAAGAGCTCGATGATTTTGTGCGTAATAACGCCCCGCTTATCTTGCGTTTTGCTTACGAAGGCGGACGAGTCTATGCCTAGCCTCTTCCGATTCGGGCCGTACATCATCTTTTTCTGGACAGGGGAGAACGGCGAACCCGTCCATGTTCATATAGCGGTCAAGCGCCCCACTGCCGAGGCGACCAAGATATGGCTTACTCGCTCCGGCGGATGCAAGCTGGCCCATAACAAGGGCGATATTCCTGCTCGGGATTTACGCGACATCATGCAGTTTGTTTCATCTAACCATGCGCTGATTTGCAAACGTTGGAAAGAAACAACCGGCGGGCTATCGTTCTACTGTTGAGAGTCGCTCGCTGGACTTGGCCCCCTGGCTCTTTAGGGTCTCTTTGTCCGGGCGCATCTGTATTTCGGACATGTGTAGTGTGGTGCCGCGTATCTCGCATTCGAGCAGACAGGTGCGTGACGGTCGGCCTAGGATGCTGAGGTCGATACGATACGTCGCATGGCTGTCCGTGCACTCGACTTGCTCGGCGTTAACGGTTGCTCCGATTGTAAATAAAGAACCCAGTTCGGCATCGACAATCTTGAAGTCCTTTATCTTGACCTTGAAGTCTTGGTAGAGGGACGGGCTGTTGTAGTAAATGGTTCGGGTTCCGTCGGTGCACTCACCGGTCGCTTCCCATTTGACGACGGGCTGGTCCGAGCTGGCTATCAGCAGTTCTGCTCCAAAGGCTATGGCATGGGTGATGACAACCAGCAATGCCCAGCCGACAAAGAGATAGAGAACCACGTATGCAACGGGGTGTTTTGAGCGGATGTTTTGGAGCACGTCGGGGGCATTCATGGGGCACCTCCAAATTGCTATCTATGGCAATCAAATTATACCCCGCCGTCATGAGCGCCGCCTCGAGTAGTGCTCGGCATTTAGCCATTTAGTGGTACGCATTAAATGTCGGATTCCGGCTCTACAAGATTTAGCTTTCAATAATTATGCAGATGCGAATTATTCAACTTTGCATAATCTTTGGGCTCGGCTTGCACTCCAGGACATGTATATCGACTGAGGTAGCGTGTCCGCCCCGCTCGCTGGCCTCGCGCCGTGGTACGATTTTTGAGTTTGAAAGTCCTGCCGTGCTCCGGCTGCCCTTGCAGCTCGGCGTGCGGCCGCACGTAAAGGAGCCATCATGGCCGGTATGAACATGCAGCAGATGATGAAGCAGGCTCGCAAGATGCAGGAGCAGCTTGCCGCCGCGCAGGAGAACCTCAAGTCCCAGACCGTCGACGCCTCTGCCGGCGGCGGCATGGTCAAGGTGACCGTTAACGGCGAGATGGAGCTCGTCAACCTCACCATCGATCCCGATGCCCTCGATCCCGAGGACGTCGATATGCTGCAGGACATGATCATGGCTGCCGTCAACGAGGCCGTCCGCGGCGTCAACGAGCTCGCCAACAAGCAGATGGGCGCCATCACCGGCGGCCTCAACATCCCGGGCATGCCGTTCTAAGACACGCATATATATGAGTGCGAATCACAGTCTGCAAAAACTGCTCGATGAGCTGGGCCGTCTGCCGGGCATTGGCCCCAAGTCGGCCCAGCGCATTGCCTATTACCTGCTCGAGGCCGATGCCGAGGAGGCCCGCCGCCTGGCCGAGGCCATCCTGGAGGTCAAGCAGGAGGTCCACTTTTGCAACCGTTGCTTTAACTACGCCACGGCCGACGAGTGCTCCATCTGCCAGGACCCGATGCGCGATACCACCCGCATTTGCGTGGTGGGCGAGCCGCGCGACGTCCAGGCAATCGAGCGCACGGGCAGCTACCATGGCCTGTACCATGTGCTGGGCGGCGTGATCAGCCCCATGGACAAGATCGGTCCCGAGCAGCTGCATATCCGCGAGCTGCTGGCGCGCCTGGGCCACGAGGACATCCACGAGGTCATTATCGCCACCAACCCCAACATTGAGGGCGAGACCACGGCGAGCTACCTAGCTCGCACCATCAAGCCGCTGGGTGTCGAGGTGTCGCGTCTGGCGAGCGGCCTGCCCGTGGGTGGCGACCTGGAGTATGCCGACGAGCTTACGCTTGGCCGCGCTATCGAGGCCCGCCGCGCGATCTAAGCTGCGTCAGCTCCGCGGCATGTCCCGTCGGCCTGCCGCACGGGGCGCTCATAATTGGGTGCGCGTTCATACATTTGTTGTGCAACAAACCTGCTTTTCATCCGCTTATCGCGTGGATGGGTCCGGTCGCACCTCGTATTTGCCCATTCGTTGCACAACCTTTTGGGTTCGCTGATACACTCAAATGTGGATGTGAAAGAATGCGCCGCTTTTAAGCGGCGTGTTTTTGTTGGAGGAGATCGCATGCGGCCCGGGGGCACTCAGACAAAGCATGGCGCCGCGGTGCGCATGCGACGCCGGCTGGGCCTGGCACCTCGGGCGTGTGTGCTGCTGTCTTGCTCGCTCGTGCTGGTCATAGCCGGTGTTTCGGCTTATGGCATGACGGTGCCGTCCATGGTGCAGGCGCATGCTGCGCGTGAGCTGCATATTGGGCGCAAGGCCAAAAGCGACTTGGGAACGACAGCCGGATATACGTGGGCGAGTGTGGTCTCGCACGTTGTGTTCGGTGGCGACGATGCGGACAGTCCCGAAACATCGGACAACGAGGTTACGCTGGCAAACGGCAAGACCATCGTGCTCACCAACACCAAGATCATCACGAAGCTTTCCAACAACAGTGTGGCATCTGTCATAAATAAGGCCGAGCAGCAGAAGGGGCAGGACGCCCAACAGACAGGCAAGCCCGGCGGTTCGGGTTCGTCTGGCTCCAGCTCCGATTCGTCGGGCGGCGGTTCCGGTTCGGGCTCCGCCTCTGGCGGTGGATCTTCGGGTGATGGCTCGACGGACGGCGGTACCGGCGGGGACGCGGGCTCGGGTGGTCTCTCGGCTGCCGAGGAAGAGAGTATCCACAGCTGGCTCGTGACCAAATACAATATGCTCGATGGCTATGTCGCCCGCGCCAATAGCGTGGTGTCGACCTATAACGCCACGGGCGATACCGGACCGTGCGACACCCTGGCGAATGACATGTTTGTTATCCGTGCCGAGTTCGGTCGACAAAGGTTCTCGACCAAATCTAAGTGGTATCGGCAGTATGCCAATCTGTGGGGCTGCTATACCAACCTGTGCCAATGGGTTGGGCACTACGGCAACGACGACGTCGCGCTCAACAACTTCAACACCAATGTGGCGGCGATCGCCCTATGACGAACGACCTCGCTTCTACGGTAGCCCAGTCGCTCAACCGTGATCCCATGGTGGGCTTGCGCCTGGCGCGCGTCGACGGGTTTGAGCCGGCCATTGCGCTCGGTCAGGACGAACTGCCTGCCTATCTGCGTCGTTTTACGATGCTGTTTGCCGATGACGCCACCATGCGCCGCGGCGGTATCGGCCGTGTGACGCGTGCCGTTAACGCGCAGGGCGAGGCCGTGGCGCTCAAGCAGCTCATCTTGCCAACGCGCGACGAATTTGATGACGATGTCGCCCACGAGGCGCTGGTCGCCAAGTTCAAGGCGGCGTTTCGCGAGGAATATGAATGCCATCGTGCCCTTTCGGGCCTTAAGGGCTTTCCCCGCTTATACGGGTGGGGCGAGGTCGACGGCGTGCCCGCGATTGTCATGGAGTGGGTCGAGGGCGAGACGCTCGCCCGCCTGCGCTCGCGCTTTGCCGTTGATGATGCCGGGCGCCTGTCGCCTCTTGTGGCGGCGCGTCTGGGTCGCGACCTGTTCGACCTGCTCTGCCGTATGAGCCTGGTGGGTGAGGGCTTTGTCCATCGCGACATCTCGCCCGCTAATATTATGGTGCGTACGGCGCGTCTGCCGCTTGACCGGCAGCTTGCCGAGGGCACTTTTGACCTGTGCCTGATCGACTTTGGCTCGTCGCTGGCGCTCGAGCCTGCATCGGCCGTGGCCGGTACCGGCGGCAAGGCGTCGTTTACGGAGCGCTATGCCACGCTGCGTCGCGCGACGGTTGCCTATGCCCCGCCCGAGATGCTCACCGACGATATTCCCGACCTGCGTGCCTTGCGCATGTCGCCGGCGATTGACGTGTACGCCGCGGCGAGCGCGGTCTACGAGCTCATTGCCGGCGTCGCGCCGTATGAGGCGGCACCGGGCGCGTCGGGGACCTCGGGCTCGCGCAAGAAGACGCGTGATATCGCCAGCCCTTATCGCCTCAAGATGGATACGCTGCCCGATTATCCCGTCGGCGCCCACGCGCCCGGCTGCGACTTGACGCAGCTGTTGCGACGCGAGCCCGATGTGGCGCTTGCCGCGGCCGAACAGGCTCAGCAGCTGGGGCTCGATCCAGATTCCGAGGACTTGCGCGATGCACTGGCGTTTGTCGATACGCAGCTGTCCGACGTGGTGATGGCCTGTCTGTCGTGTCACCAGGAAGACCGTCCGGAGCCTGCTGCCGTGGAAGCGGCGCTCTCGGCGTTTTGCGACCACTATGCGCAAAATGTCGCTCGCTCGCTCGCTTCGCGCCGAGCCGCTCATGCCGTGTCCGATGGAGGTATCGGGCCGGGCGATGCGACGTGCGGCGATGATTGCGTCGACGGCGGTCTGCGGTGTGCTTTGGGCCGCGGTCGTGGCGTCGGCGGCGGTGCTGGTGTCGGGCACCCACGTGACGATTGCCGTGGGGCCTCTTATGTGGTCCGGAAAGTTGCCGGGCATCGTCGCTGCGCTGGCGTTGGCGCTGCCGGGCGTGGCGGGCATTGCCGCCGGAGCCTTGGCGTGCAATCGCCGCGCGGGGTTCTTGCAGGGCGTGCTCGCACTATCTGCCTACGAGGTTCCGGTGTTGGTCGTACTCGCATGCACGGTGTTCTCCCAACATGCCGTGGCAGGTGGTCTGGTGGCTGCCTTAATTGCGACCTATGCGCTCACGTGGTTTTTGCTGGCGATGGGGTTTGCCTTCGAGCTTCCCGTCGTGTCCGCGCGACGTGCGAAAATCCCCATGGCGACATCGCTTGCCGGCGGAGTCGCGGCGGCGCGCGTCTTTGGCGGGCCTGCCGAAGCATCTGACGATATCTCTGTGACCAAGGAGGGCTAAGCCCATGGCTTCTCAAACCGAGCTCACCCCGTGCGGGGCAATGTTCGACATCTTTAAGCGCGCGGCGCGCCTGAGCCATATCGAGCTGTGCGGTCTGGTGCTCTCAAGCCGTCCGCTTGCCGATGGCCGTAGCCCTCAGAGTCGCGCCGCCGATCGTTCGTGGGTCTCGCGCTTTATCGTGCGTGCACCGGTCGGCACACTGCAGGAGCGTTATTTTGCCGATTACGGTACCTCGGCCGCGCGCATTATGTCGCAGCTGGCCCTGCGCCGCCGCAATCCCATGGATGCTGCAGCGGTGACCAATATGGTGTGCGGGCCTGCTGGCGAACCTATGGTTCGTGCGCTCGAGGAATGCCATCAGGACACGAATCTCTATCGCAACGCGCTCGAGCGCCTGTCACAGGCGGCGGAGCTCATGCCCGCCGAGCGCGCGGAGGCCATCCTGGTGCTGTTCGTCGCCGTAGGCTGTTCGGCGGATGTTCGCTCGTCGGTGACCTACGCCATCGATTACGCGCATGCGACCTGCGGCGGTGCCACGTCGACGCCGCGCTCGCTGAGCACATCTTCAGTCACAGGCGAGAACGAGGCTTCGCCGGCGCATCCGCTGGGACTGTTGCGCGTGCAAAACGGCTACGTGGTGAGCGCTCCGCGCTGGATTCAACCGAGTGAGGGGGGCGTCGAGATCGGCGCGCTGGCCACGGGGGAGGGCGACATCACCGACGTCGGTGACGATGTTTCGGCTCGCCATGCCCATATCTGGTGCGATGCTCAAAATGCCTGGCACGTCGAGGACCTGTCGTCAACCAACGGCACGGTGGTGGTAAACGGGGCCACGAGCGTCTGCATTCAGGTGGAGCCCGGCCGCTCTGCCCAGCTCAATCCCGGCGACGAGCTCAAACTCGGCGAATCCACCACCTATGCCATCCTCCTCGGCGCCCTCTAGCCGGCAGATAGGGACCTTCCTTTTATGCCGGCATGTGGGGACACTCCTTAGCGTGTCCGAGCCAGCCGCCCGGGGACGAAGCATTCATTTTGACCCTTGGCGGTCACCCGAGGTAAACCTTTACCGGCCACCTATATTTGCCGAAATATGGCCTGACGGCGGGGTACAATAAACCCGCATGCGGATTTCCGTTGCGGGCGCTTCCCATCGCCGGGGCGTGCCCGGGAGCATCCGACATGCGGCCTTTGCGGCGCTCGGTCATGTGCAAGACGGGTAGCTGGGCCTGTGGAGCGCGTGCAGCCCTCCTTGCCTCGGCATGCCTTCTCTCCACGCCATGTACCTGCTGCTGAGTCCGCCTGCCAGATGATTGGAAGCAACAACGAAAATCCCATCACGCCAATATCCCGGCGATCGCCGGGGCCTGTATACCTATATGAGAGGAGAGGGGTATATGGCGCGTAAGTTTAAGTCTATGGACGGCAACGAGGCGGCCGCATATGTTTCGTATGCGTACACCGAGGTAGCGGGAATTTATCCCATTACGCCGTCCAGCCCGATGGCCGACCATGTCGACCAGTGGGCGGCCCAGGGTCGCAAGAACATCTTCGGCACCCCGGTCAAGGTCGTCGAGATGGAGTCCGAGGCAGGTGCAGCCGGTACCGTTCACGGTTCGCTGGGTGCCGGTGCTCTGACCACCACCTACACGGCTTCTCAGGGTCTGCTCCTGATGATCCCGAACATGTACAAGATCGCAGGCGAGCAGCTCCCGGGCGTTTTCCACGTCTCCGCGCGTTGCGTCGCTTCGCACGCCCTGAACATCTTTGGCGATCACTCCGACGTCATGGCCTGTCGCCAGACCGGTTTCGCCATGCTCGCCGAGGGCAACGTCCAGGAGGTCATGGACCTCTCGCCGGTGGCTCACCTTGCCGCCATCGAGGGTAAGACCCCGTTCCTTAACTTCTTCGACGGTTTCCGCACCAGCCACGAGATCCAGAAGGTCGCCATGTGGGACTACAAGGATCTGGCCGAGATGTGCGACATGGACGCTGTCCGGGCTTTCCGCGATCACGCGCTCAACCCTGAGCACCCGCATACCCGCGGTAGCCACGAGAACGGCGACATCTTCTTCCAGAACCGCGAGGCCTGCAACAAGGTCTACGACGAGCTTCCCGCCGTCGTCGAGGGCTACATGAAGAAGATCAACGAGAAGCTCGGCACCGATTACGGCCTGTTCAACTACTACGGCGCTCCCGATGCTGATCGCGTCGTCGTGTGCATGGGCTCCTTCTGCGACGTGCTCGAGGAAGTCATCGACTACCTCAACGCTCACGGCGAGAAGGTCGGCCTGGTCAAGGTTCGCCTGTTCCGTCCGTTCTCCATCAAGCACTTTGTCGACGTTCTCCCCGAGACCGTCCAGAAGATCGCCGTCATGGACCGCACCAAGGAGCCGGGTTCCATCGGCGAGCCGCTCTACCAGGACGTCGTCTCCGCTCTCTACGAGGCCGGCAAGACGGGCATCAAGGTCGTCGGCGGCCGTTACGGCCTGGGCAGCAAGGACACGCCTCCCGCGTCCGCGTTCGCTGTCTTCGAGGAGCTCAAGAAGGACGAGCCCAAGCGCGAGTTCACCATCGGCATCGTCGATGACGTGACCAACCTGAGCCTGCCCGAGGCCGAGGATGCGCCCAACACCGCGGCCCCCGGCACCATCGAGTGCAAGTTCTGGGGTCTG
>OFMH01001138.1_pt1 | contig 15313 bp, 16 predicted proteins | sample 1541761 | NCBI WGS metagenome assembly OFMH01 (sample SAMN04209249, study PRJEB22552) | human gut metagenome | biome: gut; material: feces | host: Homo sapiens | place: USA: Oklahoma
TTATCATCCCACTTTTATGCTCATATCGGGGCGGGTCCTAAGGTCTTTCACCCACATATGAGCAAGCTCATGTGGGCTTAGACCTTTTGACCCTGGCATCATTATATAATAAGAAAACCCAAAATAGAATGTCGTTTTCACCCATTTTTGCCTTAGTTTTTGCTTTTCGGTTCGGAAGGGATGTCTCGTTTTTTGAAATATGCTATTCTGAAAATGCAAATAAGTATAAATCTTCAACGGATTTGTAACAAATAGTGCAAAATCTTTCGTTATGGTTAATGAAGAGGAAGGTTTCCATCCGCTCAATTGCTTTTCCGATTGCTCAATTGTATAATGATATCATTATCAAGTACAATTAAGGAGCAAAAACATCATGCAGAAAGAGAACCTGCATATCAGCAGATAGGCACAAGATATATCGATGATCCGGACTGGGGATATACATTCCTGAATGTAGAATGAAAGGAGCAGCTATGAAGAAAATTTTTTCAAATTACTACAAAATTATTTTGTCTGTTGTGATCCTGATTGTCCTGGTGGCACTAAAGGAGGATTACAAAACTTCTTTTGATGGAATGAGCGGAGTCCGGACGGTGGTACGTATGCTGCTCTATACGGCATGGGGATTCCTGATAGCGACAGGAACCAGACGGGACAAAGCAAAAGGTGCGGAATATGTTGCTTTTGGCGTTGCCTGTGTGGCAGCGCTCAATCTGTTAATCCCCATCTGGAGCTTCCAGATAGCGTTTTATGCTTTTGTCGCAGGTGTTCCTGGACTCTATTTTATGGTATTTATTCTGACCGGAATATTAGGAGGTTACTTATGGGGACCGAGGGGCATCCTACCTCGGGACTTATAGATGCGTTCTGCGAGGGTTACCGCATTGGGGATGACTTATATATTGCGGGACAGGAAAAATTAGGAGCAATTGACCTGAATACGAAGGAGTTCCGCTATTGCAGGGAGGAAAAATCCTGGGCGGAAGATATTACACAGGGTGTAAAGATAACAACAGCAGAGTAGAATGGCGGAGGTGCTTATGGGTAAAAAATGGATTGTGGGTCTGATGATTTTAGCAGCATTATGGGCAATGACCGGTTGTGGAAAGCAGGAGATGATCCGCTGCGAATACACAAATGAGGCAGCAGGGTTTACCTTAAGCATAGACAGACCGGTAGAATGGACAGCAAAGCTTCAGGAAGGGTGGCCTGCGACCGAGACAGAGGAAGCCAGCCCGGACGAGGGAATCCGGCTTTTTCCGGATGACAGCCAGGAGAGCAGCATCTATTTTTGCAACAGCTTTTCTCCCTATTATGCAGGGGATGAAAATGATCTGGAGACCGTGGAAGTGAATGAGGAACTCACGGCCCTTCATGGAATCGAAATAAGCGGTGAAGGGGTAAGCGAATCCTATGTTTTTAAGGGGGATTTCACCGGTCAGGGATTCTATAACATTACCATCTCTATGTCACAAAAGGATTATAAAAAATATAAAAAAATTATCTCACAGATGGTTGCAAGCTGCCAGATCCGTGAATGGGAGCCGGAGAATGCAACGGTATCGGAAAGCATTGAAAATGTAGAAAATACAGAAAATAATGATTTGATGATTCTGGGAACGCTGTTAGACAGAACGAGATGACTACGGATGTGCTGTTTATTATAAGAAAAGAAGATACGGATAACAAATACAAAATCGTAGATGAAGTTGAGATGGATTAGTGATTGCTTTGAAAAATAAATATTGACATATATAGATAGCCGATATATATTATAGATAACAATATATATCGGCTATCTATATAAGGAGGACAAAAAATGGCTGTGGACAAATCACTGATGTCGGGAAGTATGACGATGCTTCTGCTCAGATTACTGGCGGAGAAGGATATGTACGGATACGAGATGATCGATACACTGCGGAAGAAATCCTGTAACGTGTTCGAGTTAAAAGCAGGTACGCTGTATCCGCTGTTGCATGGGCTGGAAGCGAAGGGCCTGCTTACGGTATATGAGCAGGAATATGCATGCAAGACGAGGAAGTATTACAGTATTACGAAAGAAGGCAGAAAATTACTGGAAACAAAAAAAGCGGAGTGGATGGAATATCAGTCTGCAGTGACCAGCGTTCTGGCAATGGGGGTATAGGGATGGAGACATATTTGGAAAAACTGCTGTCACAGATTCGCTGCAAAAAAGCCAGACCCTATATTGCTGAGGAGATAAAAGACCATATAGAAAGTCAGATCGCAGACAATCTTTCCGAGGGAATGAGCTATGAGGAAGCAGAGAAAAATGCGGTTACGGACATGGGAGATCCGGTAGAAGTGGGGATCTCGCTGGACAGGATCCACAAGCCTAAGATTGCATGGAAGTTACTTGTGATCGTAGGAATTTTAAGCCTGCTGGGCCTCCTGTTACAGCAATCTATTCTCAGACAACCCGGTTATCAGGAGCTGGAAATAGGGATGCAGGAAAGATACCGGTATGCTGCGGAGGGGTTTGGCTCAGCCGTTGCTATTGGATTCCTCCTCATGTGTATGATCTACTTCCTGGATTATACCGTAATTGCAAAGTACTCCAGGTTCATCGGAGGAGCTATTCTGATTCTGGGAGGGCTGCGGGTGGCAGGCTTCGGTGGTCTGGATGTCGACGGAATCGGCAACTGGATCGGATTTGGAAGGCTCCGGGTGGCGGTTACTTCCCTGATGATGTTCTATGTGCCGATTTACGGCGCTATCCTATATAAATACAGGGACGGCGGTGTATCCGCACTGTGCAGGGCGATCCTGTGGCTGATTCTTCCTGTATTTATTACATCCCGAATCCCCAGCCTCGGTGTGGCTGTCATCATGATGGTCAGTATGCTGATAGAACTTACGGTGGCTGTCTGGAAGGGGTGGTTTCAACTGCCTGTGAAAAAGACGATTATCGGCGTGTGGCTGTTTTTCGCAGCAGTACCTGCTATCTTATTGACTGTAAAGTACGCATTTCATATGCTGGAAACGTATCAGGAAGCTAGGATCCGTTCCTATTTCACCGCTTCCGGAGATGCCAATTACATGACGTCTATGCTTCGGAAATTTAATGAAAACATTTTACTCTGGGGGAATAGCGGAAAAGATGTGGTGGGAGGCTTACCGGAATTTAATCAGGATTACATTTTTTCTTATATTCTGAACAGTTACGGATTGCTGGCCGGAATCTTTGTAGCCGTGCTCCTGGCATCACTGGTAGTGTTTCTGTTCGGAGCGTCGGTCAGACAGAAAAATGAACTGGGCATGGTGATGGGATTTGGCTGCGGAATGATCATTTTATTAAATGTTTTTCTGAACTTTGCCGGAATTTTTGGCTGGATCCCGCTGACGACAACATTCCTGCCGTTCTTATCTGTTGGCAGAAATAATATTTTACTGTGTTATGCCTTGGTGGGAATCATCCTGAGTATTTACAGATACAAGGATGTGTACCCCAAAAAGTTCAAGGCATCCCAGGTATCGTTACAGAAGACCATTACTTTGAATCTGAATATGTAACACAGTAATAAAAGTAATGCAAATAAAAGGTCCATGAGCAGGAAAACTGTCCATGGACTTTTCTATATCGTGAGCAGAACTCATTTAATGCATTTTGCAAGCTTACGAGGGTAATACCGATAAAATCAATATCTCCACACTCATCATATCATTCATCCGCCCGGATTTCACGGCTTCCTCGGTCTCCACGCACTGCTTTACCGCATTTTTCAGCACGGAAGTCTTGAAATGGGATGCCTGTGCCACATATTTTCCGGCAGCAAAGGGCGGCACGCCGATCTTGGAGGCAATGGTCTTATTGTCGTGGCCTCTGTTTTTTAATTCCTTGGTCTGGAGCAGCAGATTACACTGCCTGGCGATCAGAAACAGTACGCGCATGGGCGGCTCTTTTAATGCCAGCAGATCATAATAGAGCTGTAAGGCTTTCTGCGGCTGCTTTTCTGCAATGGCATTGACCATATCGAAGATATGGTTGGTGATACGAGTGGTGCAGACAGCTTCCACATCCTCTGCGGTGACCACATCCCGGTCCAGACAATAGCAGATCAGCTTCTCCAGCTCCATCTGGATATTTTCCATATCGGTGCCGGTCTTGGAGAGCAGGAGCTGCGCGGTGTTTTCGGAGATCTTTTTCCCTTCTTTGCCCAGAATACCGGCGATCCAGCGTTTCAGTGTATTTTCATCCTGTACTGTGAACTCTGCCACATATCCCTTGGACTGCACGGCTTTGTAGAGCTTGCTGCGCTTATCCACTTCACTTTCCGTGAACACGAAAAAGGTGGTGTCATTGGGGTTTGCCAGGTATTCCGCCAGCTTTTCCCCGCCGGCTTTGAAGAGACCGGTATCTTTGAAGAACATGACACGGCGCTCTGCCAGAAAAGGCAGCGTCTCTGCCAGATCGATGACCTGTCCCAAGGAGAAATCCTTCCCCTGATAGAAATGGGTATTCATCTCGTCGCCGTCCTGACACAACGCCTTACGCAGACGGGTCGTGTACTGGTTCTTCAGATAACGTTCCTCTCCGTAGAGCAGGTAGATCTGTTTGAAATTGCCGGTTTTGATGTCTTCATTGATCCGCTGCATGACTTGATCCTTTCGGGAAAAATACAGTTTCGTTTCTATTATATTCCTAAAAGAGTATACCCCATTTCCTATTGAGGTTTCAAGGGGTGTATGCTATTATGAAACAAAACAGTTCGATCATGGACATATACGAGAGACAAAATTATGCTTGCATGATTTTGCGGAAAGCGCGGTTCGACCATCATACCATAAGAGGAAGGAAGAGAAAATGAGCAGGAAAAGCGGATTCATGCAGGAATTTAAAAAGTTTATTCTGAGGGGAAATGTAATGGATATGGCAGTCGGCGTGATCGTCGGCGGCGCATTTACCGCTATCGTTACTTCTCTGAATCAGGACATCCTTACTCCGGTTCTGGCAATCTTCGGAGGCACGGATTTTTCTAATTTATATGTGAAGCTGGGAAGCGGTGACACCGCACCGGTGCTGATGTACGGTAATTTTATCACAGCAGTCATCAATTTCCTGATCACCGCATTTGTGATCTTCTGCCTGGTAAAATTCATCAACAAGCTGGGAGACACCCTGCACCACAAAGAGGAGACTCCGGCAGCACCTACCACGAAGAAATGCCCATTCTGTAAGAGCGAGATCGCCATTGATGCTACGAGATGTCCTCATTGCACATCCAAACTGGACGAGGAGTAAAGTAATAGAGCAGTAAGGATCGAAACAGACCGTGGAGGAAAGCATGGGTAAAACACATAAGAAAATAGTGATAGCAGGAGTCTGTTGTCTGATGATAAGCATGCTGACAGGCTGCGGAAATGATACTACGAAAATCACCGAGGGGATGCAGCTGGTGGAAACACTGGATTATCAGGGTGCATTGACAGTCTTTGAAGAAGCGGAAGCACAGAAAGAGAACAGCCGTCTTATTGCAAGAGGCCGGGGGATTGCCAGCATGGGGCTGACAGAATATGATCAGGCAGTGCAGTATTTTACAGAGGCGTTGGAGCTTAGTGACGGCTGGGTGCAGAATGTAGACTACGATATGAACTATTATCTCGCAGCCGCCTACCGGAAGAACGGACAGCCTGCGGAGGCAAAAAAGGTATATGATGCCATTCTGGGACTGAAGCCGGAGGAGAAGGACGCCTATTTCCTGCGGGGATCGGCGGAACTGGAACTGGGAGATTACGAGAGTGCCAAGGCGGATTTCGACAAGGCAATCTCTATGGATCCGAAGAATTATGACCGGCTGATCGAGATCTACGAAGCCCTGGCAGACTACGGATACCGGGAAGTCGGGCAGGAGTATCTGCAAAATGTACTGAATACCGACAAAAAGCTGGATGCCTATGACAGCGGTCGTATTTATTATTACCTGGGAGATTATCAGAAAGCCTACCTGGCACTGGAAGAAGCCAAGGGTAAGGGTGGAGTGGACAGCTATCTGTACCTGGGGAAAGCTTATGCTGCCACCGGAGATTATAATTATGCCTCCAGTGTGTACAGCAATTACCTGTCCAAGCAGGGACCGGATGCGGAGATCTATAATCAGCTGGGATTATGTGAGCTGGCGAAAAAGGACTACCAGAAGGCGTTGGAAGCATTTCAGGCAGGAAAACAGATCGAAGGGAACAGCCTGATGCAGACCTTATCCTTCAACGAGATCGTGGCATATGAATATCTGCAGGATTATCAGAAAGCGGCAGTGCTGTTAAAAGCCTACTTACAAAATTACCCGGACGACCAGGCGGCCATCCGGGAACAGCAGTTTTTATCTACGAGGTAGAGGAGCAATCCTCTGCCTTTTGTCGTAATTGCAGAAGTTCGATATAATCCAGAAAGGATGCCGTGTTCTGGGGACTGAAATGCTGTATGATGTCCACCAGCTCAGCCACGGTCATGCCGGGAGCATATTCTTCATTTAAGGTATCCAGACTATAACGATAGGAAGTACGCCCCAACAGATAATCAACGGTCACTCCGAAATAATCAGCCAGCTGCAGTAATGCTTCCTGATCCGGGAAGTGAATATTGTTCTCATAATTAGAGACGGTGCCAACGGATACTTTTAAAATGGCAGCCAGTTCCTTCTGATAGATGCCCCGTTCTTCCCGCAGGGATGTAAGGATCTCACCGAAACTCCTCATATTGCCTCTCATTCTGCCGCAGATGCAGCACTATTTAAATGTTTTCTTTTAAGATTTGATGAAGTCTATTTTACTATATTTTAGTTTTAAAGGAATGACATTTTAGAAATAGATGAAAAATGTATAAAAGAAAGTCTAAAATTAATCTTACCTAAAAACAAAGAGATATACATGGAAACTCCTTTTGGGGACTCTTTGAGAAATCCTCTCATTTATAACTATTGCTATTTCGAGGAATACCCGATATAATAATCCAAGAGTTAGGTACAACTAACTAATGAGTGAATCATGTGAAACTCCTCAGAGGAAACGGAGCTGCTGAATCCGTGGACTGCCGGGAGGGGATCTCCCGGGAGGAGTTTTTCAGCCCTTTGTAAAGGAGAAGAACGAAATGAACTATTTAGAGATTGAAAAAGTAATCGGAAGAGAGATCCTGGATTCCAGAGGGAATCCTACCGTAGAAGCAGAGGTGACTCTGTTAGATGGCACGATCGGTCGTGGTATGGCTCCCAGCGGAGCATCTACCGGTGAATTCGAAGCACTGGAGTTAAGAGACGGAGACAAGAGCAGATATCTGGGCAAGGGTGTGCAGAAGGCGGTGGAGAACATTAACACCGTGATCAACGAGACATTGCAGGGAATGGATGCTTCTGATATTTATGCGATTGATAAGGCAATGATCGACGCAGATGGAACCAAGGATAAGTCCAGGCTGGGAGCCAATGCGATTCTGGCAGTATCCATTGCCAGCGCGAGAGCAGCAGCGATTTCCCTGGATATTCCCCTGTATCGCTTTTTAGGAGGTATCTCCGGTAACAGACTTCCGGTTCCCATGATGAACATTATCAACGGCGGTTGTCATGCGCTTTCTTCCGGATTGGATGTACAGGAATTCATGATCATGCCCGTAGGTGCGCCTTCCTTCAAAGAATGCTTAAGATGGTGCGCTGAAGTATTCCACGCCCTGGCTTCTATTTTAAAGGAGAGAGGACTGGCTACTTCCGTAGGTGACGAGGGTGGTTTCGCACCGGCACTAAAGTCTGACGAAGAGGCTATCGAGACAATCTTAGAGGCTGTGAAGAAAGCAGGCTACGAGCCCGGCAAGGACTTCAAGATTGCTATGGATGCCGCTTCCAGCGAATGGAAGACTGGCAAGGTCGGCGAATACAAGCTGCCTAAGGCAGGCACCGTATTTACCTCTGAAGAACTGATCGCACACTGGAAGAAACTGGTGGAGAAATACCCCATCATTTCGATAGAAGATGCACTGGATGAGGAAGACTGGGAAGGCTGGAAAAAGCTGACCGCAGAACTGGGTGATAAGGTACAGCTGGTCGGTGATGACCTCTTCGTAACCAATACCGAGAGACTGGCAAAGGGAATCTCCCTGGGCTGTGGTAACTCCATCCTCATCAAACTGAACCAGATCGGATCCGTATCCGAGACTCTGGAAGCCATCAAGATGGCACACAAGGCAGGTTATACCGCTATCTCCTCCCATCGTTCCGGTGAGACCGAGGACACCACCATTGCTGACCTGGCAGTGGCACTGAACACCTGTCAGATCAAGACCGGTGCTCCCAGTAGAACCGAGCGTGTGGCAAAATACAACCAGTTACTCCGTATTGAGGAAGAGCTGGGTGCAGCAGCCGTATATCCCGGCATGGGCGCATTCAACGTTCAGAATTAATCAGCTTTTATCCAAAACTATTTTGGTTTCTCTTTTTCTCTTCAGGGACTGTTCGAAAGGACAGTCCCGTTTGCGTTTTTCTTTTTTAAAAACCGTGCAACATTTTTCCTTTCCCATCTGTATCTAAGATAGAACGGCAAGGAAAATGACGTAAGATCCCGGGGATCGCCGGAAGAAGCAGTGGAAGAAAAAATCCATTATTTCATATTGACTTTTCCGGAATCTATGTGATAAAATCTCACCGTTGCAAAAATAGTAAAACAGCATAAAGACTTTAGGTAAGAATTGGAAACGACACATGTGTGCACTGCTCACTGATTAACGAACAACACACATGTGTCTTTTTGCGCTCATTTTTAGAAAAGGAGGGCATCCAATTATGCCGAAAACAAAATTACAGAACATTATTTTCACCCTGATCATGGCGTTCGTTATGGTGTACGCCATGGTCTGTTACAACATCGCACTGGACAAGGGAGGAATGACCAACGAGATCTTCCTGTTAGCGTTCTACGAGATTCCCATTATGTGGCCCGTCGCCTGTATTCTGGAATACTTTGTCGTAGAAAAGCTGTCCCGGAAGCTGGCATTCCGCATGGTATCTCCGGAGGATAAGCCTATTTTTATCACACTGGCGATCTCTTCCATGATCGTATGCGTGATGTGCCCGGTGATGAGTTTTATTGCCACCTGCCTCTTCATGCATCCCGGCAATCAGATCATCGCCCTGTGGCTGCAGAAGACCGTCCAAAACTTCCCCATGGCGCTGTGCTGGCAGATCTTTTTCGCAGGCCCCGGAGTGCGGAATGTCTTTGGGTTTGTTGTCGGGAAAAATGGCAAAAAACAAGAAAAATGAGAAACAGTGTAAGGAATAAAACCGATTATTAAGACTTGACTTTTTTTTACACAGGGTCTATACTGTGTATAGTTTAAAGATGATTACTAGAGTAAGAGTGGACGCGCGCCACTCTTTCTTGTTGTTGTGACGACAGTTCATATCAGTAAAGGAGGGCATACATGTCCAAACGAGAGGACTACGAAAGCAGAACCGAAGAACTGCTTGCGCCCATCGCAGAAGTAAACCAGGTGGAGATCTACGATGTGGAGTATGTGAAGGAAGGCAGTGACTACTATCTGAGAGCCTACATCGACAAGCCGGAGGGTGTGAATATTCTGGATTGTGAAAATGTCAGCAGAGCATTATCCGAAGCTCTCGACAAGGCGGATTTCATTCCGGATGCATACATTCTGGAGGTCAGCAGCCCGGGACTGGGCAGAACTCTGAAAAAGGATAAGCATTTACAGAAGAGCATCGGCGAAGAGGTGGAGATCAAACTGTTTAAACCCATCGACAAATGCAAGGAATTTTCCGGCATCCTGGAAAGCTTTGATGCAGATACGGTTACGATCACAGAAGAGGGAACCCCGAGAACTTTTGCCAGAGCAGACATCGCACTGATCCGCCTGGCACTGGATTTTTGATAATAAGAAGAAACCATACACTAAGAAAAGGCGAAAGCCGGAATGGAGGAAATGATGAATAAGGAATTAATGGAGGCACTGGACATTCTGGAGAAGGAGAAGGAGATCAGCAAGGAGACCTTGTTTGAAGCCATCGAGAATTCCCTGATGACAGCCTGCAAGAACCATTTTGGAAAGGCTGACAATGTCCATGTGGAGATCAATAGAGAGACCTGCGATTTTTTGGTATATGCTGAGAAGGAAGTCGTACCCACGAAGGACGATGTAGAGGATGACTGCTTACAGATTGCTCTGGAGGATGCACAGGAGATCTCCAAAAAGGCACAGGTCGGCGACATGATCCATGTAGAGATCAAGTCCAAGGAATTCGGACGTATCGCTACCCAGAATGCCAAGAACGTGATCTTACAGAAGATCCGTGAAGAAGAGAGAAGCGTGATCTACAATCAGTATTATGAGAAGGAAAAGGATGTAGTAACTGGTGTAGTGCAGCGCTATGTCGGCAAAAACATCAGCATCAACCTGGGTAAGGCAGATGCTATGCTGACCGAGAATGAGCAGGTGAAGGGTGAAGTCTTCAAACCCACCGAGCGTATCAAGGTCTACATCGTAGAAGTGAAGAATACCCCGAAGGGACCCCGTATCAATGTCAGCCGTACCCATCCGGAACTGGTAAAGAGACTTTTTGAGTCTGAAGTTACCGAGATCAAGGACGGTACCGTAGAGATCAAGAGCATTGCCAGAGAGGCCGGCAGCCGTACCAAGATCGCTGTATGGAGCAACAACCCGAACGTGGATGCGGTCGGTGCCTGCGTAGGTATGAACGGTGCCCGTGTCAATGCTATCGTAGAAGAGCTGCGCGGTGAGAAGATCGATATCGTGAACTGGGATGAGAACCCCGGTAACCTGATCCAGAATGCACTTTCTCCTGCCAAGATCGTAGCAGTATTTGCGGATCCCGATGAGAAGACTGCAAAGGTAGTCGTTCCCGATTATCAGCTGTCTCTTGCAATCGGTAAGGAAGGTCAGAACGCAAGACTGGCAGCAAGGCTGACCGGTTACAAGATCGACATCAAATCCGAGACACAGGCCAAAGATGCTCCCGGCTTCCGTTATGAGGATTATGTGGATGATTACGAGGATGAAACCGAAGACGATTTTGATGGAGAGCAGGAATAATAAATGGCAAAAAAGATTCCACTGAGGCAGTGCGTAGGCTGCGGAGAAATGAAAGGCAAAAAAGAAATGCTGCGTGTTCTTAAGACTCCGGAAGGAGAGATCTGTTTAGATACAACGGGCAAAAAGAACGGACGCGGTGCATATATATGCAGACAGAAGGAATGTCTGCAGAAGGCCCGGAAGAATAAAGGCTTAGAGCGTTCTTTCAAGATGAGTATTTCTCCGGAAAGTTATGATATGCTGGAAAAGGAGTTTGATCAGCTTGAAACAGAATAAGATTTATTCCCTTTTGGGACTTGCGATGAGGGGGCGTAACCTGGTAAGCGGTGAATTCCAGACGGAGGACGCTGTGAAAAAAGGTTCTGCCATGTTGGTGATCGTTGCAGAAGATGCATCCGCCAATACGAAAAAGTTGTTTCACGACAAATGTTCCTATTATGAAGTCCCGGTATACGAATATGGCACAAAAGAAGAGCTCGGCTGGGCGATCGGCCGGAACTTAAGATCTTCGGTAGGTGTGTGTGATGCGGGACTGGCAGATGCACTCATCAAGCAATTGGAAGCGAATTTGCCCGGTTAGGCAGAATGGAGGAAAGCATGGCGAAAATCAAAGTACATGAACTCGCAAAAGAATTAGAACTACAGAGTAAGGATATATTGAATTTTTTACAGGAAAAAGGAATTGAGGCAAAGGCAGCACAGAGCTCGTTGGAAGAGGATGCAGCAGCGCTGGTACGTAACAGCTTAGGACAGAAGAAGGCTACAGCAGCACCCGCTGTGGAAAAAGAAGCTCCGGCAAAGGCTGAAAATACAAAGCCTGTTGAGGAAAAGGCGCAGGAGGAAACAAAATCTCCCGAGGAAACGAAAAAGAAGAAAAAGATTATTTTCGTAAGTAACCCACAGAATTCCAAGATGCCCGGACAGCGTCAGGGCGGACAGAACGGACAGGGACAGAGAAATGCCGGCGGACAGCGTCCGAACCAGGGACAGAATAACAGATATCAGAACAACGGCTATCAGAACAATTCTTACAATAACCGTGTGCAGGCACAGACTCCCGTACGTCCCATCAAGCCGCTGACCCCGCCTTCACCCACACCCAGTGTGGCAATGGTACCCGGCAATAAGGGACAGCAGCCTGCGAAAAAGCCTGTAAATAATACTGCAGCCACGCAGGCTCCCGTAAAAGAGCAGGCAGCGCAGAATACCAATACCGCAGCTGCACAGGCAAGACCTGCGGACAGACCTGCGGAGAGACCGCAGAACAATAACCGCGACAACCGTCAGGGTGGTTACGGTCAGAATAATTACGGACAGAACCGTGATAATCGTGGTCAGAACGATCGTGGTCAGGGCGGTTATAATCGTGATAACAGAGATGGCAATCGTGATAATCGTCAGGGTGGCTATGGTCAGGGCAACCGCCAGGGCGGACAGAACGCAAACAGAGGAGGTATGGGTAATGGCAGACCTCAGGGAGGCGGATTTAACAGACAGGGTCGTCCGGGTATGGAAGGCGGCCAGGGTGATCGCAGGAATAACGGCAACGGTGAGCGCGGTTACGGCAATAACGGCCGCGACCAAAGAGGCAATGGAGGATCGGGTAATCGATTCGGAGATAACAGACAGAATAAGGGCTTCGCTCCGGAACCTGCAGGTAAAGATATTGAGAAGAAGCGCGAAGATGAAAAGAGACGTTTCAGCCAGGAGAAGGACAACAAGCGTTCCAAGAAGGACCATATCTACGAGGACGAGGACGCACTGAAGAACAAGCCCGGACGTTTCATCAAGCCGGAAAAGAAAAAGGAAGAGGTACAGGAAGAGCAGATCAAGGTGATCGTGCTGCCGGAATCCATTACCATCAAAGAACTGGCTGAGAAGATGAAGTTACAGCCCGCAGCCATCATCAAGAAGCTGTTCCTGGAAGGTAAGATTGTAACCGTGAACCAGGAGATCTCCTATGAAGATGCAGAGAACATTGCCATGGAATATGACATTCTCTGTGAAAAAGAGGTCAAGGTAGATGTCATCGAAGAACTGTTGAAGGAAGACGAAGAGGACGAGGCAGATCTGGTGGAGAGACCTCCCGTAATCTGTGTTATGGGTCACGTTGACCATGGTAAGACTTCCCTGTTAGACGCTATCCGTAAGACCAACGTAACCGATCGTGAGGCAGGTGGTATCACCCAGCACATCGGTGCTTATACTGTAAATGTGGGAGACCGTAAGATCACCTTCTTAGATACTCCCGGACACGAAGCATTTACCGCCATGCGTATGCGTGGTGCCAATGCGACCGATATCGCTATCCTGGTAGTAGCAGCGGACGACGGCGTAATGCCCCAGACCGTAGAGGCGATCAACCATGCAAAGGCAGCGGGTGTGGAGATCATCGTAGCAGTGAACAAGATCGATAAGCCCTCTGCAAACATTGACCGTGTAAAGCAGGAGCTGGCAGAGTATGAGCTGATCCCCGAGGATTGGGGCGGAAGCACCGTATTTGCACCTGTATCCGCAAAAAGCGGCGAGGGTATTGACCAGCTGCTTGACATGATCCTGCTGACCGCAGACATCATGGAGCTGAAGGCGAACCCCAAGAGAAAGGCAAGAGGTCTGGTCATCGAGGCAGAGCTGGATAAGGGCAAGGGACCTGTTGCCACGGTTCTGGTACAGAAAGGTACCTTAAGAGTGGGAGAGACCATTGCGGCCGGCGCATGCTTCGGCAAGATTCGTGCCATGATGGACGACAGGGGCCGCCGCGTGAAGGAAGCAGGACCATCCACGCCAGTGGAAATCCTGGGCCTCAACGATGTGCCGAATGCCGGTGAGGTATTTGTGGCTACTGAAAATGAGAAGGAAGCAAGAAACTTTGCTGAGACATTTATCTCAGAAGGAAAGAGTAAACTGATAGAGGATACCAAGGCAAAACTGTCTCTGGATGACCTGTTCAGCCAGATTCAGGCCGGTAATGTAAAGGAATTGCCGATTATCGTAAAGGCTGACGTGCAGGGCTCCGTGGAGGCTGTAAAGCAGAGTCTTACCAAGCTCTCCAACGAGGAGGTTATGGTGAAGGTGATTCACGGCGGCGTAGGCGCCATCAACGAATCCGACGTTTCCCTGGCATCCGCGTCCAACGCAATCATCATCGGCTTCAACATCCGTCCGGATGCAACAGCCAAGTCCATTGCGGAGCGCGAGAAGGTGGATCTGCGTCTGTACCGTGTCATCTACGACGCGATCAACGACGTGGAAGCAGCCATGAAGGGGATGCTGGATCCGATCTTCGAGGAGAAGGTTATCGGTCACGCAGAGGTGCGCCAGATCTTCAAGGCCTCCGGCGTGGGCAATATCGCAGGCTCCTATGTACTGGACGGTGTATTCCAGAGAGGCTGCAAGTGCCGTATCACCCGTGAGGGCGAGCAGATCTTCGAGGGTCCGCTGGCTTCCCTGAAGCGTTTCAAGGACGATGTGAAGGAAGTAAAGGCTGGCTACGAGTGCGGTCTGGTCTTCGAGAAGTTCAACGACATCAAGGAGCTGGATATCGTAGAGGCTTACACCATGGTGGAAGTGCCGAGATAGGGTGAAATAATATGAGAAAGAACAGTATTAAGAATACAAGAGTCAACATGGAAGTACAGAGAGAATTAAGCAGTATCCTTCGTGACGGGATCAAAGATCCTAGAGTGGCACCGATGACATCAGTTGTTGCTGTGGAAGTAGCACCGGATCTGAAGACATGTAAAGCTTATATCAGCGTTCTTGGGGATGAGAAGGCACAGCAGGATACTGTTGCAGGACTTCAGAGCGCAGAAGGATTTATTCGCCGTGAGTTGGCGCATACATTAAATATGAGAAACACACCGGAGATTAAGTTTGTACTGGATCAGTCTATAGAATATGGTGTAACTATGTCAAAGAAAATTGATGATGTAACAAAGCATCTGAAACGTGATGAAGTATCAGAGAGTGGTTCAGAAAGCGGAGATGAATAATATGTTAAAAGAAATGCTGTGCAATGTAAAAACAGTTGCGATCAGTGGTCATATCCGTCCGGACGGGGACTGTATCGGTTCCTGTCTGGGGCTTTGCCGCTATCTGAAAGATGAATATCCGCAGATTCAGACGGACGTTTATCTGGAAGAATTCAGACCGGTCTTCCGGTTTCTGAGTGGTGCAAAAGAAGTTCACCATGACCTTGAGGGAGCTCCGGTATATGATCTCTTTATCGCACTTGACTGTGGAGAC
>OFMH01001141.1_pt1 | contig 15276 bp, 17 predicted proteins | sample 1541761 | NCBI WGS metagenome assembly OFMH01 (sample SAMN04209249, study PRJEB22552) | human gut metagenome | biome: gut; material: feces | host: Homo sapiens | place: USA: Oklahoma
CGTCCAGCCGGTAGGTCCCATCGGTGGGCACATCCAGGCAGCCGATGATGTTCATGCAGGTGGATTTGCCCGAGCCGGACTGCCCCACGATGGCCACAAACTCGCCCCGGTCGATCCGCATAGAGATGTGATCCGCTGCTTTTACCGTGGTATCACCCATCTGATAGTATTTGCATACCCCGTCAAACTCGATCAGTGCGCTCATGGATCAGCCCTCCGTTGTGGTCATTGTGACGGCGGCGCCGCCATAGTAACCGGCATTGGTCAGGGTGGAGGGGTCGTATCCGATCACATCGCCGTCGGTCAGCCCGCTGAGGATCTGAATGTACTGGTCATCGCTGATACCGGTACGGACCGGAACATACACATACCCTTCCGGTGCAGTCATGGACGGATCGGCGTTGGCAGCGCTGGGGCTGTTGGTGGTCACCAGCACATAGCTGCCCCGCAGCAGGGCGGCGTTGGGCACTGCCAGCACATCCTGGACTTGCTCGGTCTGGATCTGGACGGTGGCGTTCATGCCGGGGCGCAGCTCGCCGGTGCGGTCGATGCGTACTGTTACCGGATAGGTCGTGGTGCCGCCGGTGGTGGTGCCTGCGACCAGCACACTGGTCACAACACCGGTGTATACCTCGCCGGGCACTGCGTCTGCCCGGATCTCCACCGTCTGCCCAGGTTTCAGGGAGCGGATCTTCAGCTCGTCCACTGCCAGGTTCATTTCCAGATAGCTCATGTCATAGATGGTGCACAGGCTTTCGTTGTCGGAGAGGCTGGTGCCCACGGTGTCGCCGGCTTTGACCCGCTTTTCCACTACGGTGCCCCGGATCGGAGAGGTGATAGTGTAATTGGCCAGCGCTCTCTGGGCAGCCTCCACGTTCAGCTGCGCACTGCGCACAGAGGTCTGTGCGGTGCGGGACTGCCGGTCCAGATCCCGGCCAGACAGCCGGAGCAGGACCGTATCCCGCCGCACCGAAGCGCCTTCGGCTGCACAAAGCTCTGCCACAGTGCCGGAGGCGGCAGCTGTGATCGTCTGCTCCTGCTGGTAGCGGAAATGAGCAGAACCAATGGAGCCCACGCCGTTTACTGTGGCGGCTGCGGCCTGGGCGGGGGTCAGTCCGCCGGGATTGGGGACGGCAATGGTCACCGTCCGGGTCAATAGATTGCTTCCGCTGGCACTGTCTGTTCCAGACACCGACCGCACGGTGCCCTCCAGCGCTTCAAAAGTGGTGTCTACCAGCACCTGGGCTTTCTGCCCGATGCTGAACCCGGCGGCTTCAGCAGCGGGAAATTCCAGTCCCAGCAGCATCACCGACCGGTCACGCACAACGGCCAGCTCCTGCCCGATCTGCACGGCATCGCCTTTTCCCACCAGGAACGCGGTCAGGGTGCCGTCGATGGGGCTGCGGATAGTTTGATCGTCCAAAGCATTTTCGTAGCCGTTTTTTGCTTCTTCCAGGGCCAGCTGGGCTTTTTCACACTCGGCAGAAGCGTCGGCGCTGTCCAGTGTGTACAGCACGGTGCCTTTTTCGATCTCGTCACCCAGCTCAAAGTCTGCGGTCAGGACAGTCCCCTTGACCAGGGTGCGCACGGTGTAGGCGTCCGCCGCTTGGATCGTGCCGCTGCCGTTGAAGGTGTTTACGATGTCCCGCCGTTCCAGCGGCTGCTGGATGTAGTTGGCGGATGCTGGGGCGGTCTGGGGGGACAGCATTGGGCCAACAACGGCTCCGCCGATCACAAGCACACCGGCCGCAGCGGCCAGCAGTTTCCAATGGCGTTTGCAGAAACCCTGTGCCCGGTGCAGGAACGGCTCCCGGACCGCGGTGGATGTTTTTTCTGGATTTTCGTTTTGCATCATGCAGCAAAGACCTCCTGTTATTGGATAAGACCAAGCGGGAAGCGCCCTGATCTTTTCAGTACAAGGCGCTTGCAGCCGGACTGTGCGGCATAAGTATCCCGCGTTGCAGCAGTAAAATCAACCAAAACAGCCCAAATTTAAGCTGTTTTTAAGATGAGGGGCAGGAACGGGGGATAAAATGCTTGCCTGCTCGTTAATACGAAAGAGGCAGCGGTTTTCCTGCAAAGACAGAACGAAAATTCGTCTGCCAGACAGCGCAGCAGGGAACAGACAAAAAGACCTTGACAAATCCATTGGAAAGCGTTAAAATGTTTAGCGTTGTAAGATATATGGGCCCGTAGCTCAGTTGGGAGAGCGCTGCGTTCGCATCGCAGAGGTCAAGGGTTCGAATCCCTCCGGGTCCACCAAACAAGAAAAATCCGAACCTATTTCCGATTGGAGAAGGGTTCGGATTTTTCGTTTTCTTCGGCTTTGAGAATGAAGGCTCCCAGAACAAGTAGGTAAGATAAAATCCAATGAAGTCAATTGGTTTTAATTCACTGTATAGAGTACCTTCTAATGATAAAATTATATATTAATGTGGAAAACACACAGTCGATATGGTATAGTATATAAAATGAAAGCAAGGAGGTTCCTTATAAATGTACCATTCTTTGATGTTTTCTGAAAGCAAAGAGATTATATCTACTGGTTCTGTCATCTCGTTTAATAGTGAGCCAATTACAATAAAATTATTTGAGGAAACAAGGCAAATTGTAGCTTTAAAGTTTATATTCAAACAGGATAGTGCAATAAAAGGACAATCTTTATCGACGGAAGTTGTGAACGATGAACTTCAGTTAATATTGTTCAATTTTGATAATCCGATAGGAACTGGGACAACCAAACCGATGAATTTTGCTCGGTACGGTAAAAAAACACTATATTTACACTTCAGAGTGACATCTTTATCCGATTCCGATAGAACGTTATATTACTCTATATATGCGGAGGATAACGAAGAAGATGGAAAATGATAAAAAACCTGTTATTATAAATCCTCAACTGGATATGGCGAGTCAAATGACAGTCCATTCAAATTTAAGACAAGACATCATTTGCACAACAAAAGATAAATTGCAGTTATCGCTTCAAAGTTTCCAGTCCGCAATAGAAGCTAAGCAGGGAATTTTTACCTACAGCGGTATTTTTTTGTCGTTGCTGATTACGCAAATTACATCATCAACTAAAGATGTATTTGGATTGACTGCTGAAGTATGGAATGCAATCATTATTGTTGCTCTTTTTTTGAGCGGTATTGCAACAGCTTGTTCGTCAGTTAAGTTCTTGTCAATAGCAAAAAATCGAGATATTGATGAAATTTGCAAAAGAATCATGGGACAAGAAGGCGAGTGATTGATGATTCCACTACCTTTACAATATGTAGAGGCTGTTGCAAAATAAAAATGCGATAGCAACTTGCACAAGGAAATAGCGCAAAATCAGAAACCCGGAACCCTTTTTGAGCCGTTTTGGCCCTGAAAAGATTCCGGGTTTTGCGCATTATTTTTTCAGGGAGCTATTTTGCAACAGCGTCTGTTTTTATGCTGCAACAGGCAAGGCTTGTAGAGCTTCCTGCTCTTTCAGCCATTCCTCATATTCACGCTGGCCTTCCTCGCTGTTGAAAAACTCAACCATGGAGGGATAAAAGCAACGTGCAAGGGTCTTGATTGCTTCATCCGGGTAGCCGGATTTGTTTGACTTCTTCTTTTTGTTCAAATAGTATCCTCCGAAAATCAAAGTTCCATATCTTGCCCACGCTTGCGGTTTTTCTGCGGCACATTCATGGTGCGCTCCTGCTTGGGGGCAAGAATCTTTTCCAGAAAGCCGCGCACCAGTTCAGGCGCACGGTGTAGCGCATCTAGATAGGGCTTCACTTCATACCAGAGTTCATGATACTTTTGACCCCAATGAGCAGCTTCCTTCTTGGCGGTGGAAAGTTCTTCTTTCAGGCGGCGGTTCTCCACGTCCATCATATAGCCGTGGTCGGCCTGTTTTTTCAGCTTGGAGAATTCTTCTTCGGTCAGCGAGTAGTTACCGAGAAAGGTGCGCTTGCCGATATAATCCAGACCGCGCGCATGAATGAGGGCTTCTTTCGTGAGCGTGGTCTTTTTCTGAATGGAGGCAAGTTCTTTCTCCTTTTGGGAGAGGGCCTGACTGGTTTTAGCAAGCGATTGTGCCTGCTGGTCGGCTTGGGTGGTCAGGGTGTCCAGCCGTTCCTGCTCCCGCTGGACTTTGAACTGAGTGACAGTCAGGTGTTCTTCGGTGCTGCCGCGCTCGCCGCGCTCTACATCGGTGTACCCGGCATTGTGCATATAGTTGAAGAAATCGTCTTGCAGGATGCTGTACGACTTCTTCAGGACTGGTTTGCCGTTCTTTTGCAGGACGGGCTCTCCAGCATCGTCCAGCAGGGGCTTGGATGCCCACTTCTTGCTCCGGCTGACCTGCATGACGGTCTCCTTGACTGTGCCGACCAGTGCCTTGTCCTTGCAGCGTTTCGACCACAGGATCTGCTTTTCCACCACAGGTACATAGACCACATGGAGGTGGTAGTGGTAAACTTCGCGGCCTAGTGCTTCGGTCATGGCACGGTTGATCTCATCGGCGTGCATGACTGCCGAGAGGATATACTGCTCACCACCCACGATTTGAACGGCTGCTTTGTAGGCGTCCTCATAGAACTGCTTGGCGAACTCGTAGCCACCGTGATTGTCAAAATAGGCCGAGTTGACATCAAAGACAAGCTCGCAATAATGGGTGGCATCCGGCTTCAGGCCGCGCGTTGAAATCGTACCAGCGGTTTCCAGTTGGGCGAACAGGTCAGTGTAGCTGGCGGTTGGCTTTTTGAAGTGGACGTTCCATGCAGCGCGCTGAGGGATAATATCGGGGTTCCGATAGCTGTCCTTTTCGCGCTCGTTGTGCTGCTGGGTATTGCCAACGGCTTTGTCTGAAACGGCGAGATTTCGGACACTGGTGCGGTCAATACCATCATTTCTTGCCAAAGGGCATCCCTCCTTTCGGGGTTCAGAGGAAGGTGACGGGGACGGAGATGCACTTCCCCGGAAGTGTAATAACCCACTATGACACTTTCATCCCTATGGGCTGCAAAGTGTAGTGGGCTCTTCGAGGACTCTCCGAGGGGGAACGTCTCCTGCGGGAGAATTACAATCAAGTTCGCACAATGCGAACTTGATTGCTCCGTACGCATCTGAAAAAATTGCGTACGGACTTCAAATAACCTGTACGGTTCGTACGGTGTACGAAAATCTGAAATATAAACGATACCACGTTTCAATTTGTCTCGATTTGCCGTACAGGTGCGTACAAGTACAGACCGTACAGGTTGTACGAACTTCTTCCGTGAAAAAATGCACTTTTTACGGGCAGGGGTGGACAAGCGGCTCGATGCCCACAAAACCCCGCACCCTGCGGCCACCGGGCAGATAGATGTTGTTGGTGGCTTCAAGGTTGTAGCGGCGGTCATTCTGGCGCAGTTCTGCGCTGAAACGGATCGCCGATACGCTGTGACAGGCATTGTCCTCACACCACTGTTTATAAATGTCGTAGAACTCCTTGGAGCTGATGGAGTAGTCCGCCTTGAAACGGAAGTAGCCCTCGGACTCCATGAAGTCGATGACATTGTTGCTGCTGCGCTTGATGGTGTCCACGTTGGCGGCGGCTCGTTCGCTGACGGTAAAGCGGAAATCGTTCTGCACCAGCCGATGCAGCCCTTCCAGACACCAGAGCAGGATGCCTTCCAACTCGGCGCACATCTTCTCCACAAGGAAGGGATCATCCGTGCGGTCGGCAGGCTTGTCCTTGGTGGTCAGGATGAGCTGGCGGCGGAAGAAGCCATCCGAATGGTCATACAGCGAGGTCAGCGCACCGTTGCCGAAGCAGAGGAACCGGGCGTAGATGTCGCGCTGGTAACTCTGGACACCCTTGCGCTCCAAGTCCAGCTTGGCTTCGGCGGTCACGATGGTCTTAATATAATTCGTCTTGGGCAGGGCGTTCATATCCATATTATCATCGATCATCAGCAGGCGGCGTTCCAGATCGGCGCAGGCAAAACGGTTGTTCTCCACTTTCTGGACGCTGCCGTTGCTGGCGGCATCTCCCATGAGCCGTTTCAGTACCAGCCCGATGCGAGATTTGCCCTCGCCGCCCTTGCCGACAATGAGCATCATCTTCTGCCCCTTGGTGCTGGGGATCAGGCAGTAGCCCAGATACTCCTGCAAGGTGGGAATGTCAGCATCGTCCAGCAGCTCGTGCAGAAAGGTCAGCCAGCGGTCAGGGGTGGCGGCTTTGGGGTCATACTTCACAGGCAGGCGGTTCTGGCAGAACAGGCGGCTCTCCTGAAAAGGGCCGTCCGGCAGATGGTACACGCCGTTCTGGAGGTGGATGCAGTCCTGCTCGATGGGGAACGGGTCGGAAAAGGCCAGCAGCTTGATGGTCTCCAGAATGTTGGTGACCTTTTTGGACAGGCCGGAGGTGACATATTCCTCGATGTTCTCCAAGATGCGCTGCTTGATCTCGCTTTCGTCCTCCACCGGTCCGTCCAGCGTGTACAGTGTTCCGTTGACGCATTTCAGCGGCCACTGTTCCAGAAAGGCGCGGCCAAACTGGACTTCATCGATCTTCTTACCGTTGTACCAGTCCGGCCATAAGGGATTGCGGGAAATGTTTTTCTTCATGTGGTGGTTCTCCTTTAGAAAAGTGAAGTGGTGGGTCTCACCGTGAGACCCACCACTTCGGGTGAATAAATTATTAGGCGCACTTTGCCAGAGCAAGGCGGTCGGTGCGCTCCTCCAGCATCAGCAGGTACGACCCGGACAGCAGCTGTGCGGCGGCAGCGGCCTTCTGCTGGGGCCTCCCAAATGCAACGCAGTCCGTCAGGTGCTCGATGGTCTCGGTCGTGTGGAGGGCTTCTTCAAACCGTGGGTCATGCGGTTCCTCCGGGGTGGCGGGCTTGTAGCGCTCCTGCCAGTCGTGCAGCAGGTCGAGATAATCGGTCAGCACCCGCAGACAGTAGGCGATGTCTGCCCACTGCTCGTCCGTCAGGCCACGCTTGGGCGGCGGCAGGGCGATGGCATTGGCGGGCGGCTTGTCCGGGTCAAGCCCGAAGTCGTGTATCAGCTTCTCGGCGGCTTGCCGTGGGTTCAGGTCGAACAGTTTGGCGGTGAGGTCGATGGCATCTCCATTGGCCCCGCAAGCGAAACAGTAATAGTAGGATTCGTTCAGCATCATACTGGGGTGGTTGTCGGAATGGAACGGACAGCACACCATACCATGGCGGTCGGGCTCCATGCCGTACATCTCTCCCACCTGCCGAACGGTGATGGCGGACTTGACAGTTTGATACAGGCTCAAGGGTATTCCTCCTTTGTTTCGTGCGTTGCACCAGAGACCCCAAAGTGGGAACTCTGGTGTTTTTTGTTTCCTGCCTGAATATACGGGGAATTTTGCAGAAAGAGCAAAAAAGCGGCAGAACTGCAACGGAAAAAGAAAAAAGCCCTTACTGGTTGCAGGGCTGCAACAGCAAGGGTGGAGAGGTGACCGTATATTGAACAAAACGGCAGAGCGTATTATAATGAGGAAAAAGCTCAAAAAGGAGGGCCGACCACATGGCGCAGGAATATCTGCCCGCACCGTCCAACGTCCGTCTTGCGGACTTGATGAAAGAGCACAATATCAGCCAACCGGAGCTTGCCAAGGAAATCGGCTGCTCCAAAAGCACCATCAGCCGCTTCATCAGCGGCGCAAAAGGGACGCTGACCCATGAGCAGGTGCTGAAAATCGCAAGGCTGTTTAATGTGTCCACGGATTTCCTGCTGGGAGAAACCAACATCCCCGACCGCAAAAATTACGACATTGCCGAACTGGGCTTGTCCGTAGAAGCTGCAAAGAACCTCTACACAGGGCGTGTCAATACAGAGGTGGTCAACCTGCTGCTGGAAAACGCCCGCTTTGCAGAGCTTACTTACCGCATAGCGCAGTATTTTGATGATACCTTTGCATCCGGTATCGCGGCACAGAACGCCATGCTCACGACATTGAGCACCCTGCTGCGCACAAGGGTCAAGACCCCGGAGGCAGCCAAAGCCGCAAAGGACATCAGCCTTCGGAGAAAGCCGGTGTATCAAGGTGATCTTGATGACATTGAAATGTACTTCATGGCGGCGGTCAAGGAAATCAAAAAGGGTATCGGGAGCCATTACGCCGAACAGGAAGCCATGAGCAAGAAAGTGGCAGAGAAGATGTTCACCGAATTGACTAAAGGGCAGGATGTGCAGCACCCAACGATTACGGCAGAGCAGTTGACAGATGCAATGTTGGACAGCGTTTCAGGCATGGAAGGAGCTACGCCGGAAGCGCTGGAACAGCTGCGGAACGGTCTGCTTGGAATCTTGCAGTCTGCCGCAGAGCAGGAAAACGCCCATGAAGCAGACGAATGAACGGCTTTGTGCGCTGGCGCAGAAAGGGGACGCCGCCGCACTGGACAGCCTGATCGAAAACAACAAGTCCTTTATCGGCAAGGTGGCAAATGACCTTTTCCGCAGCATGAATCTGGCACAGTCCGGCCTGAACCTTGACACGGACGATTTGAAACAGGCGGGCAATCTGGGCTTATGGAAAGCTGTGTCGAAGTTTGATGCAGCCTGTGGCATGAAGTTCCTGACCTATGCGGCTCCTGCCATCCGCAACGCCATGATGGACATGGTGCGGGATGCCTTTGCCGCTTTTGAGCAGCGGATGGTGACGGAAGACAAGGACGGCGTCTGCTACCAGCGCGTTTCGCTGGATGAGGTTCTGCCGGGAGAAGAGCAGCTGCGGCGTATAGAAGCCATAGCCGACCCCTACGCCATGCAGCCGCAGAGTATTATGGGAGAGCAAGAATCGCGCCGGGAACTGTACGATGGCCTGAAACGGCTGACCCAACGGGAGCAGACTTACCTGCTGTACCGCTATGGCTTCACCGATGGTGAGGAACATCCTTTGATCGGTACGGCGATATACTTCCACCTGACAAAAGGGCGCGCCAAAAAGACCGAGGAACAGGCCATGGATAACCTGTGGCTGGAACTGCCGTGGTGGTTTATATGAATGGGCAGAGAGGAATTGTGTCAAATTGACATAATTCCTCCCGATAAGAGGGATGTGAGCGAAAATGCTGGCAATGTATCTGGCAGTTCTGGATGACCGGAGCAGCGAAGAACAATTTATAGGTGTATATAATACCTACAAACGGCTGGTCTACCATACCGCTTACAAAATTATGGGCGATTCGTATCTGGCAGAAGACGTACTGCAAGAAGTGTTTTTGTACGTTGCCAAAAATTTTTCTAAAATTCATCGAGAAAACTGTCACGAACTCGCCGCTTATCTCGTTAGTTGTAGTAGAAGCCGTGCATACGATATGCTTTGCAAGCAGCGAGAAGAACCGCTGGAAGAAGTCCCGGACGCACCAGACGATGCCCCGGTGCCGGACGATGCAGTAGTCAGCACCGATAAACATCCAACACCTGACAGAACTGATCAGCCAGATGAAACCGATGTACCGTGATCCGCTTCGCCTTTTGGCAATGGGCTACACCAACCGGGAGATTGCCGAATCGCCTGGACTGACGGATGAAGTGGTTCGGATGCGGCTTTTCCGTGGAAGAAAACTATTGTGGAAGGAGCTAAACAGCCATGAGTGAGCGGACAGAAGTTTCTTTTGACGCTGCATTGATGATGGCACTCCGTGCAGATGCACAAAAAGAACTGGACGAACTGCCAACTCCAGCACAGCTTAAGGAACGCTACCCGGACACTTCCCGATGGGATGCTCGCCTGCAAGCGGCATTGCATAAACGCCGCCCTATGCTGAAACGGGTGCTTGTTGCAGCCCTGACGCTGGTAATTTTAACTCTCGGTGCGCTTGCAGTAAGCGCAGACTTCCGCAAGACAGTCTATACGATGATTCAAAAATTTCTGCCCATTGAGATGCAGCTGACGTATCAAGTGGATGGAGAACCATTGGAACAGCTTCCGAATGGATACAGCGATTATTATGTGCCGGATGGCTTTGAACGAGATTGTGAGCAGGAATTTGAAAGCGCAGAAAACTTTTTGCACGTTTACTCGTCAAAAGGAAGCGGTAAAGGATATACTGTTCGATGCTCCATTATACAGCCGGGGCAACAGTCCTCGTTTGACAATGAGCATACAACTTATGAGAACGTAAAAGTTGGAGACGCAGACGCAACTTTGGGAACGAGCGTAGAAAAGAACGGCGATACAGTATATATTTTAAGCTGGGAGCAGAGAGGCATTTCAAACACGATTATGGGAAACATCTCACAAGATGAGATTGCGAGAATCGCTGAAAACATTTTTTAATATGAGCCTCCATGTTATTTGTTAGAATCAACAAATAACATGGAGATTTTTTGTATAAGCGTACAAACATAACGAAAAGCAGAGATTTTTTTAAAAAAGCTGTCACAAACATAAGGCGAATTACGTTGACTAAACAAAAGCTCCTATTGGGAGCAAAAAAATGGAGGTGTATTGTCTATGTCAAAAAAGCGTTTCTTGTCTAGCATTCTTTCAGTGGTGATGCTCTTGAGCCTAGCGTGTTCTGCCTTGGCCGTGGGGCAGTCTGGACGGTATATTGGAAACAGCACCATCAATGGTTCAATCTATCGGACCTACTATCAGGTTGATGCTCAAACGAGAACTGGCATAAAAAGTATCAGCGTTTCCGGTACTCTCTATGAAAAAGGAACATTTGGAGCATGGCAGAGAGTAAGCAACTGTTCAAATACCAGCACGACCTCGAACTGCATGGCAAGCGGTAACTACAATACCAAACCGGGAAAATCTTACAAACTAGAATATTCAGCAACATTTAATTATTCTGATGGGCGGAGTGAAACCGTTACAGGAAGTACCAGTAGATAAATAATATCATGTGCTTCATCAAAATTAGAAAGGGTGACTCCGATGCAGTTATAAAAGCGTAGAAGAAAACTTTTAACAGTCTTTATGAGGTGAACACAAATGAAGATAACAGTGAAAATTGTATCGTTTGTAATGAGCGTTGCCCTCCTTATGAGTTGTCCGATTTATGGAATGGCAAGTTCAGAAGGTGTTGAAAAAGCCCAACGAGGAAGCAATTCAAAACTAATCAAACCAACTGTTACCGTATATATTTCGCCTGAGGTTGCCGCACAAGTGACAGATTAAGAAATCGATCAGTTGATTCGTGGAGCAGCGGCTAAAGATGGTGATACTATTATAATTTATGATGTGGGATATGCGTCCTCTGATGATAAAGATGCTCTCCAAGGCTCATCGGAGCGATTAGGGCGATATAATTATCCAACCTCATATTCTTACGGAACCGAATGGGAAGCCCAGAACTATTTTGTTATCTCAGTAGCAAAGGGGCAAACGACAACTTTGACCAGAGCATTTGAACAGACAATTGGAACGTCTCTTAAAGTCGGAACTCCATTTGAAATAACCGCTGAACTAAAAAAATCCGTAACGGCAAGATATGAAACAACTCAGAAGTTTGCAGGTCCTCCGGAGACCAGTGCATACAATAGTAGAGAATATCGAGTACAGTTTTATGCGAGAACTTGCACATGGACGCAAAGACAAGTCGATATTCAAACGGGAAAAACAGTGGCAAGCAAAACTGGTCAGGCGGATGTGCCTTCTAAATATCTGCTATATAGTTTGGATCATTTGATGGGATGATGAAAAATTTTTTTACGGTGACTTTTTCTGCGATAGTCTTTTTAGTTGGTATAGTATTTGTTCTTTGTGCTGATGCTGATATTCTGAGGTACAGATTTAATCAATCCATTACGCTTACAGTAATTGGAGGATGCATTCTATGTACTTTAGGTGGTATCGGCCTTCTCATGAATCTTTGGGCTATCTTAAAAGGTTGGAATGATAAATAATGGTTGAACATAGTATCAGAAAATTATAGCCATAAAAATCAAGCAATTGCCCTTATTTTTAATGAAACCGTCGGTAAATGTTGAAAACCATCAGCTATCCGTCTTATGGTGACTTTGGTCGAATAGCTGATGGTTTATCGGAAAGGTTGTAATATGAAAAAAATTTTATCAGGCTTTCTCTCGCTAGTAATGGTTTTCATATTTTCTGTTCCGGCATTCGCTACGAACCCCCTTACCTATACGTATCTTCCGGTTGTAGAAAATACAAAGTCTAACGAATCCCCTATGCCAAGAGTCCCTAACGGAATTCCTATTGAAGTTATAGCAAAAGTCGATGGAACAGGTGTTAAAGTTAAGGTAGGCAATATCGGTGTTGACGGATTAGATAATGTTACAGTAACCGTGACTGCTACTGGCTATGCTAAGTCCAAAACGCAATCTAGTTATGTTCCGCCTATAGTCGGCAAAACATTTGACTTTTATATTCCTTATATTAAATGCAATACGACTTACAATGTAACCATTGATGTAGTCGATGGAAGTGGCACGAAACATCTGACTGGTACTGCAAAATTAACTTGGAGCGAGGATGACTTAAAAAATGCTCATTGGCATCGTGGCACTAGTTCAACCCGCGCAGCCAGTCTAGAGTATCATTTTTCTAAGCACGGTAGCGAAGTTGGCGCAACAAATTTAGTTGAATACCTAAATTTTGCAAACAGCTATCGAGATCAAGTCCTATATGATTTGAACCGTGGAAATACAAGTGACTACTATATTAATGATAGTTCGACTCCTACTCCGGGGAAAAAATATAAGTCTAAATCATCTAAGCAGTTTATCATTTTAGCAAATTCTGATCAGTTTATTTTGACATATGGGATTTAAGTCTATTTACAAGAATAAAAGTTGATTCCGTAAAAAGTCTCTAAAAAATTGGTGTGTAAACCCCGGAACCATCTAGAGCAATCTATGCTCGAACTGGATCCGGGGCTTTACTTTTTATGAGCACTCAGTTGATATTGATATACCTCAAGTTTTATAGTGGCTTTCTACACTCCATGAATCCAAAAACTATTACTTCCTTCAGGATCTTTGCTTTTCCATTCTTTTATTTTTTGGAAAAAATCCTGAAATTTTCCATCTTCCAATGCAAGCTTTTCAATCTGTTCCCATTGTTCCGTTGTTATTTTCTGTGATGCATAATAGGAAAAATCAGGAATAACTTGTTCCAAATAAGGATTCAAACAATAAAAATCATCATCGGACACAAAAATAGAATCCGCATTCCAGTTTTGGGGATGCCTAATGTCATAACAAAACTCTAGGACATCATGGGACACTAGTTCTTTCAGCAACATTGTTCTCATAGTTGATTCTCCTTTAAAGCATAATTAGCTTCTATGAAACTTCAGAACTCCAATTTGTTTTAACTCGTTGGACCAATATGGTTAATTTAATAATTATACGACAATTATATTTTATTTGTTGCAAATAAAATAGCAACTTGAAAATGTTTGGCGCTTTAACCAATATATCACAAGAAATATTGTGCAACTAAGAGAACTTTGATTGAGGCTGCACACTCGGTTGACTTGTAAAGCGAAAAGCATTACAATGGATTCGAGGTGATAACTATGGAAAAATCGATGATGCTGAACGTCCGGGTCAGCCCCAGCGTCAAACAGCAGGCCGAGGATGTACTGAAACAGCTTGGCATCCCGATGGCAACAGCTATTGATATGTACCTGCGCCAGATCACTCTGACGGGCGGCATCCCCTTCTCGCTGTCTTTGCCGAAAGCTCCTGCGGCTCTGAATGCTGACACCATGACCGATGATCAGCTTCATGCAGCCTTGCAGGTAGGCATTAAGGAAATTCAGAACGGTGATACCGTGGATGCTGCAAGCGCATTCGCACAGTTCAGGGAACAGCACCGATGAAGCAGTATGACGTAAAAATCTCCCATGCAGCCCTCAGCGATATGGAGCAGATTTACAGCTATATTGCTGACCGTCTGCTGGAGCCTGACACGGCTATGGGGCAGTATAACCGCATTGCGGAAGCCATCCAGTCGCTGAACATCCTGCCGGAACGCTGTGCGCTGGTTGAAAGCGAGCCGGAGCGCACCCAAGGGCTGCGGCAGATGCTGGTAGACAACTACTCGGTGTTCTACATTGTGGGCGAGGATACCGTGTCGGTGGCTCGTGTGCTGTACAGTGCATCCGACCTTGTGCGCCGCCTGCGGAGAATGAAGTGAAAGAGGTGTTCGCATGACCGCCGTAATCTACGCCCGCTATTCCAGCGATAACCAGCGTGAGGAATCCATTGAAGGCCAGATTCGTGAATGTACGGCCTATGCAGAGAAGAACGGCATCACAGTCATCAAGCATTATATTGACCGCGCCCTTTCCGCAAAAACCGACAACCGCCCGGATTTCCAGCAGATGATCAAGGACAGCGAAAAGCGACTGTTTGACATCGTGCTGGTCTGGAAACTCGATCGCTTTGCCCGGAACCGCTATGATTCAGCGCACTATGAGTACCAGTTGGAACGAAATCATGTCAAGCTGGTGTCTGCCACGGAGCCCATCTCTGACAGCCCTGCGGGTATCATGGTCAAGAGTATGCTCACCGGCATGGCTGAATACTACTCGGCAGAACTTTCTGAAAAAGTTGTGCGCGGCATGACCGAGAATGTTCTGAAGGGGAAGTACAACGGCGGCACGATTCCCATTGGTTTCAAGGTGGACGAAGAGAAGTTTTTTCAAATCGACCCGCTGAAAGCTCCCTTTGTGGTAGAAGCCTTTCAGCGGTACAACGATGGTGCGACCATGAAGGAACTGATGAACTGGCTGAACGACAGTGGCGTGACCACCAACCGCAACCAGAAGTTCACCTACAACAGTGTTCAGAAGTTGCTGACGAACAAACGTTACATCGGAGAAAACCACTTCAAGGACATCGTAATGCCCGACAGCATCCCGGCCATCGTGGACAAGGACTTGTTTGAAGAAGTGCAGCAAAAAATCAAGAAGAACAGCCGCGCTCCTGCCCGTCACAAGGCCGAGGACGATTACTTGCTCACCACCAAGCTGTTCTGCGGAATGTGCGGCGCGATGATGTTCGGCGAGTGCGGTACGGGTAGAAACAAGGTCGTTCACCATTATTATAAGTGCGCCACCGCGAAGCGTTTCAAGACCTGTAAGAAAAAGACCGTTCGTAAGGAATGGCTGGAAGATTTGGTCGTGGCTGAAACCATGAAGCTGATTCAGGACGATGCCGTGATTGATGCCATCGTTGCAGAAGTGATGGAGTTGCAGGATCAGGAAAACACCACTCTCCCTTTGCTGGAAAAGCAGATGCGCGAGGTAGAGAACGGCATTGAAAATATGCTGAACGCCATTCAAGCAGGTGTGCTGA